>ENA-ORXD01000821-ORXD01000821.1-sediment-metagenome-genome-assembly--contig:-NODE-821-length-32904-cov-4.488561_pt1 | contig 32904 bp, 29 predicted proteins | sample MGYA00237862_ERZ511471 | MGnify/ENA metagenome assembly ERZ511471 | reverse complement strand
CCTTTAGATCGTAAAAATCCGAACGCAGATCCCGCGAATGCCACCGATCTTCGTATCGCAGGCCGGTGATGAGGCAGGCGAGGCGGTTCTGTTCGAGAGGCTGTGTTCCTTCCCCACGGCTGATGAAGGTCTTGCCTATCTCAAAAATCTTGACATTGAAACGGCCGCTCGCGGCGTTTCTTCTTGCATTGAGCAAGAGGCTATAGATCATGGTGGTCCGCACATCGCTGTGCCCCAGGAGTTCCTGAATTGTGCGAATGTCATAATTTGCCTGTAGGAGATGGCTGGCGAAACTATGCCGAAACGTATGCGCCGTAGCCCGCTTTGGGATTTTTGCCAGTCGCACAGCCCCCGTAATCGCCTTTTGCACATGGCTGTCGTGCAGATGATAGCGCCTGAATTCTTTTGTCTCAGGAACCAAGGTTAATTCCTTGGCCGGGAAAAACCACTGCCACACCAACTCTTTGGCCGCATTCTTATATTTCTTTTCCAGTAATCCATAGAGAAATACCCCATTGTAGCCTGAATCCAAATCGCTTTGATGGAGAAAAACCACGGTTTCGAGCTGTTTTTTGAGTTCTGGAATAAGTGCTTCCGGCAAAGGGACTGTTCTGTCTTTTTGTCCCTTACCGTCATGGATGGTAAGGACACCGAAGTCAAAATTGAAATTCTGTACTCGAAGATTCATGCATTCCGCCAATCGTAAGCCGCAACCGTAAAGCAGTTTGATGATCAGAGCGTAAGGATACCCGGCATTAGCGACGATTCTGTCAATTTCCTCCCGAGATAAGACAACGGGGATGTACGGTTTACGCTTGGCCCGGACGATGCCTTCAACTTTTGGAAACTCTTTTTCGAGGACATGCCGAAAAAGAAATAAAAGGGCATTAAAAGCAAGGTTCTGACTGGAGGCCGAGACATTCCGCTTGACGGCGAGATAGCTCAAAAAGTCCTTAACATCAGAGATCTCAATAAGTTCAGAGTCTTTGCTCTTGACAAAATTTTGGAAATGATGAATCCAACCTTTATAGGCTTTCAGTGTTTTGGGAGAATAATGCCTGACTTTGATGGCTGACTCCAAAGTCCTATAGACTTTTGTCCAGTCCGAACCAGTTGTTTTTGGTGAAGACTGTTTCGTTGGTTCCGTCTCGTTTTTGCCCGTAGTGCGGTGAAGCGTGAGTTTGGGAGGCAATACATCCATGTGATTGCCTTTTGCTTCACTTTGTCTCCCTGTATCAGCACCTCGCGACGTGGGCGGAATGGAGGAACTGATCTTTTCGCCGGCGCTTTGGGAAGTTGAGGCTATTGATGCTTGAGGGGCGACTGGGTGCGAGTGAGTTGCGATAAGTTCAAAATAGATCGACAATGCATGCTCCGCCTGCCTTTGGAAGAATTTCGACTGATTCTTTTCGATTAACTTGGCAATGAAGGCGGGGAGTCGCTGGATATCATTCGGGGAAAAGTCGTATTTGTCGCAAAAATCCAGATAGAACCTTAGCCACTTCTGGTAGTGAGTTCGATACCGAGGAAGGATCTCCTTCCGTTCCAGTAATTGAATGAAGGGGCCAAGAATAGTGGGTGGAATATCACGCATGTTGGATAACCAGTTTTCTGATTAACATGCAATAACGCATGATAACCTGTTAAGGGTTAGCATAGCAAAACCGGTTTTTGGATGTCAATGAGATTCTTTGGTGAATGATATCCAGAAACTGGATAATAAATAGTTATGGCGAAAATTGCAGATACGAGAATAATGAAAATGAAAATCAAATTACTTATTTTGTTCTATTTTCTACTCACAACTTTAGGCTGTAGCAATGAGTCCAAGATGGCTACAGCTATACCAAAATTACTTAATAGTAATAACTTCAGGCAATTTTCATTTGACAGAGAATATACTCCTTCTGCTTATGAACTATCGGCCATCCATTTTATCCTAAAAAATACCCATGAAAACAACATTCATAAGATGAGAGGAGAAACTAAAAATGTGGTTTACGTCAAAACGAAAAAGGATGAGCATGGGTACTCTGAAGCTGTCTTTGATGAAAATAAACAGCTTGTAACTAATAGCTATAACCAAGGGTCTTTTAATTATTATTTGTTTGAGATCGAGCCAATTAAGCACTTTGGATATGACATGTTGCCATGGTTGGAGTGGGGAAATACAAAAGACGACCCAACAACTTTTAAAGAACGGCTTTTCTACTATACATTAGATTTAAATCTCGGAATTCAGAAATATATATTTGAAGGGACGAAAGACAATTTAAGTACAATTAATTTTGAAAAATTGCCTGATGAAGAAAAAATGATATATCGTTTGTTCTGTTACATTATCTTTAACAAAGATTACCAAATACAATTTAATGAAGAGAATAAACAAAAATTAAAAGAAGACTCTGAATTCTATTATAAATATTTTGGTCAAATTCAAGAATTGTTGCAGGTAAATAATCAAAAACATTAATGCCATAACCACGGTATCAACCAGACGCGAAGAGGCTGTGCGGCGCTAATCGCGGCAAGTTGGGTGGCGCGCTGGTTATACCAAACGTTGAGCCTGTAGAAAAAGCCAAAAACATTGATAAAATACGGGCATTTCTGGCTGATTTATTGTAATTTTACAACAGACTAAAGGAGTAAGACCGCTTAACTTCAGCACAAGGAATTGCAGTGGCCAAATACAAACCTTATTCCTATGCCCAGGGTCAGCTCATCCCGGTGATGTTTTCCAGACAGATCCAGCCCGGCACCTTCGAATTCACCTTAAACCACCTCATCGATAACGAGCTTGATCTCTCCTGTTTTGACCACCGGTTTAAAAACGATGAAACCGGCGCTCCGGCCTTTGATCCCCGCATCCTGTTAAAAATCATCCCGTACGCCTATTCCCGGGGCATCACCTCCAGCCGCAAGATTGCCAAATGCTGCGAGGAGAATATCATCTTCATGGCCCTACCCGCCAACAGCCGGCCCCATTTCACCACCATCTCGGATTTTATCTCCTCCATGGACAAGGAGGCCATTGCCATCTTCCGGGAGGTGCTGCTGCTGTGTTACCGGCGGCCCCGGCCGGAGGAGCCGATTTTCGTCTCCCGGGTTCTCAGGCATTTATGCTTGAAGTCATCAAACTCGTCGCAGGTGGTTCGAACAAACGTTTCATGGTCCGGGAAAAAAGTGCACCTGGTCTGATAATCACAGGTCTTGCGGAACGAATCCCAGTGCTGGCATTCTTCCACACATTCCAGGTTGCGGTAAGTCAGCGTGTTTTTTTCAAAAAGACACTTCTTGTTGAAGTCATCCCAGTGCTGGCACTCCCGGAGTGACAAAGGGGCCATAGCCTGCCCTGCACCCGCCGCCTCACAGATGATGGTGAGATTGTCCTCCCGGTATGTTTCACCGACCTGCAGCCGTACCTCCCGCGCCCCGGCAGTTGCCGCGACCACCAGTAACCCCGCCAGCATAAACAATAAAGTATGCAGCTTCATCATCCCGTCCTCACTCATAATACCCGTCTGGTAACGATACCGATACAACATGTATACCACAGCCTACCCGGAAAAAAAAAGCGGGTCAAGAAGGATGGACAGCGGACATGAAATGCAGGGCAAATTACGTGAAAAGATTAACAACCCGACCCAACAGATCGGTACTGTCGGGGATTACCCGCGGTACCCCCGGATAAAACGATGGAATCCTGATGGCTGATATGACACGCATCTTTCTGCATGGACTTGAAAGCAGCAGCATGGGGAAAAAGGCCCGGTTTTTCCGCCTAAACTTTGCCGGCATGCTTACCCGCTGATTTCCCCGTTGTGTAGGGCGGCTGAAACTGCCTTCAGACTTTTCGGGCAACAACCTTCAGTACGATTTGCCGCCCTGAACCGGTCCAGCCTCATCCATTTTCCTGCGACGGATGCGCCGAGCGTGGAAAACCGAAGGAATATCAGGCTGCCAGGCAGGCAGCAGGGCGGTAATGCACAGCTCCTCTATTTCGGCCATGACAAAAATGACGGTGGCAATATGAAAGGGCCAAGCCGGCCCACCCAGCAACATCAGCAGGATAGAGCTGCTCAACAACACGGCCGAAAGCTTTGCCCCCCAGGTATGATAACATGTCAGACGCCTGAATTTCACATAACCGATCAGCACCGGGATGACAAAACTGATCAGGGCCGCACCGACATACAGGGCCTCCCTGATGATGACCTGGGGCCACAACCACCATACGGCCAGGGGCACAATCAGATAGATGGTCATATCCGCCAGACTGTCAAGTCTGGCACCCAGCTCCGTCACCTGTTGATATTTTCTGGCAAAATAGCCGTCAAGAAAATCAGTCACCAGCGCCAGAATGATAAAAAAAAGAAACAGATCATGTCTGGATGTCCAGGCTAAAAAAAGCAGCAGCGGCGAGATAAATAATAACCTGAAAACGCTTAGTATATTTGCAATATTTACCATAACAGTTTAAGTAGATACTGTTTACCTGCTTGTCAAGACACCAAATAGAGCTTTGCTGCAATAAACATATCAGGACATTACTCCTCAGCGCGCCATTCTTATACCTAATCGCCACAAAAATCGGGGGAAAAACCATGAACAGCAAAAAAGGAAGGCTTTCAACCTGTAGATTGTTTCTCTTTTCATCCACCACTTTTTTATCTTTTTCACTGTTAAATGGCTGCGCCCAGGCCCCACATGGTGCAAACGGAACGATTCCCGCTTTTTTCAAAGGCCCCCAGAAAATTGAGCAGATGACCCGGGATGTCGCTCTGGCTGTACCGAAAAACAGCAGACAGCAGCTTGTCCTCGGCTCGCCCATGACTATTTTTACTGAAAAAAACTTTATCGGCTCAGGCCGATGTTCCTTATGCCATGGCAACCTCGCTGACCGGGAAGGACGTGACATGTCCATCACCAACCACTGGCGCTCAACCATGATGGCCAACGCCTCCCGGGATCCTTTCTGGCAGGCCAAGGTCGTCTCGGAAACCAGCCGCAATCCGGCCATCAAGCAGGTAATTGAAGAAAAATGCGTCACCTGTCACATGCCCATGGCCTGGACCCAGCTCAACGCCGACAAACAGGCATACGGCGGTGAATCCGCCGCCGCCCCTTTCGACACCTTTACTGATCCGACCACCCCCTTGCATGAGGCCGCCCTTGACGGCGTATCCTGCAGTCTCTGTCACCAGATTGAAGATAAAGGACTGGGGACCAAGGAAAATTTCAGCGGCAAATTCAGCATCGACCTGCAAACCCCCGCCCCGCATCGGCCCATCTTCGGGCCATACCAGGAAACGGTAGCGGAACCCATGCAGACAAGCATCGGCTTTACCCCGCTGTACAGCGCCCACAGCAACGACTCCGCCTTATGCGCCACCTGTCATACCCTCTATACTCCGTATCTGGACTCGGCAGGCAATATTGCCGGCGAATTCCCCGAGCAGACCCCCTACCTGGAGTGGCTGCACAGCGAATACGGCGAGCCGCTCGGCACCCGGCATGATATCACGGAGCAGGTCGGCACGGTGCGGCTCTGCCAGGAATGCCACATGCCCCACTCACCAGCCGGCGGGGTGCTGATCGCCATGCCGGCGCACAAGGATTCCACGGAAAAGGACCATTTCTCCCAGCACCATTTTGTCGGCGGCAATATCCTGCTGCTGAACATCATGCAGGATAATCTCGTCCCTCTCGGGATCGCTGCCTCGACGGAAAAAATTGAGGACACCAAAAAACGCGCCGCCGAACTGCTGCAGCAGCAAAGCGCCGCCCTTTCTCTTTATGGCGGCACAATCAGCAACGGCACCCTGACTGTCGCCGTGGCCGTGGAAAGCATGGTCGGCCATAAATTCCCCACCGGCTTCCCCTCCAGACGGGCCTGGCTGCATCTCATGGTGCAGGACGGCGCAGGCGCGGTAATTTTCGAATCAGGCAGGACCCAGGCAGACGGCGCCATTACCGGCGATGACGGTGACGAAAAAAATCTCTTTGAACCCCACTACGATGTGATCAGCCGGCAGGACCAGGTGCAGATCTATGAATCGGTCATGCAGAACACGGACGGGGAGGTCACTTATACCCTGTTGCGCGCAGCAGGGTATATCAAGGATAACCGCCTGCTGCCCAAAGGATTCGATAAACATACGGCCGGGGCCGATATTGCCGTTAAGGGAGCGGCGGAGGCTGACGAAAATTTCACCGGCGGCTCGGACCTGGTGACCTATCAGGTGCCTGTCGGCGATCAGAGCGGCCCCTTCACCATCACGGCCGAGCTTCTCTATACGTCGGTTTCCCATGCCTTTATGCAGGACCTGGCACAAGACGCCTCCTTACTCAAGGTAGGCCGTTTCGTCAAATTTTACGGTGACACGGATAAGACCCCGGTTACCATTGCCGGCGTCAAGGGATTAACAAAATAAATATCCGATGCAGGGCACATGCCGGGAACCTTTTATGTGCCTATGGTCTCCCATATAAACAAGCAGCCCGGCAATTGCTGTCATCATAAGATTGCCCGCAGATAATATTTATATTATATTTTTTTTACCCTTTAGCCAAAAAACAGGAAGGGCATGAAGCCGTATGACTGACAGAGCGGCTTCATGCCCTTCCTGTTTTTCATGGCACTTTTGTATATAACTCAACTTTCTGACTTGATCTATTTTGACGAAATAACTGTATTTTTGTGATATTGTTGCTGCTCTGCTCTCCGTCATGGGAATACAGGAAGCAGGAGACAGAATTCAGAATGATTGATTTTATTACGTTTTATTCTGGCTCCTGACTCCTGGCTTCTGAATTCTCTGGAAACAGGCTGCGGGCTCCCTGAAAATATTTATTTAATTGCAACATGTTACCACAACTCCGAAAGTTGAATATATAAGATATCAGCCGGTACGGCCAATCATTCCACAGGACATATGAACTTTAACGATCGCTCCCGTTTACTCAACTACTATTTCACCATCTGCTACCTCGTCACCCTGGCCATCTGCTCTGTTTATCTGCAGAAAACAGCCTTCCACAATGTGAAAACAGCCCTCTTTTCAATGGCCGTCTTTCTGACCTACGGCTTTATTTATCTGCTGCCTGCCTTTATCATCACCAAACTGTGCCATTACCTGTTCTGCAGGGTCCTGGCCCGGGGCGAAAACAGACGGCTGTTCCCGGCCCTGACCTACACCGTTGCCGTTGCCACGTCAGCTTCCACCATCATCCTGCTCTACGCCGACCGCACTATCTACAGTCTTTTCGGGTTTCACTTCAACGGCTTTGTCTGGAACCTGATTAGCACCCCCGGCGGCATCGAATCCATGGGGACAAGCAACGGGGCCGCCATGACCTATGGGCTCGTGGTCGGCGGCATCATCCTCCTGCCGGTCTTTCTCCTGTGGCTTCTTCGCTCTCTTCTGTCCCGGGGCAGACTTCCCGGCAGCCCCCGCAAGGCCTATGTCTATCTGTCCGTTATTTTCCTGGTGCTTACCTGTGGTGAAAGAATCACTTACGGCATCAGCCATCTGCAGGGTTACAGTCCCATTCTGGTCACGGCCAACACCTATCCCCTGTATCTGCCTCTCACCTTCCGCAGTCTGGCCAAAAAAATGGGTTTCAATGTGGCACGCCGGAACGATGTCTCCTTTGCCAGCAGGTCATCCGCCCTGCACTATCCCCTGCACCCCCTGCAGGTCGAGCCACCGGGAAAACCCCTCAACATTGTCTGGCTGGTGGCGGAATCCCTGCGCTGGGACATGCTGGATCAGGAAATCATGCCGGAGACCTTTGCCTTCTCCCGCAAAGGCAAACGTTTCACCCAGCATTACAGTGGGGGGATCGGCACCCGCGAGGGCATGTTCACCATGTTTTACGGCCTTTACGGCAATTCCTGGTTTTCCTTTCTCGATGAAAGAAGAAGCCCGGTGCTGATGGATGAACTGCAGCGGCAGGGATATCAGCTGAGCATGTATACCAGCGCCCGATTTTCCTATCCGGAATTTGACAAGACCATCTTTGCCAGGGTGCCGGGCGAAATGCTCCACGAGCATATTGAAAAATTCGGCTGGAAGGCCGACCGGAAAAATGTCACGGACATGCTGGAGTTTCTCGAAAACCGCGACACCGCAAGGCCGTTCATGACCTTCATGTTTTTTGAATCACCCCATGCCCGCTATTATTTCCCTGAGGAAAGCGTCATCAGAAAGGAATATCTGCAGGACTTCAATTACGCAACCATGTCTCTGGAAAAGGACAGCGGCCTGATTTTCAATCGCTATGTCAATGCCTGCCATCATCAGGACTACCTGATAAAAAGAATCCTTGATTTCCTGCAGCAGGAGCAGCTGCTGGACAACACCATGGTTATCATTACCGGCGATCATGGCGAGGAATTCATGGAAAAAGGGCACTGGGGGCACAATTCCAACTTCGTTGAGGAGCAGAGCAGGGTCCCGCTGGTCCTTTACGTGCCGGGCATGAAGCCGGAGGTGGTGGACCGCATGACCAGTCATCTCGATATCCCGGCAACGGTCATGAATCTGCTCGGCGTCAAGAACCCTCCGGGAGACTACTCCATGGGCTTTGACCTGCTGGGCGATCAGCAAAGGGAATATACCATCCTGACCGACTGGAACCGGATCTGCTATGTGGACCTGAATTATAAGGCCGTTTATCCGCACAAAGGGCCGCCGGTGCAGAGCGTTGTCACGACGAAAAACGATCTGCCGGTTGCCGACGAGGCGGCCTTCAATGCATCAAGCAGGAACAATCTCGTCCAGGTCATGGGTGAACTGGGCAAATTCACCAGGTAAAGGAAGCGGAAGGCAGCGGCCCGCCGCGGTCAAACGGGGAGCAGGATAAACAGCCAGACCACCACGGCAAGGACAATCACCAGCAATACGGCGGCTGAGCCCATGTCCTTGGCCCGGCCGGAAAGATGGTGGTATTCCAGACCGACCCGATCGACTACCGCCTCTACGGCGGAATTCAGCAGCTCGACGATCATCACCAGCAGCAGACTGCCGGCAAGCAGTGCCCTTTCCACCCCGGTTTCTCCGAGCAGCAGGGCTGCAGGCAAAAGCACAGCCGCGAGCAGCACCTCCTGGCGAAAGGCCTCTTCATACTTGAAAGCGGCCGTAAAGCCGGCCAGCGATGATCTGCCGGCCCTGATCAGACGGCGCAGCCCACGGCCGTTTCTCATCTTGTCATGTTGCATCTGTTCCATTTCCTTTTTTCCCCAATCGAGAGCTTCGCCACAGAGCAGCGGATAAGAGTTCATTTTGCAAGAGGCTCTAATGTATCAGCTCTCTGTCATCTGATCAACAATTGCGCCCATCACTTCAGTAAATTTTCCTGTCAGTGACACCTGGGCAATACCTGCCAGCACCGGCGCAAGATTGATTTCAATGAGCTTTGCTCCCTGACTCAAAAGCTGAGTGGGGATGAACGAGGCAGGCATCACCTCGCATGAGGTCCCCGCCACCAGCAGCAGATCGACCCCGCGCACAAGCTGTTGGGTCTCCAGCAGCGCCTGCGGGGGGATCTGCTCATCAAAGAACACCACATCCGGTTTAAGAATTGATTGGCAGACAGGGCATTGCGGCGGCAGCTCCATTTGCCTCACCTCATCAAGCAGCTTCTTTGCCCCGCAACCCAGGCAGCTGAAGGATGCCATTGACCCATGAAACTCGACAACATGACGGCTGCCTGCCTTCTGGTGCAGGCCATCGATATTCTGGGTGATGATGCCGTGGATAATGCCAATCTCCTCAAGCCTGGCCATGGCTTCATGGCCACGGTTGGGCCGACAGTCCACCAGCGCCAGCAGTTCTTCAAGCATTTCCCACACCTTGGCCGGATTTCTTTGAAAGGCCCCCAGGGTGCCGTACTCAAGGGGGTCGAAGCGAGACCACAAACCACCGGCACTGCGGAAATCAGGAATACCGCTTTCAGTGCTGGCCCCTGCGCCGGTCAAGGCAACGGCCTTCCGGCTTTTTTTCAGCAGGCCGGCGGCAAGTCTTATTGCATTATCCATCGCTTATCCTTATTGTTTTTTTTGCAATATGCCCCAATCATGACATATATTTTACTTCACATCACAAGTTTTACGTGTATTATTAAAAAATTTGGAAAACTTATTAAAACCAGCATGAAACAGAGGCAACAGAATGGATCCTTTCAAAAAATTCCCAGGCAATACATTTGACGAGATTGAAAGAGAATTCGGACGCATGCTCCGCAACATGTCCACTCACCGCATGTTTCCCTTCCACACGGAAAATCTGTTTTTTGCCACGGATGTTTATGAAACGGCCAATGAGTTCATCGTTTATATGGAAATCCCCGGTGTTGACCCGGATAAACTGTCCGTCCTGGTCGATCATACGAGCGTCACTGTTTCAGGAGAACGTCTGCGGCCTGATTTTGACCATACCATCTGCATCCATCAGCTTGAGGTGGAATACGGCAAATTCAAGCGCACCATCTCCCTTGCCGGTCCCATCGATGGGGAAGCATCCACATCCACCTGCAAGAACGGATTCCTGCTGATCCGTCTGCCCAAGAAAAAGATACCCAGCCCGATCAAGGTCACCATCAAAGGAGAATAAAGGGAGAGGCAATCGCTATGAGTGACGACAAAAAACATAATCCCAACGTTGACCCCAATCAACTGGAAGTACCCGACGAACTTCCCATCCTCCCGCTGCACGGTTTCGTCTTTTTCCCCGGCATGGGTTTTCCCCTGCAGGTCAAAAGCGAGCAGTCCAAGCAGCTGATCGATGATATCCTGCTGAAAAACCGGCTGCTGGGCCTGGTTTCCCATAAGCCCATTGAAGGGGAACCGGACCAGGTGACCGGCGAGCACCTTTACTCCATCGGCGTGGCCGGCTATATCCACAAGCTGGTCAAGAACAGCGACAACGCCTACCATGTCCTGACCAGCGGTTTCAAAAAGATCAGAATCATCAATTATGTCCAGACATCCCCTTATCTCGTTGCCAAGGTCGAGGTGCTCGACATGGACGAAACAATGGACCAGGAAACCGAGGCCCTTGATCTGAACCTGAAAACCCAGTTCAAAAAACTTGCCGAACTGGTCATGCTGCCCCCGGAAATCGTCATGACGGTCGAGTCCCTCACCAATCCCTTTCATTCCTCCTACCTCATCTCTTCCCAGCTGCATATTACCCAGGAGGAAGAGCAGGCAATCCTTGAAACAGCGACATTGAAGGAACTGCTGCGCCGCGTTACTTCAAATCTCAACAAGCGGCTGGACACCGCCCAGATGAGCCAGGAAATCCAGAAATCGGTCAAGGAGGACATTGACAAGAAACAGCGGGAATTCTTCCTCAGGCAGCAATTGCAGGCCATCCGCAAGGAACTGGGGGAGGACAATGAAAATCTTGATCTTGACGAACTGAAGGTCAAGTTTGAAAACGCCAAACTGAGCGAGGAGGCGCGCAAGGTCGCCAAAAAGGAGCTGGACCGGCTGGGCCGTATTTCCCCCTCATCGCCGGAATACACCGTGTCCCGGACCTATATCGACTGGCTGCTGGAGATGCCCTGGGAGACCTCCACCGATGATTCGCTGGACATCAAAAAGGCCCAGGAAGACCTCGACCGGGACCATTACGGCCTTGAACGGATCAAAAAGAGAATCGTCGAGTTTCTGGCAGTGCGCAAACTCAAACAGGACATGCACGGCCCCATCCTCTGTTTTGTCGGTCCCCCAGGGGTCGGCAAGACCTCGCTGGGCCAGTCCATCGCCCGGACCATGGGCAGGAAATTCGTGCGCATCTCCCTGGGCGGGGTGCGCGATGAGGCGGAAATCCGTGGTCACCGGCGCACCTATATCGGCGCCCTGCCAGGCCGCATTATCCAGAGCCTGCGCAAGGCGGGCTCGAACAATCCCCTTTTCATGCTGGATGAAATCGACAAGCTCGGCATGGATTTCCGCGGCGACCCATCCTCGGCCCTGCTTGAGGTGCTTGACCCGGAGCAGAACTCCACCTTCAGCGACCATTATCTGGAGATCAATTTCGATCTGTCCAAGGTGATGTTCATCACCACCGCCAACATGCTTGACACCATCCCCGGCCCCCTGCGAGACCGTATGGAGGTCATCACCCTGCCGGGTTACACGGAGGATGAAAAACTGCATATCGCCAAGCGGCACCTTATTGAACGGCAGCTTGATGCCCACGCTCTCACCGCTGACGACATCAGCTTTACCGATGACGCCATCCGCTCCATCATCCGCTCCTATACCCGCGAGGCCGGGGTGCGGAACCTGGAAAGGCAGCTGGCCACCATCTGCCGCGGCGTGGCCAAGGACATTGTCATCGGCGAAACAAAAAAAGCCACCATTGATGCCGGTGATCTGGAGAAATTTCTGGGGCCCTTTCAGTTTTTCCCCGAGACCCTCGCCCATTCATGGGGACCGGGGCTGGCCACCGGCCTTGCCTGGACCCCGTTCGGCGGCGAGCTGCTCTTTATTGAATCGGCCAAGATGAAAGGCCCTGCCGGTCTCAAGATGACCGGCAAACTCGGCGATGTGATGAAGGAGTCGGCCAGCGCCGCCCTGACCTATATCCGGGCCCATGCCGCTGACCTGCAGATTGACGAAAAGCTGTTTGCCGAAAACGATATCCACATCCATGTGCCTGAGGGCGCCACCCCGAAAGACGGGCCATCGGCCGGAGTGGCCATGGTGGTGTCGCTCACGTCTCTATTCACCAACCGCCCGGTGCGCAAGGATGTGGTCATGACCGGCGAAATCACCCTGCGGGGCGATGTGCTGCCCGTGGGAGGCATCAAGGAGAAGGTGCTGGCCGCTGTCCGGTCAGGCATCAGCGAGGTGATCCTGCCGGCGCTGAACAAAAAAGATGTGGTGGAAATCCGTGAATCGGTCCGCAACACCATCACCTTTCACTATGTGACCGACATCAAAGAGGCTTTAAAAATAGCCATTGCCGATTGATGCCGCCCTGCCCTGTCAGCCGGGGCAGGGTTATCATGCCAGGGGGATACGGCAGGCAATGGCTGAGGAGGGAGCTCGCCCCCGGGCCGCGGCCTTTCTCCCCACTGTGCTCAGGCATCATGATTGAGCACCTTGCGGATAAGCCGTGCTATCTGCTCCTTGGCCAGCGGTTTCAGGGCGAATTCCCTGATGCCCTGTTTTTTCGCCACCTCCTCGTCCACCAGACTGCTGTAACCGGTACAGAGAATGATCGGGATATCCGGACGGATGAGCAGCATTCTCCTGGCAAGTTCAATGCCGGTCATGCCGGGCATTGTCTGGTCTGTTATCACCACATCGAACTGGTCCGGCTGTTGTTGGAAAAGTTCCAGGGCTTCTAAGCTGTTGAGCTTGACCGTGACCTGATACCCCAGCCTTTTCAGCATGCTTTTGCCGACGCCGGCCAGCAGTTCTTCATCATCAACCAGCAGGATCCGCTCTTTTCCGGTCAGAATATCAGCGGATGATGTTTTTTCCGGAACAGCCTCCCCTTTGCTCTGCGGTATATAGATATGAAAGGTTGTCCCCTGGTGCAGCTGACTGTCAACGGTAATCGTTCCACCATAGTTACGGATGATCCCATAGGCAATGGCAAGCCCCATACCGGTTCCCTTGCCCTGCTCTTTGGTGGTAAAGAACGGATCGAAAATCTTGTCGATGATATCCGGGCCGATGCCATGACCGGTGTCACTGACGGCAAGCTCAATGAAGCTCTTTGCCGGGGATCTCTCATCTTGTAATTCCGGCGGGATATGTTCAGCAGCCTTTAAGGTAATGCGGAGAATGCCACCGGATTTCTCCATGGCATGAAAGGCATTGGTACATACATTCATCAGGATCTGATAAAGCTGGGTGGGGTCAGCCTCGATGGTGCCGCAATCTGCGTCAATATCATGCTGGATATCGATGGTGGTCGGGATCGTGGAGCGCAGCATTTTCAAGGCCTCTCTAATCAACGGCTGTGGCTGCAGGATGATCCGTTCCACCTTCTTTGCCTGGCGGCTGAAGGCAAGGATCTGCTGCACCAGATTCTTGGCACGGTGGCCGGCAACAAAAATTTCGTCAATATATCCGGACAACTCGGAATCAGGGGGGACGTCTTCCTTGGCCATTTCTGAATAGCCGAGAATGACACTGAGGATATTATTGAAATCATGAGCAATACCGCCGGCCAACGTACCGATGGCCTCCATTTTCTGGGCCTGCCGCAATTTCATTTCAATATTTTCTTTTTCAGCTTCAGCCTCCAGACGCTTGATGTCTGCCTCCTGCTGCTTTGCCACCATCCTGTTGGCAGAGTGCGCCAGCCGTTGAAATTCCTGAAAACGCAGCTCGCCGACCTCAATGGTTTCCGCCTGGGATGATGCTTTTTCAAAAAAATTGGTAAAGACATTGAACTCCTTTTCTATTTTCCTCGTCAGCAACCTGGCAATGAGCACCATTAATAAAATGGAGAAAACCATCGACAGGATGATATACAAAACCTGCTGGACCGCCTTTTTCTTTAACAGCTCTTTTTCCTGTAAGATGATGGTCTGGACATCGTCAAGATAAACACCCGCCCCGATGATCCAGTTCCAGTCCCTGTATCCCTTAATAAATGATATCTTCGGCACGGGTTTTGACTGGGTCGGCTTGTTCCACACATAGCGGATGAAATCCCCATCCGGCTTTTCCGCCGCCCTTCTCTCTTCCTGGAAAACCTTCACGCCGTTGGGGTCGGTAAGGTCCCAGATATTCACCCCGATCAGTTCCCGCTGGGTATCGTTCATCAATGTTTTCCCATGGAAATCAACAACAAAGATATAGCCATCCCGGCCGAATCTGATCTTTGCTATGCGCTCAAGAACCTCGTGCTGAATATCCTTTTCCATGTCATCAACATATTCACCTGTACCGATCAGCCAGTTGAACGGCTCAAAATGTTTCACATAGGCGATTTTGGGAAAAATACGCTCCCCGTGAAACGGTTTGGTCCACAGGTACTGGTAAAATCCTTCACCCTTTTCCCTGGCGATGCTGATCATGTCCCGGATAACAAATTTCCCTTCCTTGTCCTGAATGGCGAGCATGTTTCTGCCTTCAATCTCGGGCCGGTCGGCAAACAATTCTTCTATGCCCTCAAGGGAGACGGCGAAAAAATATCCGCGTCCGTTGCGGAAACGGATGGGCCGCAGGGCCTCTCTGACCAGATCCTTGATTTCATCATCAGGTATCCTGCCGGCATTTGTCCGGTAGAGATGCTCGGCGATCGCATAGGCTTCATATACCCTGTTTTTCACTTCGGACCGCACGCGATCTTCAAGCAGTGATTTCATGAAGGAGACGTAATCGACGGTTTTCTCCACCTCATTTTTAATCAGGGATTTCTGCTGCTCGATATATTTATCTTCAATGATTTTCGATTCGTTTAAAAATTCCCGGTAATCGTTGTATAGGGTTATCATGCCGCCAAGAATACCGGAAAGAACCACAAGGGTGATGGCACTGAACAGAAATATCCTGATGACACTTTTATTTTTTGGCATGGCAATATGCTGAGGGTGATTCTGCGAGGCGGTCCCAGCTCACGGGACAGTTCGGCGGCGAAAACGAGGTAAAGCTCCGGGTCCTGATCACGCCGCAGTGAATGCATGCGGCACGGGTAATTCGAGGGGAAAATGCATGGGCCGTCCTCTTCCCGTACCGCTTTTCCATATGACGGATTTTCGCATGAAAGGTTTTCCGAAGTCAAGGTATGAATGGACCCCGGCCAGGGGGGAAATCGGCGGGGAGAGCCGGGGCAAGGTCATAAGCTGTGAGGCAGATGACGCAAGTGCCCCGGGCAACAGCGACAAAAGACCAGAAGGCCGCAGACCATGACCTGCTAATGCTTCATATGGCCTTTCATCTTATGCTGGGAACGCATGGACTCGACCATTTCCATGGTAATTTCGTTGAAGGTCAGTCGCTTGCTGCCGTGATGGTCCTTGAGGAAATTATCGGCTGCCCCCTGGTCCTGAAAGGGAACAAATTCTTCCCCCATGGGGCCATTGACGTCACTGCCGACGACATAAAAGGCCTTGCGGCCGTCAAGCCAGGCAAGGGTATAATAATCCTTCACCCATATCTCCTCCACGGTGAGCTTGTCGTCAGCCCCGAAGGAGCCCGGGGCAAAATAAAAGGCCATCAGGTCCTTGACTCCGTCAAAGAGTTTTACATTGCCGGTATTATCCCGGATCTGGGTAACCCAGTTGGGATATTTTGCCACGAACATGCCGCAAACGGCACAGCGTGCCCCGCTGTCGATCTTCTCCAGCGGCTCGGCCCAGACAGGGGCGGCACAGACCGATACGGCAAAATAAAGCATCGCCGCACAACAACCAAACAAACGACCACTTTTCATCTGCTTCCTCCTTTATCAAGATATTTTCCAAGCAGTTTCTGCAACTCTGCCTTCCCAACGCCACCAAGAACTGCGGCAACAATTTTCTGATCAGGATCAATAATGATGGTCTGCGGCACAATTTTTACCCTGTACAAGGCAGCCAACGCGCCGTCCTCATCCATCACCACAGGGAAAGGGATCGCCAGATCGCTGACAAACTGAGCGATTTCTTCCGGCGAAGCACCGGTATTAAAATAAATGACCCTGAGCCCTTTGTCCCTGTATTTATGGAAATATTCATTAAAAATCGGGGTATCTGCCCGACAGTATACGCAGTCCGTACTCCAGAACCGTAAAATGACCGTCTTGCCGGTCCACTCCTGCAGATTGATTTTCCCTCCGGTCCTGTCGGTGACGGTAAAATCAGGGGCCTTATCCCCGACCTGCAGAGAACCGTTCCGCCTGCTGGTCTCCTCGCAGCCGAAAAGGTGCAGCAGGGCCGCAAGTACTGCCATGAAACAGATGATTTTCCGCCGGAGCGGCCTGGCAGGGATAAAGGGTGCGACAGACATCATACTGCCCCAAAGGCTAATCTGCCGTTTTTCATATGGAGAACTCGAGTGTTATGCTGGGTGGCGGCCAGATCGACATTATGGGTTACCACCAGAAAGGTGACACCCTGCCCATGAAAACGGCGAAACATGGCGAGAATATCGTATTCCGTTTCCTCATCAAGATCCCCGGTGGGCTCATCTGCCAGAATAATCTCCGGCTCATTGATAAATGCCCTGGCAATGGCAATACGTCTCTGCTGGCCTCCGGACAGCTGGGCCGGATAAACGTTGGCCTTTTCTGCCAGCCCAACTTCCGCCAGCAGGGCCAGGGCGTGCTCTTTTCTGTTTTCTGCCCTTGCCCGGAAATACAGGGGCAAAAGCAGATTTTCCAAAGCGGTGAGGGTGGGGATAAGGCTGGCAAACTGGAAAATAAAACCGATGGTCTTATTGCGCAGCAATGAAAGATGGCTGTCACCCTCACTCCAGTTGTCTCTGCCATGGATGCGGACGCTGCCCTTATCAGGACTGGTCAACCCGCCGATAAGACTGAGCAATGTCGTTTTACCTGACCCTGAATGCCCTAATATTACGACAAAATCACCGCTGGCGACTTCCAGGTTGACATCATCAACCGCCGGCACCACACTGTCATCCGCCCTATAGGTCTTGGTCAACTGTTGGCACTGAATAATCACTTTCCACCCCTTTAAGCGCAGCCAGATGAAATCATAACATATCAGATAGTTTGTAATTTATTTTGCTGTCTTTATTTAGACATTATTTACAAATAACTGTTGACATAATGTGACACAATGTGGCACATTATGTCAACAGTTATTTGTTGCACATCAGGGATTAATCAACCGGTCAAAGGACCGCTTCATGGAAAAAGATGAACTGATCCACATCCGCAGGAAATTAAAGAAGACCCAGAAGGACCTTGCTGTGATTCTTGCCGTTTCTCTGCGAACCATCCGCAGTTACGAACAGGGTGACAGAACCATCCCCCCCCATATAGAGAGACAACTTTATTTCATTTTAAGCAGAATCAATGACAAGCATTCAACTGTAGAGATGTGCTGGGACATAAAAAAATGCACAGATGACCGGAGAGCGGCATGTCCGGCCTGGGAATTTCGCTGCGGCAACCTCTGCTGGTTTATCAATGGAACGATCTGCCAGTGCAAGGACAGAGAAAGCTGGCAAAGCAAAATGTTGATCTGCCGCAACTGTGACGTATTTCGTTCGATTGTGGATGTTCCGGTACATGAATAGAGAAGGCTAACCACGGTGAGCAAATTTCTGCGCAACCGTATTATCAATAAATAGGAGGGAAACTATGAAATTGACAAGCAAGAAGGGTTTCTGCGCCATTGCGGTCAGCGCCATGATGTTAGGTATGGCCGGGGCCGGCAACGTGACAGCAGGGACAGAGTATGAGGGAACGGCTTATGTCGCCGGCATGGGAGGGCATTTTGCCAAGGCGACATTCAAGATCGATCCCAAGTCCGAAACACCGATCTCCATTGAGCAACTGGACAAGGTTGATATCGGTACCGGAGCCACTCACCCCACCCACGATGCCCGTATTGACTACAAGGACCGCGACACCCTCTATTGGTCTACCTACAAGCCGGATCATGAGGCAAATGACGCTTACCATCTCGGCAAAAGCGATCTCAAGACCGGCCAAGTCGTCAAAGATGTCACCATGAAGGTTCCGGAACATGTTCTCAATACCAAGGCCGGTTACTGCGCATCTGCCCAGACCCGGGATTATTTCATGCCCATCTCCATGAACAAGCCCGGTTACATCAGCGTTATCAGCAAAAAAGACATGGGGATCAAACACAACGTCTTCCTGGAAGGCACCGAGGCCGACATCAAGACTGGCTACAAATACCTGCACGGCACCAATTCGCCGGACATGAAGGAGGTTCTCATTACCGTTAACGAGTCCAATGTTACCCAGGACAACAAGGAACTGGGCGACACGGTGGGCAAAATGCACATGATCGTGCTGGATGCCGCCGCCCTCGAACAAGGGCAGGTAAAGGTCCTGCGCAAAGCAACGGCTGACGGCAACCGGAAATCGTCCATCAGCTTCCGCCAGTATTACTCACCGGACGGCAAGTACATTGCCAACGCCACCGGCGACATTCTGTTTCTGATTGATGCCAAGACTCTGCAGGTGCTGGATGCGGAAACCATGCCGAACCTGCAGGAAACCCATGACGCTATTTTCACGCCGGACGGCAAGTATATCATTGCCACCTCCAGAACCAAAAGCATCCTGCCGGACTGCGCCACCCCGCAGGCCCCGGCTGACGGCGAATGGCGCATGGACGGGCAGCTGAAACTCTATGATGTTACCGCCCGGAAATTCATCGGCAACCCTGTATCGACCTGCCTGAAATGCCATGACGATGAACTGGGAACCGGGTCTGACGCACCCCATGCCGTGCTGTGCGGTCTCGATGTAAACTGGAAATAATTTGCATTATCGTTTATAATCAGAGATCGGGAACCGCTCCTGTGCGGTTCCCGATCTCTGAACATGCCAGCAGGATGAGAACAACCGGTCTTTCGCAGTGATTTTCCTGATTTCCTGCAGGATCGCCATAGACAAAATCATCAGCACAACTCCAGCATAACGTGCTCTGTCACCTGCACAGGAACCGCACCATGCCCTTCAACAGCGCCCTAGCCATTGCCTCAATCGCCTGGAAAAACGTAGCCAGAAAGATATTCCGCAATTTCGTTCTGGCCCTGGCGGTTTCCCTGCTCGTTGCCTTGCTGGTTTTTGCCCTGCTGTTCACCAAAGCCGTCCGGGAAGATATCGATGCCGCCGCCATGCGTCTCGGCGCCGACATCGTCATTGTTCCCCCTGAGGCGAAAAGCATGGCTGATGAATTCATCCTGGAATCGCTGGTCAAAACCTTTTACATGGACGAACTGGTATTTGAGACACTTGCCGGTCTGCCCGATATTGCCGCCGGGACCTATCAAATTTACCTGCACACGCTGGATTCCGGGTGCTGCAGCATTGACGAGGGCCAGGTCATCGCCATTGATCCTGCCACGGATTTTGTCGTTACCCCCTGGGTCAAAGGCAATAAGCATCTCAACGCCGGTGAGATTTTTGTCGGCAGTTATGTTTATGAATTCCTTGGACTCATTGCCACAGCAAAACTGTTCGGTGCAGGAGTGGATATAGTCGGCCATCTGGAAGAAACCGGCACCGGACTTGACCGGGGTATCTTCATGAGAATTGAGGATCTGCACCAGATTTCCAAGGAAGCAAGGGGCTCTTATACTCCGGGCAAAATATCAATCATCTTCCTGAAAATCAAGGAAGGGGCTGAGGTGGATCAGGTTGTGGCCAGAATCCGCGACATCAACCCGAGACTCGGCGTCATGACCAGAGGCTCCATCGGCGCCGATGTACGCAATACCCTGCAGGACATCCTGCGGGTCTTTTCCATCACCATCACCATTTCCTCGGTGCTGGCCATCCTGCTTGCCTGGTCAACCTTCACGGCCATGGCCAACGAACGGCAGCGGGAGGTCGGCATCCTGCGGGCCATCGGCGCCCGCCGGCACCATATCGTGCAGATGTTTCTTGATGAGGCCTTCATCATCAGTTTCATAGGGGGGCTCATCGGCAGCGGCTTGGGACATGGACTTATTCTTTACCTGGCTGATGATTTCCATCTGCTGACCCGCCTCGGCGCCCATTCCGTTCTTTCCCCGGAAAATATTCTGCTCAGCGCCGTTTCCATGTTTTCCGGCATAACAGTCTGTCTGACCGGCGCCCTGGCACCCGTTCTGCGTCTGGCCAGCATGGAGCCACTGATGGCCATCAAAGAGGAGTAGAATACTCCAGCGTTTGAGCGTTTAAGCGATTTCAGATATGGGACCGCACCCATTGCAGCAGATTGCCCAGATCCATGGCCCCTGGTTGACGCGCCACCTCCCGGCCGTTCCTGAAAACCGCCAGGGTCGGAATGGAGCGGATGCCGAACTGGGAGGCAAGGGCCTGCTCCTGTTCGGTGTTGACCTTTGCCAGCCGCACGAGGGGTTCGAGCTGCGCAGCCGCTTGGGCAAATACCGGTCCCATCATCTTGCATGGCCCGCACCAGGGAGCCCAGAAATCCACCACCACCGGGATATCATTGCGCTCCACATGCTTCTGGAACGAGACAGGAGTTAATTCCACCGGTTTGCCGGCAAAGAGCCTGTTTTTACATTTACCGCACAGGGCGCGGTCCCCCAGCTTCTCAGCAGGAACCCGGTTGACGCTGTTGCATGAAGGACAGACAATATGTTTATTGGACATCGCGATTCCTCATGGATTATTTTTTTCTGTGCGCCGCTCCTGCCGGTTTCCCTGGCAATAAGGGCGACCACACGGCACAGTTTTTTTGAAGACCAAACGGCGAATAAGAGACGCTTTCCATTCGCCCTTTCCGGAAAATACTCAAATTATACTGTAAACCGATCCGCCGGGAAATCAACCACCCTCCTGTCCCCTTTTATTGCACTCAATCCGCTTTTACTGTACAAATTCATCGTTTCGGGTTTTATGTTGTCAGCGCCAATTGCTGGCAACAACACGCCAATACAAAAAACAGGACTTTTGCATACAAAACAATCGGCGCGCTCAGGCAGAAAGCACACGTCAATCATCATCAGGGATCCGCTCAATGTTTGCCAAGTTATTACATCTCTATCAGTTTGTCGACCAGACCATGGCCACACTTTTTAAGCAATTCCCGGAAGAAACCAGATGCGGCAAAGGATGCACCGACTGCTGCAATGCCGTTTTTGACCTTTCCTTTATCGAATCCACCTATCTGCTCGCCATGTTTAAGACTCTGCCGGCTGAAATCAGCAGTGAAATTCTTGCCAGATGCCCCCAGGCAGAGCAGCTATGGCTGGAGGTTTTCTCCAGCAACACCGATCCCTCCACGGCCCGGATCCGCTGCCCGCTGCTCAGTGACCAGGGGCTTTGCCGCTGTTATGAGGCACGGCCGATCAATTGCCGCACCTACGGAGCGCCTACCATCATCAACGGTTCAGCCCATGTCTGCGGTCTGTCAAACTTTTCCATGGGCAAATCCTACCCCACCCTGGATCTTGCCCCGCTCCAGCACAGTCTCTACGAATATTCCGTTGCCGGTGCCGGGGAAAAGCTCGGCAGGCAACGATGGCCGATTGCCATTATTCTCCTGCATCCGGACATGCTGACGCAAGAATGACCCCGGGCACAGCCGCCATGCAATAACTGCAACCTGCCCGCTTTTTTTATCTGCGGCAGGAAGGGATTGACAAGAACTTAACAAATGTTTACATTTTGTACCAAACGGTCGGTTTCTTCATCAACAATCCAATAAGCGAGGCACCCATGAATTTCAGACTGCTGCTTACCCCATTTCTCCTGGGGTTTCTTTTGCTGCTGACAGGATGTGCTGCTACAGGTACGCAGGGCAAAACCACCTTTATCGACTTGCACAATGGCATTTTTCAGGTGCCGGGATCGAATCTGATGTGGCAGCAGGAAAGGAGCCCGGTGTTTGCCAGCAAAGAAGAAGCGGTTGACTATGTGAAAAATCTTACCCTGGGTGGCTTCACCGACTGGAGACTTCCCACCCCGGATGAGGTGCTGGCACTGCACAACGTTGTGGATTTCGGCAAGGCAAAAGAGGGGGACTCAGACATCTACCTGGCTGGAAACTACTGGTGCGCCGTAAGCGGAGATGAAATTACCGCCGGCTCCTGGCAGGACGGGGTTGCCTGTGAACTGACCCGTTCCTACAAACCGAATTTCTCAGGCCATGTGCGGGCGGTAAGGCCGTAAGCAAAAAAACCGGACATCAATAAAAAAACCGGACGTCCTCTGCCAGGGCGTCCGGTTTTTTTTTATGCAATAAGCACTGAAAAGGCAACGGCTAAAAAGGCCGCATCAGCCATACCCCGCAGGGGCAGGTGTTGGCACAGAAGCCGCAGGCGATGCACTTCTCATCGTCGGAAACATACTTATAGTCTTTTTCACCGATTTTTTCACGGGTGATGGCGCCGGTGGGACAGATGGTTTCACACATATGACAGTCACGGCAGGTGCCGCAGCTCATGCAGCGATCCGCCTCATGAATGTCGGTATGGACGCCTGGGCAGGTCTCCGGCTCGTAGTGGGCCGGGGTCAGATTCTGAATATTGATCACCTGCTTGGTGAACGGTTTCCACTCCTCCCCCTTGATGTGGGCAATGATGGCATGGGCGGCGTTTTTCCCATGGCCCAGGGCGTCAGTGGCAAGGCCGGGACGTTCAACATCACCGACGGCATAGATCTTCGGATCAGACGTGCGGCATTCCGCATTGGTCTTGATCCAGCCTGCGCCGCCCACGGTGACCACTTCCACGGTATCCGGCAGAAACTTGAGGGCAGGCACATCACCAATGGAGACAATCACCGTCTGGGCGGGGATCAGCTCATCGGCTGCATCAATCAGTCCCTCTTCCGTGACCTCCTTGGTGGAAACCGGCCACTTGAATTTGGCGCCCAGTGACTCAGCCGCCTTCTTTTCCTTACCAAAGGCCAGGGGTTTCTGGATATCAATAAGCGTCACCTCCTGGGCTCCCAGGCGGTAACATTCACAGGCCACATCGCAGCCCACATTGCCGGCACCGATGATGACCACCTGCTTGCCCACGGTGGGGGGCTTGTCACTTTTGGCCTCCTTGAGAAAATCAAGGGCGGCAATGACCCGTTCATGCCCGGGGAAGGGTATGCGCCGCGGTTCGTGGGTACCGACCGCCACAATGACATAATCATAGTCCTTCCGCAGCTCGGCAAACTTGTCCTTGGTCATGTTGACGCCGAAATGGACATGGATATTGGGGGTATCCATAAAACGCTTTACCTCGGCATCCCATATGGCCCGGGGCAGTCTTTCCCAGGGAATCACCTGGGCCAGTTTGCCGCCCAGTTTGTCATCCCGTTCGAATATATGGGCCTCAACCCCGCGCAGGGCCAGCTGCCAGGCGGCATTCATGCCGCCGGGACCGCCGCCGATGATGGCAACTTTCTTGCCCAGCGACTCAGCCACTGCCGGAGCGGGAAAATCCTTGACCGCCCGGCCGAGCATGGCCACATCAATACTCTTGTCAACCATCTGGCGGGAACAATTCTGCATACAGAGATTCGGGCAGATGGAACCGCAGACCGAAGCTGGGAAAGGGGTGTATTCAAGCACCAGCTCATAGGCATCCTTCTCCCTGCCTTCCCGCATCAGACGCAGACGGTCGATGGTCGGAATGTGCACCGGACAGTAATAGGCGCAGGGCGCGGCTGATTCCTGGTTGGCCCAGAAAGGCTTGCGGCGGCGCAGATCACCGGTTTCGATAAGGCCTATGGGTGAACGGTCAAGCCCGGGGGCCAGATCCCTGATGGGATCGCCGCCAAAGGCCTTGTCCCAGATATTCTTACGAAACTCGTGCATGGGCATGGGGCCGGAAAACATCAGCGCCCGGTCCTGGGGTGGAATGGCATCAAGCATCTTCCAGTCCTCCCGCACAGAGAGAACGTCAAGCAGATCCATACGGTTGATCGCCTGCAGATAGCCGGGCAGACGGTCGAGCAGCCATTGCCATTGCTCATCGTTGGGCAATACCGCCATGACATTGGTCCGGGCATAGGACTGATCGGTCTGGCCCCGGTAATAAATGGTGCCGCCCACCATACCGACACAGGGCCGATAACCGAGCACATTTTCCGGTGTCCGCGGATTGATGCCGCAGACTATGCCGACGCCGCCGCAGTTGAATTCAGCAAAGGTGTCGCCCACCGAACCGAGTACCCACAGTTCGGGACGCCGGTAATCGGGGTTCCATTTGGTCATGGTAAGACCGCGGGCGCCGATGGAGCCGCCGATCATCACCCGGCCCTCGGCCATGGCGTTGCACACCCCGTTGGTGGCATCACCATGGACAATGATGTCCGCCCCGATATTGAGATAGCCCACATCGTCCGAGGCCGAACCGTGGCAGGTGATGGTGGTGCCGGGCATGCCCATGCAGCCGAGCCTCTGCCCGGCCGGACCATTGATCTGGATGTCGAGTTTTTGCCCTTTGGGGTTCAGCCGTCCGCCGACATTATGCTGGCCATATGTTTCCAGGATGAGTTTCGATGATTTCTTGAAGGCTTCCTGCACCAGATTTTCGAAATCCTTGGAACTGATCCGGTTGCCTTGCTCATCCAGTCCTTTGATGGTAATTGCTTCAGTCACTTCTTTTCCTCCGGGAGGATGGAAAAAGGGGCATCGCCCTTTCCTTCTTTTTTTTAACAGACGTATTTGATATTCAGCCGGTTAGCGGCAGACTCATCACTGATGCCGATGGCATCCGACATGCCGATGGGCAGGCTCTGCGAGCGTCCCAGCGGGGCCATGATCTTCTTCATCTCGGTGCGGATCGCCATAAAGGTGTCAACCACCCGCTGGGCCACCTGATCAGGATCCAGCCGGCGATACAGTTTCGGATTCTGGCTGGTGATACCCTTGGGGCAGATGCCGAGGTTGCACACGTTGCAGCGATTCTGCTCGCTGCCCAGACACCCGGCGGCGGCCTGCATGATGTATTTGCCCATGTGCACGCCGCTTGCGCCGAGCATGATGAGCGCCATGCCGTTCTGGGTGACGTTGCCGGTTTTACCCACACCGCCGGCGGCAAAGATCGGGATCTCGTTCTGCTTGCCCTGGGCGCAGAGATCAAGGTAGCAATCCCTGACGTTGGAGGCAATGGGATGGCCCATGGTGTCCATGCTGACATTGTAGGCCGCGCCGGTGCCCCCGTCGATGCCGTCGATCAGCAGACCGGCGGCATAAGGATTGCGCACCAGGTTGTTGAGCACCGATTTGGCGGAGTTGGAGCCGGAAATCTTCGGATAGACCGGAACCCGGAAATTCCAGGCCATGGACATGGTCTGGATCATCTTCATGACCGACTCCTCAATGGAGTAGAGGGTCTGATGCACCGGCGGCGAGGGCAGGTCAACGCCTTCGGGAACGCCGCGCAGACGGGCGATGAGCTTGCTCACCTTGAACCACATGAGGAGCCCCCCGTCACCGGGTTTCGCCCCCTGACCGTATTTGATCTCGATGGCCGCCGGATCGCACTGCATATCCGGGATAGCGCGAATGATCTCATCCCAGCCGAAATAGCCGGAGGCGATCTGCAGGATAATGTATTTCAAAAACGGGCTCTTCAGCACCCATGGCGGACAGCCGCCCTCGCCGGTGGCCATGACCACCGGCATACCGAGCACCTCGTTGCAGTAAGCCACGCCCTGCAGCAGACCGAGCCACATATTGGGGGACAGGGCGCCGAAGGACATGGAGCCGATGATAAAGGGAAAGATTTCCCGCACCGGCGGAATCCACTCCCCGCTCATTTTCCGGCGGATATACTCCTCGGGGGAAAGAACCCGGCCGAGCAGGGTGTTGAGGAAAAACTCGTGGCGCCCGGCATCCAGGGCCGGGTCGGTGAGCATGGAGATGCGGTTGAAGATGATCTTGTCAAGCAGGCCAGGCGCCGGATCGTTTCTGCGGCCCCCGCGTTTGACCGGCTCACCGCCCACTGTGCTCTGAAAACGGAAGCGGTCAGCCATGGAGTTGGGAACCGGCCTGATGGCCGAGTTCGGGCAGACCATGGCACAGGTGCCGCAGCCGATGCACTTGTTGGCAATCTCGGTTTTCTGCCGGATACCGACAAAGGTGCGGAATGAACTGCCTCGCTCATTTGAGGTCAGCACCAGCCGGGGCATGCGCTGCCGCATATAGGTCAGTTTAATGGCATAAACCGGGCAGACTGCGGTGCAACGGCCACAGAGGGTGCACCTGTCTTCCCGGTGCTCGATGATCCAGGGGAGGTCCCCCGGGGTTAAGCTGCTTGGGGTAGCGGGAATTGATCGAATTGAGACCATATCTTAAACTCCTGTCGGTCTGGAGGAACGATAACTGTATGCTGACGCATCGGTTGAAAATCCATGGATTGATCCCGGTCCGGAATCATGGCATCCACCCCGCACATCTCGGAAGCGATGGCCCATTCACCCGGTTTGCCGCCGATGGTCGCCGGACGCATTTTCTTGGCATCCATTACCAGTAGACAGGTCTCATCAGGCAAAGTTCCGATAACCGCATTGGGACCGTCAATGATCAGACGTCGGCAGGCATCCCGCAGGCCGAGAAGAAAATCTCCCTGGGGATGCACTTTCAATTCTTCCGTCTTCAAGGGGGTGATGATATGTTTATATGCCGCAAGGGGCAATTTCAGCTGTTTCACTACATAATGAAGAATATGGGCGAAAACCTCGCTGTCCGACTGGTAGCCGATGTACGCAGGGAAACCCTTGCCGGTGAGCCAGTCCTTGATGGGGACAAAGGCGGTATTCTCGCCGTTGGTCATAGTGGCAATGCCCTGGATGAAGAAGGGATGACAGGCATAGAGGTTGATACCCCAGTTGGTGTTCTGCCGCCCCTGGGCCATGCAGATCCGGGATTTGATGCGGTGGCTGTCAAGACCGAGGGCCTCACCCACCCCAAGGGGCCAGCCCACCTCCTTGATCATGGCCACATCGGGCCAGAAGGAAAAGATGGTCAGATCGCCGCCGTGGTCCTCACCATCCTTGCGCAGGCCCAGCCGGATCAGCATCATCTGATACTCGACCTCCTCTTCGCTCAGATTGGCCCAGGCAACAGGTTTGTTATAGACCCGCAGGATATATTTATGTCGGTCTTTTGCCTCGATTTTACTGAGGTCAACTTCGAACTCATGGTCATACTTCAGACCAAAACCCCGGTCCTGCATATAGGCATGCAGGCGAAAAAGGGCATCTTCGGTGTGGGCGATTCCGGAAAGAATCGGGTCACCGGGCCTGTAGCTGTAATCGGTGAACTGCAGGCCCCTCAGGAGGAGGCCCAAGCCGCTGCCGTCATACCCCTCCTGCATCGCCTCCATGGCCTGCAGTACGGTATAGGGAGAGAATGGCTCACTGGCGGTTTTTAACGCTAACCGGCACATCAGTTACTCCTTGGTTAATTGGTAAAATTACAGAAATGAATGATAAAATGCAGATATGAATTGTAGCGCCCCGCAGCATGCTGAGAGGAATCTTGAATTTTAGAGGAAGCTCTTATTTCATCCACTCGCCGCCCCTGCATCACGCCGCAGGGGGCCGCGCCCGCTTTTCAATCCGGCAAATCACAACTGATTTCCCCAAATGCAAATCTTTTTGCGAATACAACGAAAGAGCCGGCTTGTCAATAGGAATTGACCGGGAGGCAGAGTTGGAAAAATGTTCAGATGGGAACATTTTTCTGCAAAGGATCCGCCTCGCGCCAGAAAAGGGGGAGGCATATTTCTATTGACTGCAGAGCGCCGTGACCCTCTTTGTCCTTGAAGCTCACTTCTCCCTGGTGTTCCGCCATGATCTGGCTTGCCAGATTAAGGGTCTGGTTCCGGTTTTCCCGTCGCAAAGCCGCGGAAGAAGCGGTCTGGGAATACAAGACAGTGATGCAGGGCCGGCCCTCGGACGAGGTCATTTCCACGGTCACCTCCCCTCCCACGGCAGATGCGGCGGCGGCGTGGCGGAAAATAGTGAGCAGGGCAATGATCATAGTCCGCCGGTTTGCCTGCACCAGGACCTTTTTGTCCGGGAGAATCAACTTGGGCTGGATCTTTTTCCTGCTCAAGGTAACACACAGAGAAAGGGCCTCATTGACCACCTCAATCAGGTCTTCGTTCCGGAACAGATTTTTTTTGCGGGCAGCCAGGGAATCGAAATCCCGCACCGCTTCCTCAAGTTTTTCCGCCTGCTTCTTCAAGGCCAGCAGTCTTTTTTTCTCTTTATCGCCCCCTGTGCTTCTGGCCACCAGCAGATTGGCCAGCCCGCCGATCACGGTGGCCGGGTTTCTGATGCGGTCGGCAATCCTCAATGACATCTCCACCATGGTCCGCTCCTCAGCCATTCCCTCCAGGCTTCTGGTCATGAAGAGCAGCTCGGCGTTTACCCGGTCCAGTTCCTTGGTCCGCGCCGATTTTTCCCTGAGCAGCTTGACTACCTCATTATGTTTGACCTTCAGATTCTCCACATAGGACTCTTTCGTATCGCCGAAGAGCTCCTTTCTTATCTGATTCTCAACCTGCTGGAGTTCTTCCCATGCCAGCCCCAATCCCCATTTCAGACATTTGATGCTTACCGGCATACCCCGCATGCCCCGCATGCCCTGGGCGAGGACCACCTGGTCAAGCACGCTGCGGGCTCCCTTTACCGCCGCCAGTCTGCCGAAGTCTTCGTAAATATAGTCAGCGGATACGCTATCCGCTTTGGACCCGTTATCCAGGTTGATAAAGGGTTTCCTGCCCTCAAACTCCAGCGCAAGCCCGGTCTGCCCATCCTTTTCCAGCGAATGGATAATGGCAAGGTTCACCTTGCCGCCCCCGTATTTCTGCCATAACAGACGGGCCATCTCAGATGCGGCGGTGGACAGCTGGGTGACCACCAGACGGGGGAAGCGGGCAGCGCCCGCCAGTATCTTGACCTTGGCGCGGATCAGGGGAATATCCTGCCTGCGGTTGATGACCAGACTGATTATATGTAATGATTCGTAGATTTCTCTGGCCATTGCCAGGTCACCAGGGTTGCGTCGTCACGGAGCGGAGTGAGCGGCTCAAAAAGAATCTGGGCGATTACCGAAGGGGCCAGGGTGAAATCGCCTGGTAAATCGGCAATCCTCTTCTGCCCGTCAGTATGCATGGATACGCGCACCCCGGATAGAACCTTGTACTCCTGCCCGGTTATCCTACGCCATTTGGCATGGCCGAGAATGCCGGGCGGGTCCGTTTCCCGGATGAGCTGCCCGTCAAGCGAGATCAGCGTTGCAATGTTACCTATGCCGGCGGAAGACAGCAGGCCTTTGACATGGTCAAACTGCAGGACATGGACCGCGGCCCCGTTGGTCTCCGCCAGGGCGAATTCCACCTCTTCCAGCAGGTTGGCCGGCGGCCAGGACAGAGGATGTCTGTCCAGCTCGGCAAAAACGCGATGGGAGATCTCCGCCGCCCCTTTTCCCAGCCCAAGGCTGTCAACCAGGGCCAGGCGGGTATAGCGCCCGTCCTGCTGCACATGAACACCGTCGCCCCCGCACCAGCCCGAACCCGCCCTGGTCTGGCTGAGGACTGCCAGCGACCCGCCGATGCGGATGATCTCCTCATTTGCCTTGCGGTCCGGCCCAAGCAGGGCGGAAATGATGGTTTCATAGGGGGATTTCATCTCCGGTCTGGCCATGTGGGAAAAGATATCCAGCCGGTCTGACAGCCGCAGGACGGTGCCCAGGCCGGCGCCCAGCCCCCCGGCTGCCATGTTTTTCCGGTGCAGCATCCAGTCAGCGGGATCAAATCCGGGCCCCTGATCAAGGCTGGCAATGGACAAACAGGGAATGGACGAGGCGTAAAAGCCGCAGAGGCGGATCAGCCCATACACGGTATGATGCATGACATGATTATGGGCCAGCTCACTGGCCACCAGCACGGCTTCCGCCCGGCGATTCTGCGAAAATCCCAGCATCATGGCCAGCTCGCCGGCGACCCTTCTGGCAACCGTGGCACTGGCTATGTCGACAATGGGAATATCGGCAAAAAGAGAGGAGTCAATCATGGTTCTCCATGTCAGTCGGGGTGCAGCAGTTCTTCCAGCCTGGCCACCGCTTTTTCCACATCAAGCGCAAAATTCAGATCACTGAGCAGGATGCCGAAATCCGTCAAGGTCATCACCACCGGCAAGGAAAGGCCGACAATGACCATCTGGGCATTGAGCAGGCGAAGCGCTGCAGCCATATCCTGCAGGTGGCCCGCCATATAGGAATCAACCACCTCGACGTTCTGCAGGTCAACGATGACCCCCTGGATTTTTTTCTCACTCACCTGCCTGGACAAATTATCAACCATTCGGGAGACCTCGACATCGCCGATATCCTCCTGAATGGAAACCAGCAGCATCGATCCCAGCGAGAAGAAGGAAAACGGTTGCATGACGGTTTCGTTACGGGATCAGTCTCTGCCGCTGCCGCTGCCGCGGACAAGGGCAGTCGCTTTGGCCACCTGCTCCGATTTCCTGGCCAGCTGGCCGATGGCGAAATGGAGGGCGTCGGTCATCCTGCCGCGCACGGTCAGATTCTCCAGGCCCACCCCGCCCTGGGCGATCACCTGGGCGATATGGGGCCCCACCCCGGTGAGAATGGCCTCGCTGCCCATCAGCCGGGTGGCGTTGGCCGTCTGCAGGATATGGCTTGCCACCTCGGAATCCACCATGGGCACGCCGGTGATGTCGATGATCACGTAAGAGGCCCGGTACCGTTCAATGGCCTCCAGCACCCTCTCCATGGCAATTTTGGCCCGGTGACTGTCCAGGGTGCCGATAAGCGGCAGGGACAGGATACCGTCCCAGATCTCGATCACCGGGGTGGAAAGCTCCATGATCTCATCCTGCAGATGGCGGATATCCTCCTCCCGTTTTTTAATGAGCTGTTCCTTCTGCTCCAGGATGATCCTGTCCTTTTCCAGCCGGTCGCTGATATCGATGAAATTCTCGACACAGCCGATAATCTCCCCCTTGTAATTGCGTAGCGGACGGGCCGAATATTCGATGGGTATTTCCTGGCCGTTGAACTGCAGCAAGGTCTCGCCCTGATTAATCACTTGATTTTCCATGGCCAGCCGGCAGGGGCAGTTATGGGTATTACAGAGCGGCGTGGTGAAAATCTCGTAACATTTGCGATCAAAACATTCGCCGGCCCTTTTCCCCACCATTTTCGCGCCTGGTTTATTGATCATGAGTATGTTATGATCAGGATCAGTCACAAAAATTCCCGAGGTGATGGCATTGATAATTTCTGAAAGAAATCCTTCATCCTGAGTGAGGTCATTCAAATCTTTCATATTTCCTTCTCCCCTTTTTTTGTGAACCGCCGGCTATCCGGACTTTCAACCTCTCATCCTAACCATTTAGGATATGATCATTTTCCGTTAATATACAATTTTAATTTCCAATACAAGGATTTACAAACAAAAAATAGAAATATTTCAGACGGGATATTGCAAAACTTACAGAAGCTGTTTATAAGAAACACATTTTCAGATAGCTAACTCTTGCATCCAACCTCACATGAAAATCTCTTACTTTTGCGGTATGTCATGACAGAAATTGACCTTTCTCCACTGCGGGCAGAACTTAAAAAGCATTTCCAGGAGTCGCTACCCAACTCAAATCTCGAATATTGCCTCACCTGCGGTCTCTGCGCCAGCGGCTGTCCGGCCAGCGACATCGAAGGCATGGACCCCCGCAAATTCATCCGCTATCTGGTCCTGGGCCAGGACGATCTGCTGAAAAACACCAACTGGCTCTATACCTGCTCCATCTGCCAGCGCTGTGAATACGCCTGCCCCATGGGCATTCACGTCGGCCGTTTCGTTTATGAGCTGAAGGGCATGAAGCCCAAGGAGCTGCGGCCGAAAAACCTGCAGAAATCATGCGAACTGCAGAAGGAAGGCAACTCCACCGGCATCCCCAATGCGGATTTTGTCTGGGTGGTGGGCGATATTCTTGAAGAGGTCCATGCCACCGAACCGGAATGGGCCGATCTTACTGCCCCCATGGACAAGGTGGGCGCCGAGTTTTACCTCAACCAGAACGCCAAGGAGCCGACCGTTGAGCCGGAAGAGATGGTCTTTCTCTGGAAAATCCTGCATGCGGCCGGCATTGACTGGACCTATTCCTCCAAATGGTGGGACGGCGCCAACTACTGTCTCTTTTCCGGCGACCCCAAGGACTGGGAATTCGTCACCCGCATGCAGGCGGAGACGGTGGACGCCCTGGGGTGCCCGACATACATCAACAC
>ENA-ORXD01000819-ORXD01000819.1-sediment-metagenome-genome-assembly--contig:-NODE-819-length-32941-cov-4.831700_pt1 | contig 32941 bp, 27 predicted proteins | sample MGYA00237862_ERZ511471 | MGnify/ENA metagenome assembly ERZ511471 | reverse complement strand
ATGTACGAATACCGCGATTAATATGATAAACGGTCATTCCGGGCACTTTATCACGTACTTTGAGCGCACTGTGAATAGCCGACGTACAACAGTAGCGCGAACAGTATTTGTTCTCGCCTTCCGGCTGACGGCTTCCCACACAATAGATGTAGGCCATACTTCTGATTTTCTTGCCATTCACAACCAGGTCCTTGCCGTTAAGCTCTATGTGACGTTCCAATTGCGGTAATGTGATGACATTATCATAGTCGCCGTAACCAAATTCCGATTTTTCCGGTTCATACGGATCAAATCCGGTAGTAATCATTACCGAGCCGGTTTGCAGCTTAATGTGCTCTTCTGCCAGATTCAAATCGATGGCATTGCTTACGCTTGCACATTTACCACATAGCGTACAATTGGCTGCATCAATGGCTGCTATCTCCGGGAATTGGCCAGGAAGATAGTTCATAAGCGCTTTCCGGTTGGTGATACCAAAATTGAATTCCTCGGGTACTTCCACCGGGCAAACCTCAATAGCTTTATTCAGTCCTGAAACATCAGCATCACTCTTTACTCCACGTGGAGTAATTTTCACTTCAATTTCAAAGTTACCGACACTCCCCTTCTTTGAAATAAGTTCGGCACCAGTAAACAACGTGATTTTCTGGCGCTTCTTTACTTCCTGATAAAGATTTTCTACAACTGATTTTCCGGTTTCACCAGGCATGAAAAGCTCACCCCACTGCGAAGTTCGTCCGCCAACATAGTGTGATTTTTCAATCAGGTACACCTGTGCACCCATGTCAGCCAGCTCAATAGCAGCTTTCATCCCAGCCACACCGGCACCCACTACTGTTGTTATGTTTTGGGCCGAAATAGAAACCGGCTCCATCGCAACAGAATGAGAAACCCTTTCCACGGCAGAGCGCACCAGCGAAATAGTTTTTTCAGTTGCACCCTTTTTATCATCAGAGTGCGCCCAGGAACTTTGTTCGCGGATATTAGCCTGAACATAGTTGTAAGGGTTCAATCCGGCTCGTTCGGCTACAGCCCGAAAAGTAAACAGATGCAGTTTTGGGGAGCAGGATGCTACCACAATTCCGTCGAGTCCCAGGTTTTTGATGTCTTCCGCGATTTCCTTCTGCGAGGAATCGGCACAGGCAAAAATGGTATGCTTGGCAATGGCAACGCCGCCCATCTTTTCAGCCTCTTCCCTGACTTTGTTGACATCAACAACGTCGGAAATGTTACCGCCACAGTGACAAACGTATACGCCAATCTTGTTCTTCATGCAAAAATAAGTTGACAGTTAGGAAACCCGGGAAGCCACAACAGACCATTTTTTGGTTCCGAATAGGAAAAACATCGAATACCTAACCGGGATATATTCCCAAATTAATTTAATTCATTATTCAAGTAAACCACTCTTACAGTCACTGATACAATTTATTACACAATTCCTGCAAGATAACTGGCTGCTTCAGATGACGCTGCGCCGGCCGAAAGGATGGAATCCGGGATATCCATTGGCCCGGAAGCCGCACCAGCAACAAACACACCGTCGATATTAGTCATGGCCGGCCTTTTCAGTTCATCGACTTGTTTCACAAACCGATAATCATCGAACTCCAGTTTTTGGGTTTGGAATACCGGCCCAATTTCGTCATTGGCCAGAATACCCACTGAAAGCACTACCATATCGTGTTCAGCCTCTTTTACCTGACCGGTTTCAATATCATCGTACCTCAAGACGAGGTTTCCATTTTCCTTTTCAGAAATTTTCCCGATTTTTCCTTTCACAAATTCGACCCCCATTCCTTTGGCTGTCTCATAGAATTCGTTGAATCCTTTACCAAACGAGCGAATATGTAAATAATATATGGTTACATCGGCCATGGGAAGAGCGCCTAACAGCAACTGGGCCTGCTTGATGGAATACATACAGCAGACCTGCGAGCAAATGGGATTTCCCACAGTATGGTCTCGTGAGCCGGTACAAAGGACGTACGCCAGGTTATCGGGCATTTTGCCATCACCGGGACGTAAAACCGTGTTGAAAGGACGTGTGGGTGCCAGTTCACGCTCCATCTGCATGGAGGTGACAATATTTTTGTACTTACCGTAACCGTAACGCGGCATTTTGATGGGATCAAACAATTTATATCCCGTAGCAACAACCACACTTTTAAATTGATAGGTTTTCTCTTCCGGTTCCTGTGTAAAATCAATGGCATCCGATGGACAAGCCCGTTCGCAGGCACCACAAAGCGAGCAGTTTTCAATATCGATAGCAGCAATACGCGGATTGGCAATGCTGAACGGTACAAATACCGCTTTCCGGCCAACGAGATTAAATTGGTACTGATCCTTCACGACTACCGGACAAACCGGTTCGCACTCCTGACATCCGGTACAGGCATCTTCTTTTACATAACGGGGATTGCGTAAAATGCGGGCTTCAAAATTCCGTTCGCCTTTCTTTTCAATCCCTTTTACTTCGCTGCCGGTAAAAATGGTAATATTGGGATGACGTGCTGTTTCCGATACTTTCGGTGTAGTAATACACGCCGCACAGTCGAGTGTCGGGAAAACCTTGCTCAGCAAAATCATTTTGCCACCTATCGAGAGTTCCTTCTCCACCAGTAGCACCTTGTAATCCATTTTGGCCAGATTCAGCGCTGTTTCCTCGCCGGCAATTCCACCACCAATAACCAGTGCGTCGTACGTTAAAACTTCGTTCTCCATGTTACTTTTCTAATCGTAAAAATTTCCGTTCAAGCCTGTGTTTTGGAAAGCGCTTCGAAAAAAGATTTCATATGTTTCACAAACGGTTCGGCACACACCGAGCACAATGCCGCCATCTTCAACCGTGCCGGTTCAATTCCTTTTGCTTTCATCATCTCGTGAGTTTGGGAAATAATGGCAGCCGTTTTGTCCACACAGCTTTCACCATAGGAGCAATCGGTTCCGTCGGCGGCAATAAATACACCATCAAAACCTTGCTCAAAAGCGTGCATAATCCAACGGGATTTCACTGAGCTGGAGCATCGTAACGGAATGGAATAAACGGTCGGCGGGTAGTGCATTTTCAACAACCCCGCGAGATCAATCGCGGGGTCGGAAATCTTCTCCGTTGAAAACACTAAAATTTTTGGAGCTTTATTCGCCATTTTAGTCTTTCGCTTTAATAATTAACCTTTACGGAGATAAATTTTGAAATAGCCTGATTCTTCAACAGTTCCCATGTATTCATGGCCTTTTTTGGTAGCCCATTTGGGAATATCCTGTTTGGTACCTTCATCGGCCGAAAGGATTTCCATTACTTCGCCTGATTTGATTTCGGCGATAGCTTTTTTGGCAGCCAGCAGCGGTCCGGGACAAGCGGTTCCGCGCGCATCGACTAACTTATCTGCCTGAATGGCTACTAATTCTTCCTGTGACATAACTTTGAGTTTTAATTATATGAATAACTGCATAGCACTCTCTTCCGCATCAGCAAGATAGGTTCCCACCCCGCAGTAATTCAGGCCAGGATAATCAATCATTTCATCCTTACTGAATCCCATCAGGTTCATCGACATCTCACAAATGTTGATTTCGACACCCAACTCGCCTGCTGTTTGAAGCAAATCATCAAGAGAGGCTACATTCTTTTTCTTCATCAAAGACTTAAGCATGGCTAAACCCGCTCCGCCCATGTTCATTTTCGAAAGCTTAACCTCCGATGTACCTTTGGGTAGCATGGCCCCAAACATTTTGGATGTAAGCTCTTTCTTCTGTGTTCTTTTTTCTTTGTCGCGCAAAGCGGAAATGGCCCAAAAAGTGAAGAAAAGCTTTACTTCCATATCCATGGCAGTAGCACCAGTGGCAATAATCATAGCAGCCAGAAGCTTATCGAGTTCACCGGAAAAAACAACCATCGAAAGTTGGTCCTTCTTTTTAGTGGCTTCAAGCCGCTTGATTCGACGTTCAAGTTCCAGAATTTTCTCTTCCACGATCAATTCCATCTTTAAATGAATAAGTGTACGTCTGATTCCTGGGCAGCGGTAATGTATTCGCTGATACCTACGATATCGTCAACCAATTCATTGAAATCTTCCAGTTTCTCAGCTCCCCAGATTTTTCCGGCCAAGCCGCAAACATGAATTTTCACGTTGGTAATCTCTTTGGCTTCGCGGAAAAATTCCAGCCATGGATTGACATTCAGCTTTTTCAACGAATCCAGAAACTCTTGTTTTAGCTGAGGATTTTCAGCCATTTCCAGTTTCGTTGCATCTGCAGCTATATCTTTTCTAAAGGCACGTGCTCCCTGAAGAAGCACATAGATATCGACATCCATGTCATCGGCGGCGGCGCCAGTCAGTACCACCCCAGCTGCAGTGAGCTTATCGATACTTCCGGAAAACAGCGCCATGGTCATTCTTTTAGGCATGATTCTCTTGATTTAAAATTATGTAAACATTGACATATTAACAGGGGTAAAAGTATAGACATGAGCATCACCGTGAAAAGAAATCGGTGTGAGGTTTATTTTGTTTCCATGTGACATCGATCACATTTTTTGCTACATTTGGGGTCGTTAAGATTTAGCAATAGTATTATTACCATGAGTCAGTGTCTGTGCCTGAATTGTAAAGTACGTTCGGCAGCAGCAAACCACCTTTCGTTAGATGAGCTTGATCTGCTGGGGAAACGAAGTGTTGAAGTTGAGTTCGATAAGGATGAAGTCATTTTTAAGCAGGATGCTTTTTCCAGTAATATTATCTACTTACGTGAAGGACTCGTCAAACTGACCATGCGGGGACATAACCGCGAACAAATCCTGAAAGTCTTAAAAGCCCCTACCTACCTTGGAATTCCAACTACCATTGGCGATAAGATTAACAATTACTCCGCTGTTGCCCTGACGCCCGTTTCATGCTGTTTCATCGACCGGGCTACTTTCAAAAACTTCATCCAATCGAACGGCAAATTTGCCTACGAAATCTTAACGACCATCAGCAAGATTGAGCTTAGCCAGTTTCAAAACTGTGTCAACCACATTCAAACACAAGTTACCGGACGTGTTGCCGGTATGCTGCTCGATTTTGCCCGAAACCTGTATCAAAGCAATCACTTCCAGCTGAGTCTGACCCGTAATGACTTGGCCGATTTGTTGGGAACATCCCGGGAAACTGTCAGTCGGATATTAACTGACTTTGTTACTGACAACCTGATTGAAGTCAAAGGGAAAGACATTACCATTCTGAACGACGAACGGCTGGAAAAGATCAACCTGGCCGGGTAATTTGCTAATTATCACTTCTTTTTGCTTTCGGATTCTTCCTGTATTCATTTTCCACACACTCTCTCAATTAACGCAGGTTAACAAAGTATAGTAAGCTTTAATACTTCTGCGTCCGTCAATTTTCTGCCCCATTTGTTGAAATAACTAAAACAAAATGATGCTTTCAGGCAGAAAACAGATGTGATGGATTCATTAAAACATAGTGATCATGAAGATTAAAGTATTATTGCTTTTCGTCATGCTACTTACCGTGACGATGGGCGCTTCCGCAATGACAACTCCCCACGCAAAAGTAACGAAGGACACAATTTCCGGTTTCATGTATCCACCTCACATGATGCAACCTGGTGCTATGCAACCCAACATGATGCATCAAAACCGGGGCATGATGATGCAGGGCTATCACGGACCTTCCTACCCGGCCGTGATGAAACCCTATTTATTCATTGTCAATCAGATCCCGGAATTGCGGCTTGAACTATCATTGTCGGACAAGGAGTATGAAGAGTTGGTTGACCTGAGAACTGAATACCTTCAGAAAAAAGATGGAATGCAAGGTGAGTTGAGTAAAATGAACGAACAACTGCACAGCGAACTTATGAATAATGCAGGTGATAAAACAGTAAAGGAACAGTTGGTATCCATTTCCGGAACCAAAACCGGCATTCTTATGGCAGCTTACTCCACTGTTGAAAAGATGAAAAATGTGATGAATTCGGATCAGCAGAAAAAGTTAAATCATATGATTTCCGGAATGCTAAACGGAAATAAGCAAAATGGCAGTGACCCCATGTTTTATCAGAGATCATACTATGAATGAATTTAAGCAATGATTCCGGCCACTGGTTGTACATCCCGGCAGTATGTTTCTAGTAGAAGCATCTGTCGGGATTTTACATTGTGCAATGAAAACAGCCAGAAAACCAAGACACAGTTAATTTACTCAACCGCGTATGCTTTTAACTTTTCTATTAGTTCCGGAAAACCAGCAATTTCTTTCTGAATCAATTCGATGTCGAAGGTCTGCAACCCCCCGTTTAATGCGCTGCAATAATAATCTAAAACCACGCAAGAGTTTTCCTGGGCAAAGGCAGCTAATCGATTGCTGAATTCCTCGATATCAAAGATGATCAAATCACCTTTTATTCGCTCCCATTTTTTTAGAAAATCATTTTCCAGTCGATCAATAATCATCGGTAAATCCGCAGCATGTTCTAATGGACCATTAAGTTCCGGCTTTTCCTGAATATTCTTTCCATCTGTCCTATGCCCAAACGGTAGGAATCTTTGCAAAATAGCCGCCACGTCCTTTTTTAAAGCAGGTTTTTCAAGATAGGCATCAAACAATGAGTCAATCCGCTCCTGCTCACTTTTCATTGTCGATGCGGTGAAGGCGACGATTGGAATATGCTTCAGTTTTTCGTTTCTCTTAATTATCTCAGTGACATCATATCCACTCAGTCCAGGCATACGAATGTCCATAAAAACCAAGTCGGGAGTTTCGAATTGGATCATGTCCAACGCCTGCGTTCCATCGTAGGCTTCCATGAATTCCACATTATCGTCATTGATAATTCTCTTCAGAACGGCAATGTTCAACTTCACATCATCAACGATAAAGATCTTGCATGGTTCCAGAACCAAATCATATTCATGTTCATCCTGGTACAACATATTCTCAGGAATTTCAGCGACTTTTACATCACGGAAACTCACCGTAAAAGTTGTTCCTTTGCCAACCTTACTTTTTAAATCAATTTCACCGTTCATCTTCTTTAGCAACCCACTTACAATGGCCAATCCTAAACCAGTTCCTTCATAATAGCGATTGCTTTGCCCTGATTGCTGCGTAAAGGCACCAAAGATTTTTTCTTTTTGGTCCTCTCGAATTCCAATTCCCGAATCTTCAATATTGACAATCAAATCAATATGATTATCAAATGAAGTTTTTGTCGCATAAACAGAAACATAAATATATCCTACCGAGGTAAATTTTGTCGCATTGCTTATCAGGTTAAACAGGATTTGATAAAACCTGATTTCATCCATATAGATAAAAGCTGGTACGGAGCGATCGATATAAATATTAAAAGCCAGATTTTTTTCTTCAATTTTCCGCTGAAGAACCTTTTTTATTTCGTTTAATATCACGTTGCAACGAACTGGCTTCAACTCTAGATTCATTTTCCCCGATTCAATACGGGAAAGATCCAGTAAATCGTTGATTAAAGTCAACAGATTACGCCCGCTTGACAGGATCGTATGCAAGTAACTTTTATGAAGATTGTTGTCGATATTATCGTACAGCCACTCGCTAAATCCCAGAATGGCATTCATCGGCGTCCGGATTTCATGCGAAACATTAGCCAAAAACAGTGATTTTGCGTACGATGCTTCCTCTGCCTTATTTTTGGCAATTTGCAGTTCCTTTTCCTTTTCTTTTGTTTCCGTAACATTCCGAATGATTGCCAGCACCTCTGAATCACTCATTTTAACAAACCGGGCTTCATAGTATTCGAGATCATCCCAGTTTAAAAACTTAAAATCAAATTTGAAATGTCCTATGACAAGGCATTCATTGATTGCGGCTAAAAACATATCGGATAACTCCCTGTTCAAAATAGCTTCAACAGATTGGTTGACAACATCTTTCAAATTAAGAAATACACCATCTCGTTTTATGGTTTTATAAGAAAGAACTCTGCCGGAAGCCGAAAGTCGAAGAATCTGATCAGGAATTGATTCTATGATACCGTTGTTTTCACTTGCGCTGCGAACTAATTCAGTACGCAATCGATGCCTCGCAAACGCATCCGCAATGACGTTGGAAACTGTTCTCAACAACTGCACCTCCGGCTGAGACCATTCCCGTTTGTTGCTGCAATCTTCCAGAACAATGAATCCGGACGTTTTCCCCGAATTTTTCAACGGAAATATAATGAGTGATTTAACAAACTCACTCCCTAGAAATAACTTTACATCTTCAGGTAATTCGGAAGGGTTCTCAGGATAAATAATATCATTTTCCTCAAGCATCAACCCCAATGATGGGATTTGCCGGTATGAAACATCAGTGAATCGATCAATTTTAGATTCCACTCCATTATTGCACCACTCAAACGTATTACTGATATGTAAGCCATCTGTACTATCTTCACAGATATATACCCGGCTGGCTTGTGTATGTTCCCCAATGTTGCGAATAGATTGGTTGGTAATGACATTAAAATCATCGAGTGTACTATTATAATTAAACAATATACGGGAAACCAACTCCTGCTGCTCCAAACTTTTGGCAATTGCAGTTTCATTTTGCTTTCGTTCACTGATATCAATCATGACACCGCGAATTCCAACTACGGTATCATGAGCATACATTGGAGCGGTATAAACGATTACAGGAAATTGCTCACCATTCTTCCTGACAGCGGTATACTCATTGGAAAAATGTTTGCCCTGAAGCACCAGCGGCAGGTTCTTCATCATCTTAGTCTGGTCTTCCGGCGCAAAAATCTTGAATATCTCAAACTCATTACCGATTACTTCATTTGAAGTATATCCTAATTTATTAATTGCAAACTGATTAGCATAAGTCAATTTTCCACAACTATCAACCTCACAAATCATTTCCGGAAGGAAATTTGTCAATTCACGATAGCGTTTTTCACTTTTCGTCAATTCCAGTTGGGCTTCTTTGCGGTCCGTTATTTCATGAGCTACAATAATACAATGCTTATAATGGCAATTCTTCGATGAAGTAATCGAAACTTCTCGTTCAGCCGATACTTTTTTCCGATTCTCACAGAAAGCACAATTTTCAAACGTAAATTGAATAATGACAGAAAACCACCGGGGACTGTTTTGGGTATTTTCAATCACCAACTCCCTTTGAGTGACGCAATTTTTCTCAAGAAATTGCCGGGCACCAGTTAAAAAAAATTGTCTTTTTTGATTTTGAGGAACAAAATCCAGGATATTTTTCCCGATAATATCATTTCTCTTCGCACCTAATACGTTTTCAGCAATCTGATTGGCATATATAATTTTGCCATCAATGGTTGTCTTGCAAATCAAATCGTTGACACTTTCAAGAAGCTCAAAATACTCCAGTTCTTTGCGAATATTCTCTTGAAAACGCTTTTCAGCCCGTAAACGTGCTGCACGTTCTTTCTCTAATTCTTGTCGTAGAATCTCAATCTCTTCTTTCATCAAACAGACCTATTAAACGATGTTCTAATAAAACAACGAAAGCACAAAATACATCCGGAACTTACCGAAAAATCAAGTAGTGTAGTCATTTTTACCGTAGCTAGTGCAGAGATATACCGTTTACTTAAAGGAAAGTTTAAACTTTACCTACTTTACTTAATATTCACCCTCTTATTTTTAAATAGACTTAACAAACACTTAAGATAATAGAACGAAAAATAGTATCTAAGTTTTTAATTTTATTTCGGGTTTTTTAACGGTTGTAATAGCGAATCAATTTCATGTAAACATAAATAAGAATTAGTTTTACGTAAATGAAGATTCGTGAAGAATTTGGCTATTCAAATTTTAAATCGAAAGCCTTGGAAGGATTACGCTAGGATAAGGATTTTAGTGAAGAAGAAAGTGTTCTTTACCAATTTTTAGGAGCTGAAGATGGCGGCTTTCAATCGTAAACAGAAGATTACCTGATAAATAACGACAGTTCCCAGCCCCCAGAAGGTCATCACTTCCAAAACAATGCAGGGTTCTTTTTTCATCAGTTCTACCCTGATTAAACTGCTTTACAAGACTTTAGGAGATAGAGTCCATAGGTTTACTATGCACTGAGTGAAGCAGTCTGAAACTTAACAAAAGAATCAATCTATTAAATAAAATTTACCGAAGATGAAAATTGCAGTTATAGGTACCGGATATGTCGGCCTGGTCTCAGGAACCTGCTTTGCAGAGACCGGAGTCGATGTTGTTTGTGTTGATATCGATAAGAAGAAGGTAGAAATGCTTCAAAGCGGCCATATTCCCATCTACGAACCAGGTCTCGAAGACATTTATAAGAGCAATATGGAGAAAGGACGACTAACCTTTACTTCTAACCTTAAGGATAGTCTAATTGATACCGACGTGGTTTTCATTGCAGTGGGAACTCCACCTGACGAAGACGGAAGTGCTGACCTGAAATATGTACTCGGCGTTGCATCGGAAATTGGCAAGCATCTGGATCATTATATGGTTGTCGTCACGAAAAGTACAGTTCCGGTCGGAACATCCTTGAAAGTTAAGAAAGCACTGCAGACCGAGCTTGATAAAAGAGGTGTTGATATTCCGTTTGATGTGGCCTCCAACCCTGAATTTTTAAAAGAAGGCAGTGCCGTTCAGGACTTCCTGAAACCCGACAGAATAGTAGTGGGAACCGAGTCAAAGCAAGCCGAAAAGGTGTTAACCCGTCTTTACAAGCCCTATCTGCTCAACGGACATCCCATCCTGTTTATGGATATCGCTTCTTCAGAAATGACTAAGTACGCTGCAAATTCCATGCTGGCAACTAAAATCAGTTTTATTAATGATATTGCCAACCTATGTGAATTGGTGGGAGCTGATATCAATATGGTTCGCAAAGGAATTGGCTCCGACGTGAGAATTGGAAACCGCTTCATTTATCCGGGTACCGGTTATGGTGGCTCTTGCTTTCCTAAAGATGTACAAGCTTTGATCCGAACAGCCGATGAGATAGGTTATTCTTTGGATATCCTGAAAGCCGTTGAAGACGTGAATTATCGTCAAAAATCGATTCTGTTTTCAAAACTTAAAAAGCATTTTGAGGGCAACCTTATTGGTAAGAAGATAGCAATCTGGGGATTGGCTTTTAAACCGAAAACAGATGATATGCGTGAGGCTCCTTCTCTCGTAATAATCGATTTACTTCTTAAAGCCGGTGCCAGTGTGATTGCTTATGATCCGGTAGCGATGAAAGAAGCTGATAGAATTTTACAGGGAAAAATCTCACTGACAGAGGATCAATACGAAGCTTGTATTGACGCTGACGCACTTGTAGTGGTTACCGAATGGCCAGAATTCAGAATGCCTAATTTCAAGGTACTGGAAAAGTTACTGAAACAGAAAGTAATTTTTGATGGTCGAAACATTTATGACATGCAGGAACTCTCAGAGTTTGGTTTTGACTATTACAGCATTGGAAGAAAGGAAATTATCACTGAAAAAATTTCTTGAAATGAAACGTATTTTGGTAACAGGAGGCGCAGGATTCGTGGGGTCACACCTGTGTGAAGATTTACTCGACAAGGGAAATGAAGTTATCTGTCTTGATAACTTCTTTACCGGAAAGAAAAGAAAAATTGTTCACTTGCTTGATAATCCCTACTTTGAGCTGGTCCGACACGATGTCATCATGCCTTACTTTATTGAAGTGGATGAAATATATAACCTGGCTTGCCCGGCCTCTCCTATTCATTATCAGTATAATCCCATAAAAACCATAAAGACTTCGGTGATGGGAGCAATCAATATGTTGGGATTGGCTAAACGCATCAAGGCTAAAATTCTGCAGGCTTCGACCAGTGAAGTTTACGGTGACCCGGATGTTCATCCACAACAGGAAGCCTACTGGGGAAATGTAAATCCCATTGGAATTCGATCGTGTTACGACGAAGGGAAGCGCTGTGCTGAGTCACTATTCGTCAATTATGATGCTCAAAATGATGTTCGGATCAAAATCATACGGATATTCAATACCTATGGCCCGAAAATGGAACCCAATGACGGCCGGGTGGTCTCGAACTTTATTATGCAGGCCCTGCTAAATAAGGACATAACAATTTTCGGTGATGGAACACAAACACGAAGCTTCCAGTATATCAGCGATCTGGTAGATGGAATGACTCGTATGATGAACACCGAAGATTCCTTTAAAGGTCCTGTGAACATTGGAAATCCGACTGAATTTACAATGTTGGAACTGGCAGAAAACATCATTGATTTAACCGGTTCCAAGTCGAAAATCATCCATCTTCCTTTACCAAAGGATGATCCGACCAAACGTCGTCCCGACATTTCACTAGCACGTGAGAAACTGGGAGGCTGGGAACCCAAAGTTCCGCTACGTACTGGATTGATAAAGACGATTGAATATTTTGATCAGCTGCTCATCGAAGAGCCTATGACAAAATCTTTATTCTAAAATAATGAGGAGGTTATCTCATAAGCTAAACTTTTTCTGCACGAGATAACTTCCTATTATTCAACCTTCACCCCGTCTACTCAAATATAAACACCATTGAAAATCGATTCTTCTACCGAACCCCCTGTTGTATTGGTTGTTGATGATAACCCCAGGAATGTGCAGATAATTGCACTGATACTCAAAGAGCTTAATTACAAAATAATTATAGCTGTCAATGGGAAAAACGCCATCGAAATGGTGAACAGGATGCGCCCCGATCTGGTGCTAATGGATGTGATGATGCAAGGCATGGATGGATTTGAAGCCTGCAAAACCATTAAGTCCGATCCCGCAAATGAAAATATTCCTGTCATTTTCTTAACTGCATTGAGTGAGAAAATAAATATCGTCAAAGGATTCGAAGCAGGCGGTGTGGATTATATTACAAAACCGTTCAATAAAGAGGAATTAATTAGTCGCATTAAAACGCATCTCGAATTAAAATTCACCAGGGATGAGTTACAGAAAACCACGCAACATTTAGGCGACCTCAATGAGATTAAGGACAAAATGTTTTCGGTTATCGGTCACGATCTGCGCTCTCCTATCGGGAGTATAAAAATGACGCTCGATTTACTTATCTGCAACCAGATGAATATGAAAGATGCAGAGTTTATGGAAACGATAAACCTGCTAAATCAGACAAGCGATGAAGTGTTTAGCCTTTTGGAAAACCTGTTGGGATGGGCCAAATCGCAAAGCGGAAATATAAAAATACAAACAGAAAAACTAAATCTGAAACAACTAACTTCAAGCTTGTATCTACTCCATAAAAGCAATATTCACCTCAAAAAAATTAAGTTCGAAAATCATATCGATGATGAAATAGCGATACAGGCCGATCAAAACACTTTGATGACAATCTTACGAAATCTGCTTTCTAATGCTATCAAATTCACTCCGGAGGGTGGAAACATTAAATTCCTTGCTAATCAAAGAGGTAAGATGGTCGATATTACGGTAGTTGATAACGGAATAGGTATTCCTGCCGGGAATTTGTCAAAGTTATTTGATGAAAAACAATTCCTCACAACGTATGGCACCAATAATGAAGCAGGCAGCGGACTGGGATTAATACTCTGCCAAAGTTTTGCACACTACAACAACGGACAGATTCGTGTTGAAAGTGAACATGGAAAAGGAAGCAAATTCATTGTCGAAATGCCCTCAGCAAATTAAAGTTTAATGATTTTTTGTGACTTAATACCCTTCTTCGTCCTAATCTGAATAAGGTAAATACCTTTTTTTAAATTCGGGAAAAACAACTGGATAAAGGGTTCGAATGAGCTATTCTCAACCGGTTCAGTCATTATTAACTGACCGGTCGTTTCCCACAGGCTCCACGATATTATGGGGTCAGAATGATGATTGGTAATTCTGATACTATCGCTAAATGGATTGGGAAAAGCGAACCATTCGGCATGATAAACATCCGGATTAACCGGTTCAGCAACAGAAATCTCAGCGCCACATATTTTAACCGGATTTTTGACTGGCTCCAGAGTAACAGATAGTAAGCTATCCTGAACATATACTTCGAAACTTGCTTCAACGGCTGTATTAATCAGTCCGTCAGATATATTAAGTGATTTCGCAATTAACGAATCCTGTGCCCAAATATTCATGATAACGGGGCCATTCGAGTCATAATCAGATTGCCGATCGGTAAAAAACAGCGTGACCTTATAATTCCCCGGCTCGCATTTAAAATGAAAATGAAGTTTTTCTTTATCGGTTGCACCATAATAAAAGGGACCAAACAAACTGTCGGGTGCCGCTGTCATATTGAATCCGTTCCAGGAATAACTGCCCGTGGCATACACTTTATCCGATGTATATGTCGTAGAGGAGGCATCCACCCCCTGCCAGTCAATCGGAGTGCCAGCCAAATCCGGTCCGCCGAAGTTTTCCCGATATATTATCAGCCCAGGATCCATCGGGGTTTGTTGAACTGAGAGATGAAATGTTTCCTGCGTTACTCCACCATAACCATCGTCGGCTTTTAGTGAAAATGTATAGTTTCCAACATCCTGGTACAGCGGTTGTACTTCCAGCGTAAAAAGGCTGTCATTCTGCCGATTCAAATGGACAAAAGAGGGAAGATTATCTGCGGTAAGATTAACCGGATCGCCATCCGGATCAACAACCGTAACCTTAAAATTTTCCTTTTCGAGATTTTTGGTGACCAAATTACGATTGGCATAAATTAATGGGCTTTTATTCGCTGGATCTCTGACGACCAAATTAAAAGCCTTTTTGATATCTATTCCATTGCTTTTTTCAGTGGCGCTGACAATCACCCGATATATTCCTTTATCACTAGGTTGGGTTAAGCCACGAAGCAACAGCGCACCGTTTCCATTTTGTTGCTTTTGAACAAATGAAGGTAAACCCGTAACATTCACAGCAACGCTGTCATTATCGGTTACTATCGCTTTTATGGTAGAATGAACCGAATCACCAAAATTGACGTATATATTTTTTAAATCGACAAAAGCAGGCCAGGAATTAAATTTATAACCCAAGCCTGGCTGCGGGCCATAATCCTGATATATCTGAGGATTTCCTGCATCCGGAACATAAGTTCCATCAACAATCGAAAATTGTAATTTGGGTAAATTCTCTTCCTGATTGTTTTGAAGCGTCGCGTTTGTGCAATCCTTGCAATCAGAGTGGTAAAACGTTATTGGTGTATTGAAATTATTATTTTCTAAATCGACAGTATTCAATTCATTAAAATTGAGCACAACCTGATTACCAACCGTATTTAAAAAGTAATTGCCGGTTATGACAATCGACGATAAAGTGTCAGTCACCGTTCGGTTGTCGATAAAGATTCCCTGGTTGTTTTCAATATAATTGGAATAGATCCGGATATGTCCCATACCAAAAATCACAATGCCGCGCTCATTGGATTCAGAAATGATGTTGTGGTAATAGTCCCCCACCGTATTGTCTCCCATTTGGGTATTATTGCTTTGCGCATAAAGTTTGGCTACACCGTTATCAAACATCAGATTATTATACACTTCCACATCTTCAACCGCATTCGCCAATTGAATGGCTTCGCGCTGTGTTTGCGTGACCACGTTGTTGAATATCCTGACATGCTTGAACTCCATGCCCGGTGTTTTGGTTTCGCCAATATACATTCCTTCCGAAACATGCTGAATGAAACAGTCGTGTATAACCAGATTCTTAAACACAGGGATGGGATTGGGAGGATTACCATGATAATCCTTTTTCGCCTGAATTCCCATAAAACCGTAATGGTCGATAGCAATAAAAGCCAACTCAATATCTGAACTCAACCCACTCAAAAACACTCCTGCACCGACAGCTTTCAGATGGAATCCATAACGAACAGAAGAATCCCCCGAGCCAGTCAGTTTTATGTAATGACAGTTATGTAGTTGAATGCCGGCATAGTGAACTGTATCATCAATGGCAACTTGACCTCCCTTGTTAATGATTACAATTGGTGCAGTCGAATCCCCGGAAAAACTGTCGAGAACAACAGATGTTGTTCTTTGAGCTGATATAAAAATGGTATCTCCGGCTGAAGGAGGCTGGGCAAAATAAGCAGGGGTAATCTGAAATGGAGTTGTTGTGTCAATCAGAAAATTACTTCCTCTTACAGTGCTTACCGATAACAGTAAAAAACCTGCAAAAAATATCCATCTGGTCAATATGCCTTCCCTCATAAGTCCACCTCACATTTCTATTTTCTTGATCAATCGCCTCTTTTGGCACGTTCCCATTTCACACTTTGACTGCCCTTTAAATATCTTCTAAATCCCAGAAAAACAGAAAGGTTCATAATGAAAAAATAATAGGGAACGAATAATAGTTTAATACGGACTTGGCGGTTCTCAAAAAACCAACCAATCAAAGCTGCTAGGTAGAAAAGAACCTGTCCGGCAAAAAGCAATGTATAAGTATTGTTTATCGAAAACCCGACCTGATATGCCAGTAAAAAATTGGCAGGAATAATTAGCAAAAGTAACAAAGGCGTTAGCGTCCAGCGTAATACACGATGCGAAATATACTGAAACGAAAGTGTCCGGTATTTAAAGACATTCAGCAATTCCAGCAGACGAACAACTGATTGGATACCGCCGGCTGAAATCCGTATTTTTCGCTTTAGTTCCTCCTTTACATTGGCCGAGGCTGTTTCAATGGCATATGCCTCCGGATTATATTGGATGGTATAACCTGCCATAGCTACGCGCAACGAGATGATAAAGTCGTCCAACAACGTATCTTTTTCCACATCCTGCCATAGTTCGGTGCGGATCGCAAAAAGCTCGCCGGCCGCTCCTACCACGGAATACAACTCTGCATCCCATTTTTTCAACGTCGATTCATACCTCCAGTACAAACCTTCGCCTGCTCCTGCAGCGGCATCAGCATCTTTGTTGCGAATTCGCTTTTCACCGCTAACACATCCCACTTTGGGATCACTAAACAAGTTGATAATTTCCCTTATGGAATCTTTTCCAAGAGTAGTATTGCCATCTGAAAAAATTACAATCGGTGTTTTGACAAATTTCATTCCGCGGTTCATGGCACCAATTTTACCGCCTCTTTCATCGACATGATAAACCTCTACTCCATCATATTGTCTCAGTAGTTCGGGCGTGCCATCGTCTGACCCATCAGTTACCCAAACGTGCTTTACCTTCTCGCTGGGATAATCAAGATTGAATGAGTTATTTACCTTCTCTGCGATGTAATCCTTTTCGTTGTATGCAGCAACAAATAAGGTTACTTCCGGCTCATATAGGTCACCACTTGCATTATTCGGTTTACTAAAAAGTCGTTTCAACCTTACCAGGAAGAAAAGCAAGATTCCATATCCCAGGTACGAGTAGAAAATGATAAATAATGATATCCAAAAGAAATATTCTAATCCTTTCATAAACTGCACCATTAACCTTTTTTATTCCACACTCATTAATATAAAAGAGACATTTTCTTCAGGATTTACTCAGCTTTAAGCCTTTGTCTTTCTTCTTCATTGCTCTTCCCAGAAACAACATTCGGGTCCATGAATATCTATCAAATACAGTCTCGACCAGAATAGGGAAAAACAGGCCTAATCCAAGAGAGATAAAAAAGACAAAAGCTGTTTGATGAATTCCCATGTCATTCAGCAAAATCCGTCCACCTGATGTTCCGAAAGAGTGAAACAGATAGATGGTGTAGGCAAACTTTCCCATCCAAACCAACCAATCGACCACAAAGTGAATCCGCAGGCAAATGATTACACCCGTAACGCCGATCAGCAGACCTAAACCACCATTGGCTGAAAAATGATAATCGATAATCCCATACCAGGCTAATTGCTGGATTATAATTCCTACGATCAAAACAGAGCCTACAATCCACAGAAATCTCTTATTCTTGAAAAATGTATCAAATCGCTTCATCCCAACTCCCAACACAAAAAACGGGAACAGATAGATGGCTCCTTTAAACCCGAAGTAATTGGGAAAAGACCTGGGAATTATGGTATCGCGGAAAATCAGTAAAAGAATAGCCAATCCAAATAATATCAACCAATGAGAAAATTTATTGGCCAATTTCTGAACATCAATAACGGAAATCACCGAAAAAACGATGAATAGAGCCATCAGATACCAGTAAAGGGTATAGGGAAAAATAATAATGCGCCATATATGACTGATGGGGTATGAAAAATTGGTTCCGGGAACCAGGTTTTGTACGATATAATAAGTTCCTCCCACGAAAATCAGCGGAAAAATAATACGTCTGATCTTTTTCAGGGTAAAATCTTTCAAATATGCAGAAGTACAGGGACGAAGTGCGTAAACCCACCCCGAGATAACCGTAAACAACGGCATTCGCAAATACTGAAATGTGTAATACAAGTGCCTGAGAAACGATTCATCAGCCACCCTCATCCCACCATCCGATTTGGACCCGATTACATGCCCCATCACAACTAAAATAATAGCGAGGCCCCTCAACGTCTCGACTGACAAATCTTTTTTAATCGTCTCTTTCATTATTGCACATTTAGTAAGTTGTATTGCAAGAGCTCATTAAAGTGATAACTACGTCCTCATACCTTCTCCCAAAGACCTGTGATTTCATTGTATTGTTTAATAACTCTTGCCGGGTTTCCCACCGCAACTGAGAATGGTGGAATATCTCTAGTTACTACACTTCCTGCTCCAATCTGGCTGCGTTTGCCAATCGTAACGCCGGCAACCACGACCGAATTTGCACCAATATGTGCCTCTTCTTCAATAATAGTCGGTTTGATGTCAAGCGGCTGAATACTTGAATTTTTTTCTCCATCCTTGTAACCGTGATTAAAGCCGGCAACAAATACATGTTGCCCCAATCCCGAACCATTTCCCATAGTTATCGGACCAATTAAAACACTACCAATTCCTACGCGAACACGCTCTCCCAGTAGAATATCACCTGAGCCATTATTTACGGTACAAAAATCTTCGATGGTCGTTAACCGGCCTATCTCGAAACGATTCCACGGAAACACATCAATTCGGCTTCTCCTCCGAATGATCGCTCCTTTGCCTTTTTTATGGAAGAATGGGTTAATAAACCATCTGACCCATAGCCGCGGTTTAGGATTTCTATTTGGCGTAATGGTCCAAACTACAAAGGCCTTAATTTTCGGACTCGACTTAATTTTTCCGATAACTCCTGTCATTTATAAGTTTATGTTTTTCTCGTTGGCTACTAGTTCTATGTATTTATAAATCTCCTTTACATTATTTTTCCAGCTATGACTGGTTCCGAATTCTCTTCTGCCCTGTTGTAATTGCGGTGAATCTTCTTCAAGCGCTTTTCGTGCCAGCACGACATAATCTTCTTTGGTGGTTCCCAAATATGTATATTCCCTGAAATATTCCATGGCCCTGGTCGCACTGGCCAGGACGGGTTTTCCCATAGCCAGATATTCATCAATTTTCCGGGGATAGTTACCAATCGTTGCGTCATTTATGAGCTGAGGATTCATGGCTACGTCGAAGCCCTGGATATACCGCGGCAATACTGAAGAATCGCGGCTTCCCATAAAATAAACATTCGTCTGATGATGAAGTCTTGACTTTTTGAAATGTTCATCTTCAGGACCAACCAGAACAATGCTCCAATTCTTGTTCGTTTCCGCCAGGTAAGCAATGATTTCGATACTAAGTCTGGTGCTTGTCAGAAATCCGACATACCCGATAATTGGCTTTGGAATGGCTTTTAAATCGTCAGCAACCTGAACTTTATTTTTTTCACTATTAAACAAACTGACATCACAACCTTGACCGATCATATATGAATAAGGATTAAACTTCGCAGCGTATTCTGCATAAAGCGTTGAATTATTAACAACTACGTCGGCCTTTCTTATGATCTCAGGTTCCAGCCGAACACCGTGTTTTCGCCAATATGGATTTTTTGTCAGGTAATCACGCATGTAGTACACGTAGATAGCGGGTTGAAGCAATTCTTTCATATGCTGCCCCAGAAACATGGAACTATCATTAAAGAGGATGTAATCTTCAAATCCAAGCAACTTAACAGCCTCTTCGATGTCCTTTGCAAACCGGCAAGCATTCTGACGGTTCAAACGGTCAAACAATCGCCTTGAATTGATCCAGTTTATGGATCGTGTCCGGGTTTTTGGATACAAATTCCAGAGATTAGGTCCAATACTTACCAGTCCATCTTCTTTGCCTTTTCTTACTTCTAGTCTTTTCTTTACCTTTTCAGTTTTCCTTTCCTTTATAAGAGTGATGGTATCTAATGGAGGATTCACATAAAGCACCCGGTTATTTTTGGCAAACTCCATAGCAATGTTCTTGCAATTACTACCGATCTTTATGTCCCACGGCTGAATACCAAAAACGATAATGTCTTTATTTTTCATAATCCTCATCAGTTGATTTTGTGACAACGCGCTTATAATGCTCCAAATAATTCAGAGCCATATTCTCCCACGAAAATGCCTTTGCTCTATTCAGTCCTTTGCCAATTAGTTGTTCTCTCATATCCATATCCGAAACAAGGCGTAACATGGCCTGGGTTATTTCATCCGGCACATTAGGATCGATCAATAGAGCTGCATCTCCGGCTATTTCCGGCATCGACGAAATGTTGGAAGTAATAACCGGAACCCCGCAGGCCATCCCTTCCAGGATTGGAATTCCGAAGCTTTCACGTAATGAAGGATAAAGAAAAAGCCGGCATTGATTTATTATTGCCGGAAGATCTGTATTGACCACATACCCTGTCAGGTGAATTTTCTCCCGAATCTCAGGATGACCAATATCCGTGAGAATTCTCCGCAAAGCGCTCTCTTCATAATCAAGCATAACGAGGCTGTACTTCTCGTCATTTCGTTCGTTAAACCGGGCAAATGCTTTTAGAACGTTCGCAGTGTTCTTCTTCGGGTCAGTATTCCCCAGGAAGAAAAAGAACTTTTCAGGCAGATGGTATTTCTCTTTTATGTACCCGAGTAAATTCTGATCATCGATTTTTTTGAAATGCTTGCCAACGCCATTATAGACAGCCATTAGTTTGTCCTCCAGGCCCATGAATTTCTCAATCCGCATGCGCTCATAATCCGATACGGTAACCACACATTTACTGTTCTTCACCACCGAAGGAACAATCCAGCGCCTGTACATATTTCCAAACTTCTGATACCAGGTACCAGCCTTGTTAAACAAGCTGACACTTTCCAGAAAAATGATATCATGAAGGGTAAGAATCAGGGGAACACTACTTCCTACTGGACCTGTATTGCTGGTACAATGAAGCAAATCACACCTCTCCGCCTTCGCTGCCTTTGGCAAGGCAAATTGCTCCCATAGTGGATACGGACCGCCATTTAATTCGACAACCTTAAAATTTGTGGCCTCCGGAATACAGGTATTGTCTTCGTCGGGCTTTACAAATATTACATATTCGTTTTCCTGATCGACTTTCTGGAGATGACGGATCAATTCCAGGGCGACCATATCCATGCCATGTTTCTTTTTGCGAAATAACCGTTGTCCTTCAATACCAATTTTCATACGCCTATAATCTTATTCTGAAACACCGTGTTCTGTATGGATAAATCTTTTATTGGCACCTTTCAGCCTGAATAGTGAGAACAGCATCAACAGGAAAGCCTTGGGCAGTTCAAACAAGGCAAGGAAAGTTTTTCGGTTGTAAAAGCTTGAGGGTATAGCGAAAATGAATGCCAGATAAACCAGGAGAGTCAAGTTCAGCCACTGTGAAAAACGAAACACGAAGAAATCAGCAATACCCGGCGATAAATCTATAATCCCATAGCCAATAGTGAGAATGGTCACCAAGCCCAATAACAATACCCTTGGCGGGGAAATCATTTGATAAACCTTGTCGAAATAATCGATATTGCCCCGTAACAGCAGGTGTTTAAGACCGGAAAAGAAATAACGCCGAAAGTAAACGAACTGTGCAGAAAGCCAACGTTTACGCTGATTGGCAAAAGCATCTGCTTTCTGTACCTTCTCATCCAAAATCAGGGCATCATTTAAATATTCAATCTTAATACCTGTTTTGAGGAGCTCCAGTTCCAGTTCCTTGTCAAATCCACCAACAGCCTGAATGTTCGACATCATTTCCTTAAAAAGTTTATAGTCAAATGCCATTCCCGACCCAATCAGCGCAGAAGAAAACCCCAAATTCCGGTGACCTTTCCTGAAAATCCGGTTGTTTACCTCTTCACTCACTGCATCAAGTAGCGCAAACGACGTATTCAGGTTCTTTGCAATACGATGCCCCTGCACAACCCGGAAACCTCTTTCAAAAGCTTCATTAATACGTTCCAGAACATCATCAGCCATTATATTGTCAGCATCAAGTATGACCGCTATCTCGTAGCTGTCACCCAACTGCGCCATTGCCCGGTTGAGCGATTTGGATTTAGTGCTTTTCTCAAAACTAACCTCAATCAATTTCACCGGTAGTTTTCGCAGATCATCGACTGTTTCGGGCTTAAACGAATCGGCAATAGCAACGACATCATAATGGTTAGTGCCGTATGTTTGATGAAGGGCTTTTTCGGCAACGTCCACAATGACCGAATCTTCCTTGTAGCCAGGAATCAAGACGGCAATTCGTCTTTTCCGAAGTGACTCTACCCTTTTATCTTTCCGGGAAAACCTCGACGCAATGGCGAAAATAAGGATGTATATCGTGGCAATCGCGAAATATATAAAAGCCACATATTCAATTGCATTGATAATGTATTTGAAAAAATCCATATTCAATTAAAGCCTTTTAATTATCAATTGATGTATTCTCAGCAGTTCATACCCAATCATCAACACGGCAGATTCAAAGTATCGGAAAGCAGCTATCACGACTCCGTTAAAGTAATCAGATGTCCTGTTTTAAGCGATACAAAACGCTCTGAACCAACTCACAATTTCGGATTATGATAAAGGCCTTTGTGCCGTCTAAGATTCCAAAACATGCCATTCAGAAATGCTTTCAACAGTTCAAATCTTCCCTTCAAAATATATTTCAAACCTGATTTTGGTATGGTAATCATATTTAGATAGATGAGATTGATCAGGAGCGTTAGCCCGGAAGAATTTCTTCGTGCATAAACGACCCGGTTGCGGGAGATATAGTAAACCTTGAGCGGACTCTCTTTTCCGGTCGAAATAGACTCCTTATGCATTACCAGTGAATGAGGCTGGTAATAGATTTTATAACCGGCATTGCGAATTCGAGCGCTCCAGTCATGCTCTTCGTAATACAAAAAGAATATCTCCGCCATCATCCCAACCTTCTCAATAACCCGACGGGGAACCATCATAGCTGCACCATGAACAGAAAAGGTTTCTTTCACTTCATCATACTGCCCCTTATCCACTTCGTGGTAACCAATCAGGTTTTGACGCATAGTAAAAGGGCTCATTGGTGTATATCCGGCGTATTGAATGGTCTCGGGGGTATGATAGAACCGAATCTTTGGACTAATCATTCCGATGGAATTGTCCTTCAGAAATAATTCTACCATCGGCTCAATAAAACCCGGTTCAACCTCCGTGTCGTTATTGATAAAAAGCAAAAACTCACCATGTGCGGCCCGAATTCCCAGGTTATTACCGCCAGCAAACCCAACATTCTCCTTACTTTTTAACAGCGTGATTTCCGGGAAATCCGTTTTAAGCCAATCGGGAGAATCGCTTGGTGAATCATTGTCAACGACAATGATTTCCACGTTTGCATAACGGATTTCACGCAACGAAACCAATAAATCACGCGTAACTTCCGATTGGTTATAATTAACTGTTATGATCGAAACCAGCGGTTTTTCTACCATTTCCTGCTGCATAATCTAATGAGTTATCCTACCAACAATTTACCTTCACTTACCTTCTCTTCCAGCGCCTCTTTATCAAACTTCTCACTCATGAACAGAAATGCCATACTGGAATACATTAGAATTCCTGTGGGCATTTGACCTAAGACACCGTTTCCATACGATGCCGCCATAATACCCAGTATTCCGCAAATCAATGCACTCATTTGTGCCCGTACCCAATCATCTCGTATTTTGAACATGATTCGATAAGCACTTTTTATCACAATATAAAACAGGATAAACAAGTGCAAAGTCAATCCAACGATACCCTGTTCTGCCCAAATAGCCACATACCAACTATCTGTTGGCGTATTGGCTAAAACAGTATTCGGACTAAACCGCAATCCCCAGTTACCTGAAGAACCAATGCCACCGCCAAAAGGTCGGCTCGCCAAATATGCGCTTAGCTTTCGTTGATTCGAGAAACGCACCTGCAGGGAAGCATTATTGGGGTCGAAAGCGGTCCGCATCCGGTTGATAGTATAGTTGCTGTTTCCAATGGTGGTATATTTGAAAAAGACCAGGATTGAAGCCCCCAGTGCCAATCCAAGCAACATGACTTTGATATTTTTCCGGAGGAACACGTAGAAAGCGAAACCGATGAGTGGCACGGCAATTGCGCCCCTGGTTCCGGAAATCATCATTCCATAAAAGCCCAACAGAGCAGTTATTCCATAAAAAAGTCGTAATCGGGGGTTATCTTTCTTATTTAGTGCTAAAATTGAGAATACAACAGCTGTGTGTCCCTGTGCGGCCCCAAATTGTCCTGCATCAGAATAAAAGGAGAAAACGCGTAGTTTTCCAAACAAAATGTGAGTTACTGCCCCTCCCTCATCAAGCCAGCGTTGTTCAAACGGATCGACGCCAATCAGATGCTGCTGGATTCCTTTCAACGATGCCAGAATTGAGAGACTTGCCCAGAATATCAAAAACATATCAAGGTCTTTCCGTTTGTCCATCAGGATAAAAATCAGCGGAACGATAAAAAGCATATACAATGCTATGCCTCGCATCGCATAGAACCAGGCAAGTCTGCTGACCGCCTCCGGGTTAAGCAATTCAAACAACACATAACCATACCAGATAACCGCCAGCAAAGTCAGGTCCGTTTTCGCATTACGCCAGGGTACTTCGGCTCGAAATGATTTGAGAAAAAGAGCAAGGTAAACCAAAACGAAAATCGCGTCAATTGAAAGGCCCCAGGGTAAAGAGACATAGCGATTCAATCCATTGGCAATAAAATCCATTACAAAAATGGAAAACAGTCCAATCTTCGGATTCAGTAAGACTAATCCAATGAAAATAATACCGAATGGAAGCATCATTAAACCAAGTCCGGCCACTGTGCCTGACTTTGCAGTCAACCAGGCAATCACCGAGGCGATCAGAAACACGAAAATGATAGCTCCCGGCTTCTTCAAAAGATCTGCACCATATGTTCTATCAAACGCCCCCATTCCGATTGTTTATTACTATGAATTTCAGCTCCCGAAGGAAGTAGATGGTTTCAGTGAATACCGGAGCTACTTGTATTTGTATTAGTCTTGCCAGGTAACGATTTCCTAACCAAATACCGGCAGCAGTAAAAATCACTGTTACAATGGCTACAAATTCGAGCGAATGGAATACAAAAACACCAATTAAGTCACCGAAAATGTTGGCAAGCGCCATCACAACAACCTTGTATAAATTATATCTGGGTTCATTCAGGCTATTTAGCGCAACACCAGTGAACCGATCATAAGGCAACAGCAACGTATAAAGAGTGAAAATTCGGAAAATGGAAACCAGCAAAGGCATGGAATCGCGGTATTGACTTCCTCCCAATATAAGAATCAATTGATCCGCAAATATATAGCCCAAAACAGCTACCGGAATAAACAACAGGGTGATTACACCGGTATAACTGTAAAAGGTTTTCCGGAAGGTATCCATATCCAAATTTTTGCTCATGACTGATAGTTTCGGAAAGGCTGCCATAGTAAATGCCCGCAGTGGGATACCCAACAAATCAGTTAATTTCATTGGGATAGCGTACATGGCAATGGCAGTGGACCCCATAGCGGGACTTAATCCAATAATAAACGTATCAGCACTTCGAAGAAGGCTGGAACCAATTAAGGTACCCATCGAAAACTTCCCGAAATTGAAAAGGTTATTTCGAGCTTCACGGTTGGCATTCTTCAAATAAACCAGTCCGTCATATTTACGAACCATACAATAAATACTGGCGAGCAAATTCGCTACTAACTGAGCCAAAATAATATCCTGTAGTCCCCAATGAAGCACAAGAAAATTGACCAGCAAAAAAATAACAAAGCTTACCAGGTTAATAGATTGTACCCAAAGCATCCTGAAGAACCGCTGCTCTGCCTGAAACAGAGACAATGCGTTGTTCCAGCTAAGGTTAACAATGGCCAATAAGGGATACCATTTCAGAAAAAGCATGTATCCATTGCTTAACCCGATTCCAGTCTCCCGAAGAACCAGCAGCAAACTCCAAAAGAATATAGCAATTGCTGCTGCCAATACCAGATTAATACCAAAACTTGTTCCCAAATATGACCTTTTCTCTTCCGGACCGGCTCCTGAAATAAAACGAATAATAGCAGTACGGGTCAGTCCAAATCGCAATAAATCGGTAAATGATGCCAACGCCGTATAAAGTACCCAATCGCCAAAATTACTTTCATCCAGGGTACGGATCAGAATTAAAAACCCCAATAATCCAAGTATAGCGGCAATTACGTTACTTCCAAGCGAAGCAATGTTCTTCTCAGAAATAAGCTGTTTAATCAGTTTTATCATGAGACGATGTTATTTTTTGAGAAGAAGCGAAATTGGATGAGATTTTTCAACATACGTCGTAGCCGACTGCGTTTACGAGGTATTTCTCCCAGCACATTTTCCATTTCATTCAACTCAACTCCGTTAAGTAGAATGACTGGTTCGGGTTTCTCCGTAACCGACCGAAAATTGGTTACGATGTTTCGGTCAGCCTCGGACCATGAACGATTTGCCCTGCAAACAAGGTAGATATGATCAGCTTTCTGTATCAACTCAACCGGGAAAGGATTCTCGAGTATACCCGGGATTTCCAGAAAAATAAAGTCAAAATCATTTAGTCTTCCGGCAAAATCGTTGGGTAACAACTCTTCCAGTGAATCAACCCGGTAAAATTGCTCATTTGGTTGATAAGAAGCCGCGCTGAAATTATCGAGAGCTTCCCCTTCGTTTCGATCGTGATTTAAAATCAAAACTTTATAACCCAAAGAAACCAGCCTGGACGCAAGCAACCGGCCCAAATAGCTCTTCCCCTCTTGCTGTTGAGCAGAACACAAAACATTGAGCGTATATCCCGGTGCGTCGGTAGACTTCTGTCCGCTGGTAAATATTACGTGACGGGCAATGGCATCAATCGCTCTTTCTTTTAGGTAGGCAAAATCGATTTTTTTGTTTCTCAAATCAATTTTCGGGAAAATAGATGCCACTTTCAACCCGATAATATTTTCTGCCCGCGAAACAATCTTGATACTGGAATCAAGAAACTCTAATGCCAAAATCGCAAATGCCACAAAAATGAATCCCAGCATTCCGGCTAAAACTACCAGTAATATGCGTTTACTCGACTCAGGTTTTATCGGATAGTACGGGGAATCAAGTATTTTTAAATTGGAAGTCAACTCAACGTTCTGTTGCTTAAGTTTAGCCGTACTCAGGCTATTCAACAGTGAGAAGTATCGCTTTTCGGCAATATCAATCTTACGCTCCAGCTTTTTCATTGTGGCTCCCAGAGGTGCATACCGGGCGTATATGTTGTTAAACTCAGCCTTTCTTTTGTTGAGTATTTCAAGTTGGGCTTTGCTGGTTTCGTAATCCATTACATTCTGCAACCAGTCATCCAGTAGTGATTCCGTTGGAACACCTTCCTTGCTGTTGTCCAGGTGGTATAAAGTATCAACCGACGCCTTCAGCTGGATATTCAGCTTATCAGCCTGGCTTCTTAACTCGGCCAGCTTTTCACCTGAATTTGATGCGTTCGTTGAATCAAGCTGATTGTTCAAATTCACCGAAGCCAGTTTCATATTTACGGCGGCCATTTCATCACGAATTCTCAAAACAGCTCTACTTGTAATTTGCCTCTTCTGCTGAGAGTTCATTCTTGATTCCAGAAATCGAACAACAGATTTGGCTGCTTCAAACTTCATTTCAGTTGCCTGATACTCCGTATCAAGATTATCTTTCTGCGACGCAATATCTTTTATCTGCTCGTCGAAGTCGATGATATTGTTCTTCTGTTTGAAATGAAGCAGTTCATCTTCCGCGTTAGCTAATCGATTATTTGCTGTATCCAGTTGAGTCTTGAAATAGCCGACCACAGCATCGGACTGATTGACTTCCAACTGTGCATACGAACGAATAAAAACGTGACATAAAATATCCAGCGTTGTTTGACAGATTCCCGGATCTTCAGAAGTATAAGATATCTTCAATAAATCGCTGGTGGAAACTCGCTCCACGTCAATTCTAGACAAAATCTCGTCAACACTGTAATCAGGATTCGATAAGTTTAATAACCGATAAATAAAATTTCTATCATTTTGATTTTTAAACTTCGTGAAATTATCGAGCGTTTTCTGAAAATTATCTTTTACCACCAACTGTTTCACACTGTCTGGCACGATTTGCATCAGTTGACGATAATTTTCGTCTGAGATGATGTGAGGATCTGGTTTATCAAGAAGCATTTGCTTGGTAAAGAGCTCCAACCCTACTTCCTCAATCGTTTTCCTCGATTGGATAATATTGATTAGGTTATCGAAAGCCGTTTTGTTGGTATAGAAATCATTACGCTGATTATCTGCAACATCAATAGATGAACCGGAAACAATTCCTGTATAAATTTCTGTTGAAGATGAGTATTTCTTCGGCTGATTTCTTGTCAGATAAAACACGAATACAGCCAGGACCACGGGTACCGTAATTAGTAGCCAAATGTGGCGTAATAGCAGTCGGGTGAAAAATAACAGATTGGATTTCATTCCTTCAATTTCAGTTTAATTCCTACGGTTTCCTGTAAAATCAAAAATGCTGTTTGAAACGCCGATTGATTGTTTTCAAAGTCTTCCTGTGCTTTGGTTTGCAACTGACGTAACCGGGCTAATTCTTCAATCGTTATCTTCCCGTTCACAAACTCTTTCTGTGCCTCTACTTCCTGAAGATTGAAAGAATTCAAGGTCGCGTTGGAAACAATCATCAACCGGTGATCTTTGATCACTTCGTTGTATTGCGTAATAACTTGTTGTCGCAGATCCATTACTGCGGCACGGCGCTGCTGAATAGCTTTTTCCTGCTCCGTTTCGGCGATTTTTATATTGTTTCGCCTATCGGTGATGGCGGTAAGTGGTAATTGCAACGACACTCCCACAGCGTAACGTGTTTGTACGGCATTTGAGGTTGAATTAGCCAGATTTTGTACACTCGCACTATTTGACAAAACAAGGTTATCAAACATACCGTACCTTAAATCCGATTGCAACGACAGATACTGCATCCAGTTTCTTTTTTCCGATTTCACGTTCCGCCCGCTTATGCTCACATCTGCGTCATACTGACTTACCACAGGAGAATTTCTCTCGGCTAGAACGAGAAGGTCACTCAACGGAGGTAATTCCTTCGAAATATCATTTTCAGCCAAACTTTTGGCTAAAAAATCATCTGCTACCTGAGCTTTGGCCGAGCCGAAAGCAAATAGCACAATAATCCACATGAATACTTTGCTCTTCATCAAACATTCTCCTTTTGAAAAACTGCGGGAATTGTTCTTAAAATGATCCAGATATCTTTCCAGAAAGAGAAATGACCGTTGGAAATTTCAACATACTTATTATCCAAACTTTTCCTCTCTTCCGGTGACATCTTGGATGACTTTCCCCTGGCTTCCACCTGCCAGAGACCTGTTATTCCAGCCGGTCCGTTAAAACGATCCGTCCATTCGTCGGTTGTAAGCAACTCCGCCTCATACAATGGCAACGGCCGATTCCCGACAATGGACATATCGCCCTTTATTACATTAATTAATTGGGGTAATTCATCAATACTCAGTTTCCGGATTATCTTTCCAACCCGGGTGATGCGTGGATCATTCTCAAACTTCACAAAAGCATGATCCTGCTTCTGTTTTCGTCCATGAATATGTTCCGTCTCATTTACGGCCACATCATCACCAAAAAGCATGGTACCTGGTTCCTGAATGTTCTTTTCTGGCTCCTGTACAGAAACCGTATTTGCATTTGCGGTACTCTCCTCCGGTTCTCTTTTAGCATACTGATTAAGGTGCTCAAACTCCTTTAACCGTTTGTCCGCATCAGCATACATCGAACGTAGTTTCAAAAAGTTGAAGACATGATATCCGGTTCCTACCCTTTTAGCGATGTAGTAAACTCTTCCTCTCGACTCCAGTCGAATGGCAAGCACAAAAAGAAGCAGTACCGGGGAAACAGCTATTAAACCGATGCTGGCAAAAACAATATCGAATAAGCGTTTGAAAAAAGGTGTTTTATAAGGCTTTATTTCAGTCAACTCTGTCTCTTTAAGAATAAGAGACATCTGTGGTTTTAACTTTCGGAGTCTTTGAATCCGATTGTAAACCATTTCGACTGACACCGGCTTGGCGTAAACATCATCAATTTTTTGCCGGATGATATCCTGAATATTTACATGCTGTTTTTCTTCAGTCAGGACAATGTATGGAATAGTACGAACAGGATCGAAATCCTTTACAAAAGTCTGATGAAAATCGAGACCATTAACACCCGGTAAATCTTTTTCGCAAATAATTCCGTCCGGCAAACCATTGTGTGTAAGCCATTCAGAAGCCTTCAAAGGGTTTAGATGATGTTCAATCTGTATAGAAGAGTGGTGAGTTAACGCCTCTATAAATCGATTATCGGCACCGATATACAGAAGACTCAACCTTTCCGTTAGATTATGCTCCATAATACCAGATTTACCGTGTTAGAACCCGTTCAATCCGGATTAGTAATTCCTCCGGATTAAAAGGCTTCATAATGTAATCATCAGCACCTAATTTCAGGCATTCCACCCGATCGTTGCTACTTTCACGACTACTAAGCACGATAACTGGTATATCTTTAAAATAACCACTTTCTTTTACCCCTTGAATAAGTTCTAAGCCATCCATATTGGGCATCTGAAGATCGGTAAGAATCAAATCCGGGATGTTGCCGTTTTGCAACCATGCCATGGCCTGAAGTCCGTCCTCTCTCAACTCCACATCAAAAGATTTGCTCAAAAACTGCACAATCAATTTGCTGATAGAAAGCTTATCATCAACAACAAGAATTTTCTTCATACGCTATTTATAAGTTCACAAATTACAACACTAAAATTCTTATTCGATAAGTATGGAAAGGCAGTCATCAGGTATAAAAAGGCGGTCAATTTAAAGTATTCGAATCTTAAAAGTCGAATGCTATAACGGATGAAACGACAGCGGGAAATAAAAGTTCCCCTCTTATTGTTAACCTATTATTAATTATTGTAATGAAAAATCTAAATAAATTAATACTGAGATTCCGAATTAATGAAATTTCGAATATGAAAAGCATTAAAAAATTTTAAATCAATTTTTTAGCTATAGACTCACGATTCCTTTAAATATCTAATTAAATAGTAACGCTTACTAAACAAAGCTCTATGGATTATGATTAATCATAGGCTAAGTATTAAGTTAAATTAACTTTTACTCTCATCCGTCAAGAATTTGTCTCACCTCATAGATCTAACGGGATTCTACAGTATTAGAATAAAAACTATCCACACAACCATATATTAATTAACCAAATCACTACTTTTGAGTAAACCCAAACGAACCCAATCCTTATGAAACGTTTCCTGCTTTTGCTCTTGTGCTGTTTTCCCATGTTTCTCAATGCGCAGGAACTACAACTAGTCTGGTCCGATGAATTTGATTATGAAGGCCTTCCCGACTCTACTAAATGGAATTATGAAAAAGGTATGATTCGTAACAACGAAGCTCAGTATTATACTGATCATCGCCTGGAGAATGCCTGTGTGAAAGACGGGAAACTCACTATCACAGCACAAAAAGAGCCTTACGAAGGCGCTGAATACACCTCGGCAAGTCTAAACACAAAGAAAACCTTCAATTTCACTTACGGAAGAATTGAGGTTCGTGCCAAACCTCCCAAAGGGCGCGGCGTATGGCCGGCCATCTGGACGCTGGGGAGCAACATTGACAAGGTGGGATGGCCTGCCTGCGGTGAAATTGATATTATGGAATATGTAGGTTTCAATCCCGATACAATTTATGCCAATGTTCACACCGGCGATTACAATCACATGCTGGGAACCGGACGGGGTGATAAAATCCGTCACGAAAAACCATGGGAAGAGTTTCACGTATTTGCCGTTGACTGGTATCATGATCAACTGGTTTTCTCGATAGAAGGAATTCCCTACTATACCTGCAAAGACAACGGTGAAGGTGAAGGTGCATGGCCTTTCAATAAACCACAATTCCTGCTAATCAACCTGGCCATTGGTGGTTCGTGGGGCGGTCAGCAAGGAATCAACGACTCAATTTTCCCGGCTGAGTACCAGATTGATTACGTACGGATTTATCAGTGGACCGAATAATCTCAATTAGCTTTTATTGGTTTCGCTGTATTTTGAAGGAAGAATTTTGAATTCCTTTTTGAAATGCATACTGAAATATTTGGGATCATTAAACCCTACCTGGTATGCCACTTCAGACACACTTAACTGACTTTTCTGAAGCAGTTGTGCTGACCGTTTTAACCGCAAAATCCGAATAAACTCCAATGGAGTACTTCCGGTCAAAGCCAAAATCTTATTATACAACTGCATCCGGCTGATTCCCATTTGCCGGCCAAATTCAGCCACGGAAAAGTTTGTGTCTCCCATGTGCTCTTCAATGATATCCAACGCCTTTTTCATGAATTTTTCATCCAATGAAGTGATACTGATATCCTTTGGCTCGATA
>ENA-ORXD01000818-ORXD01000818.1-sediment-metagenome-genome-assembly--contig:-NODE-818-length-32963-cov-4.478806_pt1 | contig 32963 bp, 36 predicted proteins | sample MGYA00237862_ERZ511471 | MGnify/ENA metagenome assembly ERZ511471 | reverse complement strand
CCTATCCTGTCCGGGGTGGCCACCAGTGATCAGAATGATGCAGCCGTATTCGCAGTCCCTGGCGACGGCCGCCGTCTAGCCTTTACCACGGATTCCTACGTGGTCGACCCAATATTCTTTCCCGGCGGCAATATTGGCGATTTGGCGATCAACGGCACGGTCAACGACTTGGCCATGAGCGGAGCTCGGCCCCTCGCCATCAGTGTCGGACTGATTCTCGAAGAAGGGCTGGCCATCGCTGATCTGCGCCTTATATTGGAAGCCATGCGCGATGCCGCTGAAAAGGCGGGAGTTTCCATCGTCACCGGCGACACCAAGGTCGTGCCGCGCGGCAAGGCCGACAAGATTTTTATCAACACTGCAGGGATCGGAGTCTTTGACCATGACCTGTCATTGTCCGGCAGTGGAGCTCGTCCGGGCGACAAAATTCTCATCAACGGAACGATTGGCGATCACGGCATGGCCATTCTGGCCAGCCGCGAGGGGCTGGAACTGGAAACCGATATCCGTAGCGATTGCGCTCCTCTAAATGATCTGGTCGCAATCATACTCGAAGTAGGGGGAAGCGCTGTTCATGTCCTGCGCGATCCCACCCGCGGCGGAGTCGCCACCACTCTCAAAGAAATCGCGCGGCAGTCGGAGGTTGACCTCATTCTGGAAGAAACCGCCCTACCCGTTCGCGACGAAGTTCGCGGCGTCTGCAGCATTCTCGGGCTCGATCCTTTGTATGTCGCCAATGAAGGAAAGCTGTTGTGCGTGGTGACTGCCGAAGCTGCCCCTCAAGTACTGGCGGCCATGCAGTCTCATCCCTGCGGCCAAAATACTGCGATCATCGGAGAGGTTACCTCCGGAAATGCCGGTAGACTTTCCCTGCGCACCACCATAGGAGGCTTGCGCAGTATTGAAATGCTGTCCGGCGAACAGCTGCCGCGCATCTGCTGATCTGTATTCTTTTTCCAACCTAAAGCAATTGATCCCACCCCCCTCCCCAACCTATACCATTTAGCTCCTATTTCCACATACAGGGCATTCAACTTGCAATGCATTCTCCCCGTAACGCAATTTTAATCCCTTTTGGGGTCACCGTGTTTTTCGGTTATGTCAACCATTTGCAACGGAAAGGAGTACAAAGAATGGCTTTTTTCAACTGGGATCAGCGTTTCAGCGTCGGCATCAGGGAAATCGACATGCAGCATCAAAAGCTGGTCCAGATGCTCAATGAACTGTATGATTCCATGCAAGCCGGCAAAGGAAATGAGGCGCTTGGCAAAATCCTCAATGGCATGATTCAGTACACGGCAAACCATTTCGCCACCGAAGAGCGCTTCATGAAGCTGCACAAGTATCCTGATTTTTTGGCACACAAGGCTGAACACGACGCCTTGACCAAACAGGTGCTCGACCTGCAGGCGCAATTCAGCCGGGGTGAACTGGCCATGTCGATCAAAGTCGGGAATTTTCTTAAAGACTGGTTGAAGAATCACATCTCCGGGACCGACATGAAATACAGCCCGTTTTTGCGCGCCAACGGTGTCAATTAAGCGACTTTCGAATCCCACAACGTCAAAAGGCCGGCAAATGCCGGCCTTTTTTGTTATCAAAACTTTCCGTTTCCTATTCAGGAGCTGGATGAATAAAAAGGGGGGTGAATGAGAGCCGTTATCCACCCCCAAAGCTGATACGACAGCGCCTTGAATTATCGGCCACCATGGCGTTGGCTGTGGCAGCCGCCGCACCAGCGAAAATCGGTAAAAACAAATTGGTCCTGATCGTTCAGTTCAAGTTCGTGGCAGTCGAGACAACCGATACCCCGCACTGCTCCTATGATATGATGGCGAGTCGGATTGCCAACATCCTGCAGATTGGACTGGCCCCTGCCTCCACCACCGTTGAAGATGGCTTCATAATCTTCCGGAAGATAGTTCTCATGGCAGCCGAGACAATCGTCGTTGTGACCGATGTGTCCGTATCCGGCCAGTTCCTCACCCGGCAAGATCCAACCGTCGCCATTGGAATCGGCCTGCACGTTGTGGATGGCAGTGACGCTATGACATCCTTCGCAGATGCGAATAGTTTCCTCTTCGCTGGCATCCCAATCGTGGCAAAGACCACAGAAACTAAAGTCCTGCCCCAGGCCGGTGTCGTGATGGGTGTACCGCGCCTCTACGATGCTGATCCCGCTGACGGCATCCTTACCGACCTGATGGCAGTAATCACAGGCTCCGCGCCCCTGGCTGCCATCCCCACCAGATGCTTTGGGTGTGACCATGGACATTTCGTAAGACGGGATTTCATGGCCATCGTTCAAATTCGCTACCAGATTTCCGTGACATCCAACGCAATCCGGGTCAGTCACATCGATCGCCGCATGGTGCGGGGTCGGTTCACCGTTGATGGGAAGATGGCAACTCACACAACTCTCTTCCCCGGCATGGTCCACCAGATCGGTGTGGCAGGCCAAGCAATCGGTATTGTCCAGATTGTCAAAAACCGTATCCGCAGTACCGAGGTTCTGATTGACCGGCGGCGCCGGTACGGAAGCCAAAGTGGCGGTAGCCAGCAACAGCGCAGCCAAGACGAGCAAGGCCCCGCCTCCTCTTAATCCAATCCTACTCCACATGCATCACCTCATTACTCATTTGGCCGACGCACTTCTCGCGGCCACCACAGCCCTTGGACTGCGTCGGCACGGTCCTCTTTCTCATACAAGGCAAAGCCCATAAAAATCACGTGGCAATCTTAAACTAATTTTTTTTAATGTTCAATATGGGAAAATCTCTCATTCATTATTTCTCGCCACACAAAATAAAATTCATAAAGATAAGCGACAAGGGATTGGAATCATAACGGAACTGTAAAATAAAAAAATCCCTGCGAAGCTTTGCTTCGCAGGGATTTGAAAACACCGGAGAGATTCAATTGAAGAGGGAATCAGTTTCGAACCTCTTTCCACCACAGCGGGTCGAGGTGGGCGGGTTCCGTTGGAGTTGATGTCGCATCCCCTAGGCACTCGTCCCAATACAGCTTGGTTGCCGCCCTGAAGTCTACCGTAGCGGCAAAAACAGAACCATAAAAACTTCCATCATAGCGGAATATTACTGAAGCTAGAGGAGCATAAATCAATCCTTTGAAATCCGTTGAAAACCTAAAATCAATGCTCTCTGTAGAGTTTGAATAGATGGCGAAATCGGTCGGATCTCCAGTCGTATTTATTGAGGCGCTATTCGCCGTCGAAAGAGGCCCGGTTAAATAGATGTTAACCTTATCGCCAGATGTGGTATCGATATTCAAAACGCCACCACCAGTGAAACTGATTTTGCTGAAGTAATAATCACCCGGCATCAAAGTAACTGTACCACTTACCGTTAGCTCGGTTCCAGTCAACCCGGATGTTATTAAATCATTGTCGTTGTTAAGATCGTCAGCCATTGTGGTAAAAATCGTACTACTCAAAAGATTGAGAGGATCTGATGGTTCTGCTTCATCCAACTCTAGACTGGGATCGCCGCTTATAGTTTGAGTTCCGCCGAGAGATAATTCAGCCTGATCTCCATCGTCTTGCACACCTAAGACAACATCCCCGTCGACAGTCGTTCCATCATGCATTTCGACCAGATTATTGGAACCAATATTTCCTTCACCTGTTGATGTGCTAGGGTCAGGTGTTTCTCCGTCGCAGCTATTATAACTATAAACAGCTGAGCCAGCGTGCATTTCCACTTTATCATCGCCAAACGCACCATAATTCAAACCATCTTCCATACTCCTTACAAACGAAGCAAGAATCGTCGTCTCAGCATTATCCGGCCCTTTGCCGACACTTGTGATATCAAAAATATTGCCAGGATAACTACCACGTACGGTCACGGTACTGGTAAAATCATAGCCAGTTGGCGCAGCGTAGGATGCAGTGATATAACTATCCTCGTCGGCATCATCAATGTCTTCCAAGTCGAGGTCATCCCCATCGGGATTGGTATAGACATCCTCGTCAAGGCTGTTCTGCAACATGACTCGCGTGTATTCCAACCCTGCTTCACCATTAAAATAGGCCATCTTGTTGGCCTTGGTATTGGCCGCCACTGCCAGTTCAACATCTGAAGTGCTGAGCGCGCTCATGCCGACCAGGGTCAACAGCGACATGACCATGAGTGACAGCAGCATGACTGCCCCGTTCTGATTATTGAGTGTCCGGACTACTTTCCACATAACTTCCTCTCATTCAAATACTTGCCGAAAGCAAATATACTCATTGAACTTGCTTTTGGTGTCAGTTGGCCTTGATGCTTCTCAAGTTAACGGAGTGACTTGTACTGCCGCTCTCTGTCCAACTGACAGTGACCTGGATATCTTTAGCGTTGGTCACCGGACTGTCTTCAGTCACATCCCAATTGACGGAATAACGCCCTACGCTTGCCGAGCCGTCGTCAATAACCGCATAATCCAACGCCAGCAATTGGTTCAATTGGCTTTCGCCGGCGGCCAGGGCCTCGGTCATAGCCTTGGCCGAACAGTTATGTTTGATCGAGCAGTCCTGCATTTTGACGACCGCCAGCACACCGACCGCAAAAATGGTCAGCGCAAACAAGACTTCGATCAATGAAAACCCTTTCTCATCACGTACAGCACAATATTTCATAGTAAATTCCTGCAATGAATCGTGGTTGAAATGACCTGCCGACGATACCCGTCAGAAAAGGGACCCCAACTGCCACCGGAGCCCTTGGCGTAAGTCGCGCTTGAGGAATATTCTGGATCCTCTTTGGCGGTCCGGCCTAAAAGAGTGATAGTGACGTTCTTGATGTTGGCACCGGTAGCCGCCGCACCGGATGCATCGGTATAGGCGAAATCCAGACCGACGATGTTGTCGGCGAGAGCCGCATACGATCCGCCTGCAACAGTCCTGCGGCCAAGTTTTGACACCCCTCCTTCCGTGAACAAGGCATAGTCGACATATTCATCCGTACCGGTCGTAGCACCATCTTCATCAAGGTCCATGGTAAAAACAATTTGAGTTGCATTGGCTGTTACTATGCTGGCGGTCCCCGTACCACCACCGACATAACCGGCCATGCGTATTTCTGTGCCCATAATCTCCAACCCGGCGCGAAGATTTTGTTGTAAACCGACAATCTGGTCCTGAACCGAACAGGTTTGAATGTTGGAGATATACACCCCATACATAGCCGATGCCGCGATACCGACGATGACCATCGTCACCAGGATTTCAGCCAGGGTGAACCCCTTGGACGAATTGAACCAGTTCCTCGGACTCTTCGAGTTCATTTATCTATCCTTAATTGAGGCTGACTGCGCCCGCTTGAGCCAAACTCACAGTGAAGGTCTTTTCTGAATTCTTCACCTTGACGCTGCCGGTTTGTCCTGACACCGCAAAACCGCGTGAAGTGAACCCTGTAAATTTATCGCCAGCGGTCGAAAAACTTGCGTCAACCAGACTGACGCCTTTTTCCATGGCGAACCTGGTTACGACCGTTTCGCCATTTGTGCGTTCACAATCTCCTGCCGTGCCACCTCCAGCGCCGTCATCGATAAAGACCTCGACCACACCAGCAGCCCCTGAGCCTGTTGTAAAACTCAGCCCCACAAAGGTATTGTGTTTAATGGCTTCAATGCGGGCTTCCTGGAAGGCGTTCATCACCTCCCGGGCAGATTGTTTGAGGCGGGCGCTTTCCGACCAGTCGGAGAAGGATGGTGCCGCAAGGCACAAAAGAATAGCGAATATGGCCATTGCGACGAGAACCTCAATCAAAGTGAACCCACGATGGTCAAAATCAGTAATGTTCATGGAACCCTCACAAAATTTAGATTTGTTGTTTTTAATTTTTAGCAATTAACGTACCGAAACCAATTTTTAAAAAAAAGATCGAAAAAAAAGGAGCCTACAGCACCGAAATGGTTCCACCTCTTAATGGAATGCAAAATTTTCATATGCTCCAGTGCACTTTTTTCAATGAGACGGTCTTTTAAAGCAAAGGGGTTGCGCCTTGCCCTTTAGCTCCCTTATAATCCGAAAATTCAGATCAACCACCAATTCAAACAGAGGTGTCATGCCATGAGTGTCTCCAATCCCCTAATCCAAATGGAAACGTCCCTCGGTGAAATCATCCTGGAGCTGGATGCCGAGAAGGCTCCCCTTACTGTCGAAAACTTTCTTAAATACGCCCGGGCCGGACATTATGACGGAACCATTTTTCACCGAGTTATCAAAGGTTTCATGATTCAGGGAGGAGGGCTGACTCCGGACATGATGGAAAAGCCGACCGGGGCTCCCATTACCAATGAGGCAACCAACAAACAGAAGAACAAGACAGGTACGGTGGCCATGGCCCGCACTCAAGATGTGCACAGTGCTACGGCACAGTTTTTCATCAATACCGAAAACAACAAATTCTTGGATCATGCTGGAACCAATCCGGAATTTTTCGGCTATGCGGTCTTCGGCAAAGTTGTGGATGGGATGGATGTGGTCTATAGCATTGAACAATCAGCAACCACCAGTGCAGCAGGACATGACGATGTTCCGGTGGAGCCGATTGTCATTCAGGCCGTTTCCGTCATCGACTGATCTTTCCCTGCTGTTTTTAAAAAATAAGGGCCAGAAACATTTAATGTTGCTGGCCCTTTTCCGTTCGCTCAGGTTGACACAGGTTGCGAGTCCAGCTTTCGGCTGTTAAACTCCTGCCTCAAACAAGGCAGAATAAGAATTCTTATCCTGTTGGTGATTAAAGGAATAAACTCATCCATGGATTTAACGACCAGGACTGTTCTTAACCTTTGCAGAGACATTGAAACTATTTGTGCAGAAATCTATTTTCTTCATGCTGAAACCTTCGCTGAAAATAGACAGTTGCATAAATTATGGATAAAAACCGCAAACGAAGAATTAAATCACGCAAACATTGTCGAACTCGCGTTAAAATGTTCAGACATGAAATCCGCGGATAAAAGCTATGACGTTTTCAACTACAGAAATCAGAAAAAAATCCTCGAAGAAATCTTGTTCAATTTAAAAAAGGTCAAAATCTCTCCCACCGAGGCGCTTCGTTCAGCAATAAATCTTGAAAAAAAATTGGCCCAATTCCATATCGACTGCGTGATCGATTTCAAGAACAAGGAGGAGGAGCTATTCTTCACCCAACTTCTGGAGGGGGACAAACATCATTTAAAACGGCTAGAAGACGCCTATCATTCATTCGTTAAAAGCGAACGGAACAAATAGTCACCACAGCACTTGCCCCACTTTTTCCCTTCATCAGCCCTCTCATTCCATCCGTTTTTTAAACAGCCAGGTTGCAGCAGACAAGGTGCCGCAGGCGATAATAGCCATGGGCCAGGTCAAAGACCAGACGATGGCGCCTGAGACGTCTTTCAAAAATACCCCTCGGGCAATGGTCATAAAATATCTCAGCGGGTTGCCAAAGGATATAGTCTGCAGCCAGTGCGGCATATTCTCGATAGGGCTGGCAAAGCCGGACAAGATGACGGCCGGCACCAAGAACATGAAAGCGCCGAGAACCGCTTGTTGTTGAGTCATGGACAGTGACGATACAAACAGGCCGACACCGATGATGGCGAGCAAAAACACACCCATGCTGCCGAACAACAGGGGCAGAGAACCGTTAAAAGGGATCTGCAGCAAAAACACGCCGACCATCACGATCAGAGATCCTTCGATCATTGCAATCAGCAATGCTGGCAGCGCTTTACCCACGAGAATTTCCAGGGGATGCAGCGGGGATACCAGCAACTGCTCAAACGTCCCCATCTCCCGTTCCCGGGCCACGGACAAACCGGTGACGAGCAGGCCAATAACCGTGGTCAGGATGCAGACCAGGCTCGGCACGGTGTACCAACGAAAGTCGAGATTGGGGTTGAACCAGTTGCGCGCGGACAGAGTTACGCTCGGGGGTTGTCCGTCAGCAGCAAGTTGCGATCGGTATTCAGCGATGATGCGCATGGCATAACCCTGCACGATCTGAGCGGCGTTGGTTTTGCGACCATCCAGAATGAAACTGGCCTGGGCCTCACGACCCGCCTCAAGGTCGCGCGAAAAATCCTCTGGAATCCACAGCACCGCAATCGCCTGTTCCTCATCGATTACGGCGGGGATCTCATCCGCATCTTGCAGGCGGATCACCTCGCTGAAGGTTGCCGACGCTATGAAGTCCTGTTCCAGGGTCAACGCCGGTCGGCCGCGGTCGAGGTTGAGAACCGCCAGTGTCTGGTTCTTCACCTCCTGGGTGGCGGCAAAAGAAAAGATGAATAACTGGATCAACGGCGGAATGATCAATACCAGACGACTTTTCTTATCCCTCAGATTGGCGAGCAGTTCCTTGATAATCAGGGCACGGATGCGGTTGAACATAGCTCACCTCAATCTCTTGACAGTTTTTCGCGCGGTAAGGAAAAACAACACACCGGCCAGCAACAGCAGAATCAGGACATTGGGGAGCAACAGCGGCCAGACATCCCCGACCAGGAACAGGGTCTGCAGGTTGGTTACCAGATAACGGGCTGGGATGATGCGGGTAAGAGTGCGAACCGGCGCCGGCATGGAAGCGATTTCAAAAATAAAACCAGAAAGAAGGAACGCTGGCAGAAACCCGGTGATCAGAGCCACCATCGCCGCAATGAACTGATTTTTCGCTGCCGAGGAAATCAACAAGCCCTGTCCCAAGGCCGCCAGGAGGAAAGCTCCGGCACTGAGGATCAGTGCCGGCAGCGAGCCGCGGAATGGCAGATCGAAGAGCTCAACCGAAATCGCGACACTCCCCAGCATGGCCAGCAGCCCCAAAATGAAATAGGGAATGAGCTTTCCGGCAATCAATTCAACAATGGCAACCGGGGTGGCCATCAAGGCTTCCATGGTCCCCCGTTCCCATTCCCGCGCAACAACCAGTGCCGTAAGAAGAGTACCGATGATCGCCATGATGATTGCCAAGGCCCCGGGGATGAGGGAATTGCGACTTTCCAACTGCGGATTAAACCAAATCCGCGTCACCAGCTGTGGCCCGCCTTGACTCCCTTTTCCGGCCTCGAGTTGCCTCCCTTCCAACCAGGTAGCAACCACCCCCTGAGCATAATTTTGCACATAGTTAGCAGTATTGGTTTCGCTGCCGTCGGCTACAATCTGCAGCCGGGGCTGTCCCCTGCCCTTTTCCACTTCGCGAGAGAAATCCTCGGGGATCACCACCAGCCCTCTGAGTTGCCCGGCCAGCAAGTCCTGCTCGAGAATCCGTTCATCGGGGCTGATGCGAACCTTGAAATAAGGGCTGGCACGAAACGCTGCGGCCAAGCTTTCCGCAGCATCCCCCTCATCCTGAAGGGCGACACCAAGCTTGATCTCCTTGGCATCAAGAGAGACACCGAATCCGTATAAGAACAGCAGGATCACCGGCAGGACAAAAGCGATCATCAGACTGCTAGGATCACGCAGGATTTGCACGAATTCCTTGCTCATCAGAGCTTTCATGCGACGCAGATGGTCTTTCATGACCGCTCCCCCTGCTTCGCATCCCACTGCCGGAGCAGAGCGATAAAAGCATCCTCCAGTGTCGGATCGGGCATCTGTTCACTGGCGGCCTGGGTCTTAAGTTCATCGGGCGGGCCGCTGGCAATCATCCGGCCTCGGTAAATCAGGCCGATGCGGTCGCAATATTCGGCTTCGTCCATGAAGTGCGTTGTCACCAAAACCGTCACCCCGCGTTCCACCAGGCCGTTGATATGGGTCCAAAATTCGCGGCGGGTCAGGGGATCGACCCCGGAGGTCGGCTCATCGAGGAACAGCACCGGCGGCTCGTGCATGACCGAGCAAGCCAGAGCCAGACGCTGCTTGAATCCGAGGGGCAAATCCTTGGCCGAAGCTTGCAGATGCGGCCCCAGGCCGAAAATATCAATCATCTGCGCCACGCTCTCTTTCTGGTGTGTTCCAGCCAAACCATAGACGCCTGAAAAAAATTCCAGGTTCTGCCGCGCCGATAAATCACCGTACAAAGAAAACTTCTGCGCCATGTAACCAAGACGAGAGCGGGCCTTGCCTGGTGCCTTCTGCAAATCGAGGCCAACCACCCGACCGATCCCCGCAGTCGGTCGTAGCAGGCCACACATCATTTTGAAGGTGGTCGATTTACCGGCACCATTCGGACCAAGCAGGCCGAAAATCTCGCCCCGCCGGATGGAAAAACTGACCTCGTTAACCGCTGTGAAGTCGCCGAAGCGTTTGGTCAATCCGACAGCCTCGACGGTCACGGCATGATCCATTGCCAGTGGCGCCATGTTGGCAGCCAAAACTGAAGTGCCGCCAGGCCCTCCGCCCAAAGCATCCACATAGGCGTCCTCAAAACGAGGAGAGACTTCTATCAGTTTGGAATTGCTCCCAGCTGCCAGTTCGCTTAACGGTGGAACCTTCTGGTTGGCGCGTAAAACAATTCGCACATTCCGCCCCTGGACGATACCGTCCTGAATCTCGTCCCGTTGCAGGGCGCGTGACAATACCTGGCGACGATTGCCATCAATTTCCTGGATCTGGAAACAGCGGCCAGCCACCCGATTCGTCATTTCTCCCGGCGGGCCTGCAAACATAAGTTTGCCGTTGTCGAGAAGCAGAACCTCCTGACACAACTCAGCCTCGTCGAGATAGGCTGTAGACCAGATGACCGCCGTCTCCTCGTCCACCAATTCCTGGACCATCCGCCACAATTCACGACGACTGACCGGATCGACGCCGACACTCGGCTCATCGAGCAGCAACAGCCGAGGTTTGCGGATCAACGCACAGGCCAAGCCGAGCTTCTGCTTCATACCACCAGACAACCGCCCGGCCAGACGCCCTTGGAACGGTTCCAGCCCGGTAAAAGCCAGCAAGCGTTGGAAGACCTCCGTACGGGTAGCCCCAGTCACATTCTGCAGATCGGCGTACAAGCGCAGGTTCTGCAAGACCGACAACTCTTCGTAAAGACCGAATTTTTGCGGCATGTAGCCAATAATCTGATGCAATGATTCGGCAGCGGTACGGGTATCGAGGCCAAAAACCTGAATGCGCCCGGACGACGGCAACAACAGGGCAGTCAGCAGGCGCATCAGCGTGGTCTTCCCGGCACCGTCTGGCCCGACCAACCCGGTGACAATACCGGGACGAATCATGGCTGACAGCTCTGCAAGGGCCAGGGGCAGTTTAGGATCGTAGCTAAACGTCAGATTTTCGATGACAAGCGAGTCGGGAGCCATAGCATTATTCGGAGCGGTTTTGCCGCTCCGCTTCCAGCAGCTTCACGGTCACCGGCATCCCCTGGCGCAGTCCGTGGTCGGGATTGTCGGCAATGATACGCACCTGATAAACCAACCGAGTGCGAAGTTCTTCGGTCTGCACGGTCTTGGGGGTGAACTCTGCTTCGGGTGAAATATATCCCACATGCCCGGAATAGGGTTGCTGCGGCCGGGAGTCGGTAAAGATCTGGGCTTTCATCCCAGGAAAGATTTTGCCAAGATCCGGCTCTTCGATATAAGCACGGATCCATACGGGGCTATCCAGAGAGAGGGTCAGTACGGTCTGACCTGCGCCGACGATAGCGCCCGGTTCTTCCACCCGAGTCAGAATGACCCCAGCATCCGGCGCATCGCAAATCGTATCGGCCAACCGAGTGCGGGCACTTGCAGAACGGGCTTCCGCAGCGCGCAGATCTGCCTTGGCTGCCTCGATATCCTCTGCGCGAAAACCTTCTTTGGCCAGTTTTAAACCTTCCTGGGCCGTGACCAGACGCGCCTTGGCTTCCTTCAGGGAGGCTTCGACGTTGTCGAAGGCCTGCCGTGCCACAGCGCCGCTGGCCAGCAGGTTGCTCATCCGTTGCTGCTCAACCTGCAGATTGTTCACCGTGGCTTGCCGCTCCCGCACCAGCGCCTCGGCCTGGGCGATTTCCTGCGGCCGGGTGCCGGCCTGCATCTTAGCCAAATGAGCCGCAGCCTGTTCCTGCTGGGCCATGGCCAGGTTCAGTTCGTCCTGATAGGGGATGTCTTCCAGGCGAGCCAAAACCTGACCGGCTTGGACCCGGTCCCCCTCTTCGACCTTTAATTCGGCGAGACGGCCCCCGACCCTGAACCCGAGATCCACTTTACGGATATCGACATTGCCGTATAGAGTCAAAAACTCCTCAGCCAGAGGCTGGGATTCTTTCTTCCAGATAAAGACGCCTGCCGCAACAAGGGCGACAAACACCAATAGCACCAAGAGTTTTTTCTTCATTACGCATCCTTTTTCAATCATTGCTCCTGACAGGATAGAGCCCACTCAGAGCGGCCCGTGTCTGCTCAAGAATAATACGACGAATTTCCAGAGTTTCCTCCGGGCGGTAACCGGTTATGTCCAAGTGGCGAACCACGGTTTCCCGGGCGAAACGAAACGCCATGATCTGGCCGACGAGAGAAAAAGCTCGCAGACCTAAGACCCGTGGGGATACAGCACCGGCTGAAATTACATCCAGAAGATCAACGACGGCCGACTGAACCGGCAGCATAATTCCGGCGTAGATACGGTCAAACGCACTGCTTGGCGACATCTGCTCCCGCAGAATGATCCGGCTGAAACGTGAAGCCTCAGGCGAGCCCACCACAAAATCGATCAGAACCCCAAGTAATGTTTCAAGCAACTCCAGGGCTTCGTTCCGTTCGATGGTCCTTCCCACCAGCCGCTTTCGAACCGCTTGCAGCCACGGCTCAAACTGGCCGTTAACCGTGGCAACGATATGTTCCACAACGGCCAGATACAGTCCTTCCTTACCACCGAAGTGATACGGAATAGCGGCCAGGTTAACCTTTCCCTGCTCTGCAATCATCCGGGTGGTGGCCGCCGTGAATCCATGGCGGCCAAAAACCTCGAGACCGGCTTCGATCAACCGTGCGCGTGCCGGGCCTGGGCCAAGGGGGGAAGTGGGCTGGGGGGTGTCGGTCATACTCTCCTCCGTTGATAGACTTGTATTTAAACTCTATTTCGTTCAACAGAATAAGTCAAACGACTGTTTTATTTTTTTAAATTTTTAATATTTAACTCAAGTCCATCGTTTTACTCCCGGAAGCTAATTCAATTGGCATTCATTGAGACAGATAACTATCTGGTTACACATGACTTCAAGGCCATACTAAGGAGACGTGGCCACCTCACTGTGGTTGCTGACTAACATGCATCTGCTAAACTCCTTGATAGGTTTTTGTCTTTATGGCCAGTGCGGCAGCTGGACAAAAATCTCACCGAAATAGCCGACCTTCGGCCACCCGCCCGAGGAGTTCATATGGAGACCCAAAATTCTTTACCCAGCATCCTGTTTGTCGATGATGAAGCTGGCATTCTCAAGGCCTTGAAAAGACTCTTTATCGATGAGGACTGGGAGATGTTCTTCGCGTCTAATGGCGAGGACGGACTTGCTATCCTCGATCAACATGCGATTGATCTGGTGGTCTCGGATGTGCGCATGCCCGGCATGGATGGCATCACCTTTCTCACCGAAGTCAAAAAACGCCATCCTCAGGTCGTACGCGTCTTTCTCTCCGGCTATGCAGATCAAAAAGCCGTCGTGCGCGCCATTACCGAAGGTTGCGCACAACAAATTCTTGGCAAGCCATGGGACGATACCGAGATGACCCAGGTGGTGAGATTCGCCCTGCAACAAGCCCGTGAACAGCAAAACAAATTTGCCGGGCTGCAAAAAATCATCAATTCCCTCAGCGCATTGCCGAGCATCCCCCAGATCTATCTGGAAGTACGCAAATACTTGGGAGATTCGGAACTATTCTCCTTTGAAAAAGCCAGCACCATCATCGAGCAGGACCTTGCACTTTCCGCCGAACTGATTCGCTGGTCCAATTCTGCGATGTTCGGACAGCGCAACAAGGTCGATACGGTCAAGCGTGCATTGGTGGTTTTGGGGAGCGATATCGTTGAAGGGCTGATCCTGTCCAACTCCGTCTTTAAAAGCATGGAGAGACAGACTGAAGCGATTCCAGGCTTTCACCACGAGAGTTTCCATAATCATTCCATCGCCTGCGGCGTGTTGGCCCGTACCTTGATTGAAGACTCAACCTACAATCGAGACAACCTGGCTGATCGAGCCTTCACTGCCGGTTTACTGCACGATATCGGCAAACTGGTGGAAGAGAGTTTCCTGCAGGATGCCTTTCGTCAGGCCGTAGCTCTTGCGGCTCAAAATAATCAGCCGCTGTCCTGGGGAGAAAAAGAACTGCTCGGTACGACCCATGAAGAAATCGGCAGTTATCTGGCAGACTGGTGGAACATGCCGGCCTTTCTGGTCGAATCCATTCGTTGGCACCATACCCCCGGAGTCTGCCAAAGCAACCAGGAAATCATTGCCGCAGTCCATGTCGCCGACTATCTGGCTCAACGCTTCAATGTCGGAGAAAGCGGTAACGCCTATCCCCAGGACGTAGATCCTGCCAGCTGGCGACTCTTTGACCTGAATGAGGACAAAGTTGTGAAGCTGCGCGAAAAGGTCCTCGGAATTACTTCTTAAGGCCTTCATCCCTGCTCGATCAACAGCTGGATTTCCTTGGCGCTTTCCGCTACCATCTGGATTGCGGGTTTTCCATTTACCAAATAAGGATTGTCACCATGAATGAGGAACGGCTGGTCGATATCGAAACCAAGCTGGCATACCAGGACCAAACCATCAATGAACTCAACAAGGTCATTTACCAGCAGCAAAAACAGATCGATCAACTTGAAAAGACTTACCAACAGTTATTGAACCGACTGCGGGATATGTCCGGGTTGAATACGCCGCGCTCTGCGGAAGATGAAAAACCGCCCCACTATTGATCCAAACCAGAAACGGCCGTCCCCTCCCGTAAAGGTGAACCTGATGCTGCGTCTGCTTGTTGCCATCCTTTCGACCCTAATTCTAATAACCGGCTGCGCTGGCGCGATAGGCACCACCCCCAACGGCGCTCCGGTCAGTTTTGAAGGCAGTGACGGCAGCTTGGTCAACGGCACACTTTACGGCAAAGGATCACTCGCGGTCATTTTGTCCAACATGGACCCCAATATCCCCTCAAGTTGGAATCCTTTACTGCCCAACCTGTTGAGCCATGGATATATGGTCCTCACCTACAGCTACCAACGCGAGGACATCGCCCGGCTTGAAGATCTCAAGGATGCTCTGGCGTTTGTCAGAAGCCAGGGAGCCCGAAAGATTGTATTGATCGGTGCCAGCCGGGGCGGCGTCATTTCCCTGCAGATTGCAGGCGATCCGCAGCAAAACTTCGACCTGGCCGGAGTCGCCGTTCTGTCCGCCCCTCAACATTTCGAAGGGACGACTTTTTTCAGCGATCAGCAAATCTCGCGGATCAAAATTTCCAAGCTGCTGATCAACTCCGTGGATGATGATTGGGCCGACCAGACCCGAGCCATGTTCGATATCATGCAGGACCCGAAAGCCATCTACCTCTACCCCGGTGACGCCCACGGCAGTAACATCTTCCACCGTTATCGACAGGACCTGACACAACGCCTGCTGGCCTTTGTCGATGCCAGCCTGAAACCTTGATGGAACGCCTGCTGGCCGATCTGCTGCTGGTCGTCCATCTGCTGTTCATCCTGTTCGTTGTTGGCGGAGGGTTGTTGTGCTGGAAATGGCGCGGGTTTATCATCCCCCACCTGCTAGCCTTGGGCTGGGGAGTCTTCATTGAATTCAGCGGCCGCATCTGTCCCCTCACCCCTCTGGAATGGCAGTTACGCGGCCAAGGCAGAGAACCTGGCGGGGATGTCGGATTCATTGAACACTACCTGCTCCCTATCATCTACCCTCACCAATTGACGCGAGAGATTCAAATCGCGCTGGGTATTGCCGTTATCTTGATCAATATTCTCATCTACAGCCGGCTTTTGCTGGGCAGGCGTAGCGACTAACAATGCAGGGAACCGACAGGTTTAGCCCGAGCTGTTGAAGGATCACACCGACCTGTTCGAATGTGCTTTCCAGCAGCCGGATCAAGGAGACATGACATGACCACCGCCCTGTTGATCATCGACATCCAGAACGATTATTTCCCCGGCGGCCGCATGGAACTGGTGGGAGCTGAAGCCGCAGCAGCAAAAGCCCGCCAGGTTCTACAATGGTTCCGCCAACAGAAACTGCCAGTCATCCACGTTCAGCACATTTCCCTGCGACCAGGCGCCGGTTTTTTTCTTCCAGACACCCCCGGGGCGGAAATCCACTCCACGGTGCAGCCGCTCCCCGGAGAGCTTGTTTTGCAGAAGCATTTTCCCAACAGCTTTCGTGACACCGCTTTGCTCGAATCTCTGCACCAGCGGAAGATCGAGCGGCTCGCAGTCGTTGGCATGATGACCTCCATGTGTGTTGATGCCACGGTCAGAGCCGCATTTGACTTGGGCTTCAACAACATCCTCTTGCATGATGCCATGGCAACCCGGGACCTGGCCTTTGCTGACCAGATCATCCCGGCTGCACATGTTCACGGCGCATTTCTGGCTGCCTTGGGCGCGGTCTACGGCCAGCTACAAAGCGTCGAAGAGTTCATCGCCGGTTAAACGGCGTAACGGTTATTTCAGAGGAGAAACACTAGTGGAAACCATCTGGGAAGAAAAGATAATCTTTCATCCGATCGGGGTGATTCACAGCCCTTTTGACAAGATCGAGGACATGCCTATCCAGCCTGCCGGAGCCAGTGGCATTCGCGGCAGCATTGAAATCCGCCCCGACCTGACTGCCGGACTGGCTGATCTGGAGGGGTTTTCCCACATCATCGTCCTCTACCATTTTCATCGGGCCGGCGCCACGCAACTGCGGGTCACGCCGTTTCTCGACAACACTCCCCGCGGTCTGTTTTCCACCCGCGCACCGAAAAGACCTAACCCTTTAGGGCTGTCGATTGTCAAACTGACCGGCGTAGAAGGGAATATTCTGCACATCGAGAACGTCGACATGCTGAACGGCACACCGGTGGTGGACATCAAACCGTACGTGCCGGATTTCGATCGCCATGATGCGGATCGGGTCGGCTGGTATGAACAGGCCAAGGGTGAGGTGAAGACGCACCGGTCCGATGGCCGCTTCCGCAAATAGGTTGAACCAGACCCCAGAGCGGTTTGATAACCATCTCCCCTCCGCGACCTGAATCTTTAAATCTCAAACAGTCTGGTATAGTTGAAACAGTTCTCCGGCCATGAACCCATTGCCCCAAGGAGGTCAATCATGCCCGAATTCTGCAACCCTTTCAGCATCCTGAAAAACGATCGCAAATTGAGCAATGCCGAGCTGGTCCGCGCCATTCGTTTTATGATTGCCGCGGAATACGAAGCGATCCAACTCTATCAGCAGACGGCAGAAAGCACCGACAATCAGTTGGCCCGCGAAGTTCTGCTCGATATCGCCGACGAGGAAAAGGAGCACGCCGGGGAATTCCTGCGCCTGCTACGGGAACTCGATCCGGAAGAAGAAAAGTTCTATCAGGAAGGGGCTGAAGAGGTAGAGGAGATGATTGTGCGGCTGACCAAGTGATCCGGCCCGGCCCATGCCGGACAAAATCCATTAATCGGTGTGACCAGGCTTGGGCAGGAAGGCGGCGAGCAGGACTGCCAAGGCGGTAAGACCAGCGGCACAGAGAAAGCTGATTCCGAACGTGCCGGTCCGTTCAGCAATGATGCCGGCGGTGCCTGGCCCAACGGTCTGCCCGATGGCGAAGAAAAACGTCACGGTGGAAAAAGCGCCTGCCGCACGGGCCAGGCCGAGGTAATCAGCGACCGCTGCCGCCATGATGGAAGGGATGGCAAAGGCAGAAACGCCGAACAGGACGATCGACATGATCAGGGGGGCGGTGCCGAGGCCGGAACCGGCTAACAGGTAGGCTACGGTCTGCACGGCAAAGACCGCCATCATTCCTCCCCGCCGGCCGATGCGGTCGGAGAGCATGCCGAAACCGACTCCGGAAAAGAGGCTGAAGAAACCGACCCACGACCAGAACATACCGGCCCGCGCTTCGGGAAAACCGTATTCCACGACCATCGCGGTCACAATGAAGGTCCCGTAAATCACGTAAGTAGCGCCGAACAGATGATAGAGAACGCCGAGCTGCAGCAGGACCCGTCCGGGATGAGCGGTTTTACGAGGCGCAACGTCCTGTTCCGGAAGTGGCTGCTTGGCGCCGATGGGCTCCAGGCCCAACTCCTGCGGATCGTTACGCAGGAAAAATGCCGACGTCAGCACAATGGCCAGGGAGATGGCACCGAGAATCAGCCATCCAGTGCGCCAACCGTCCACCCCGAACGAACGATTCAACGCAGGAATGAGGAACCCCGAGAAGATGATGGCCGATCCATTCCCCATGATCATCAGCCCGGCCGCCTTACCGCGCCGCTCCTTGCGAAACCAGTGCGATACCAGTACCATAATCGGGATATTGGCGAGGCCGCTCCCGACCCCTACCAGACCGTACAGCACCACCAGGGAAGTAAAGCTGCTGCATTGGCTGATGGCGAACATGCACAGGGTGATCAACGTCAGGCCAAGGACGATCGTCAGCCGCGGCTGCAACCTCCGGATCAGGAACGGGGCCAAGGCAACTGCCGCCAGATAACCGGCGAAATTGCCGGTACTGATGAACCCCATCTGATCAAAGGCCAGCCCCAGGCCGGCGCGCATGGACGGCAGAAGCATACCAAAGGCAAAACGGGCCAGCCCCAGGCAGGAAAAGAGGGTCAACGCGCCGCAGGCGACGATGATCCATCCATAGTGGCACGGCAATGGTTTGCGCGATGGGGTCATGGCGGTCGTCCGTAGAGGGTGAAAACAGGCTGCCACATTAACACAGTTGCCCAGGCTGGCAAACGCCAAACTGCCTTGCCTAAAAGGAGGAATCATGAGCGCGGTTGAATTTCATGGTGTTTTTCCTTATCTGGTGTCGCCGGTCGACCGCGATGGCAGGATTAAGGAAGAAGTCCTCGGCCGCCTCGTCGACCACTTGATCGCCAGCGGGGTTCACGGCCTGACGCCGTTGGGGAGCACAGGCGAATTCGCCTACCTGACATGGGAGCAACGTAAACGCGTGGTTGAGGTCGTTCTGGATGCCAATGCCGGACGAGTACCGGTGGTGGCAGGGGTCGCGTCGACCAGCACCGCTGAAGCCATGCGCCAGGCGCAGGAATTTGAAAAGCTCGGTGCCGACGGAATTCTGGCCGTGATGGACGCCTATTTCCCGGTTCCGAAACAAGGAATCATTGACTATTTCAGCTCCGTCGCCCAATCCGTCTCCTGTCCGGTTGTGCTCTACACCAACCCGAGCTTTCAGCGCAGCGACCTGACGCCCGATATCGTTGTTGAGCTGGCCGAGATCCCCAACATCGCCTACCTCAAAGATGCTTCCAGCAACACCGGCCGGTTATTGAGCATCCTCAACCTGGTCGGCGACAAACTGCGAATCTTCAGCGCTTCTGCTCATATTCCCCTGTGCGTCATGCTCCTTGGCGGGGTCGGTTGGATGGCCGGACCAGCTTGCATCATTCCGCGCCAGAGCGTACAGCTGTATGAGCTGGCCCGTGCCCATCGCTGGGAAGAAGCGATGCATCTACAGAGCAAGCTATGGCAGGTCAATCAGATCTTTGCCAAGTACTCCCTGGCCGGGTGCATCAAGGCTGCCTTGCAATTACAGGGTTTTGCGGTAGGCGATCCGATCCCCCCGCAACGTCCGATCAGTCAGGCTGGTCTCGAGGAAATTCAAAAGGTCCTGGCTGATGTCGAAGCCCTCTGAGCAACCCTCCTTCCGTACCAATCGCCCGGACCCTGGATTTCTGCGTGAGTTGAAAACCTGGGCACGACGTCTGAAAGAACACATTTACGCCCTTTACCTGGTCGGTCGTGACCCGCGAACGCCCCTTTTGGCAAAACTTGTTGTGCTGATAGTGGTCGGTTATGCCCTCAGCCCCATCGACCTGATTCCTGACTTCATTCCGCTGCTCGGCTATCTTGACGATTTGCTGCTCCTGCCCCTTGGGCTGGCTCTGGCCATTCGTCTCACCCCGCCTGCGGTTTGGGAATCGTGCCTAGCCGCAGCGCGGAACCGTTCAGCGTCTCAACTGCCCCGCAACCAGACCGCGGCAAAGGTAATCATCGGGTCGTGGGCCTTTCTGCTGGGAGTTTTTCTCTATTGGTTTTTTCGCACATGAGCTCACGGCCAGACAGATTTTGAGGCGGCTTCTGGCAGTGACAAAAGCCACCGCGCCCCTCTTGCCCCAGCACCACACGGCGAAGAAACAGGATGAAGGGATCACTCACAACAACTTGAAAAATAGACAAACTTCAAGATGACTGCTTTTTTGAAATAGTTAAACCAGATTCTCGGAGAAACGAAAAAGGGCTGCGCAATGGCAGCCCTTTTTCGTTCAATCTATCGGGTATAGATCAGGGGACGGGGATGACGAAAACTGGTCGTTTGCTTTTGCGCAAAACCTTCTCCGCGGTACTGCCGAGAAAGGCATACTCGACAGGCCCTTTTCCATGCGATCCCATGACGATGACGTCGGCATTCAGCTGGTCCGCAGTCTGGAGAATCTTGGCCACCGGATGACCATGAACAACCTGTATCGAAGCTACGCGCTGCAGATCCTCCGGATGATCCGCCAGCTCTTGTTCGGCAAATTCCTTCAATTCCTTCTGCAAGGTGAGGAGGGCCTGATCCTCATGTTCGGTTTCAAACCGGTCAAGACTCCCTTTGAGCATCATGGCCGAGATGTAACTGCGCATGGAAGCGTCAACTTCAGGAATGACATGCAGCAGATGCAATTGGGCCTTGTTGCGACGTGCCATCATGATGGCGTGTTTAAAGGCATGAACAGCATTGTGGCTCAGATCGGTGGGCACAAGAATGTTTTTGTAATTCGGAAGCATACTGCTCTCCTTGCAGAAAACCTTGAACAGGGGTCTTTCTTCAAATTCGGGAAAGAGAAGGGGAGACCAACGGCCTCCCCTTCTGCTAAGCCCTACAGATCAGTCTTAATTCCCGGCGGCAAGGGCTCCATCGATGAGGTCTTTGCCGATCGTGTCGTAGAATTCCGGGTAGATGGTCAGCATCTTGTCTTTCCAGGCTTTACGCTGCTCAGCGTTCAGCTCATGCACGGTGGTCGTACCGGCAGCCTTGATTTCATTCAGGTATCTGATATCCATTTCCTCGGCCAGCTTGTTGCCGTAATCGGTCGCTTCCTTCATGGCCTGGGTGATGATCTCACGCTGCTTGTCGTTGAGCTTTTTCCAGAAAATCTTGTTGGAGACGACCATGTAGCCGAGGTAGCCATGGTTGGACATGGTCAGGTCTTTCTGAACCTCGTTGAACTTCTTGGTGAAGAAGTTGGACAGGGGGTTCTCGGCAGCGTCAACAACACCCTGCTGCAGAGCACTGTACACCTCGGAGAACGGCAGAACCTGAGGATTGGCATTCAGCGCTTTGAACTGAGCTTCCAGAACCTTGGAGGACATGATGCGGAATTTCAGGCCGGCAGCGTCTTCGGGCATGATGAGGGGTTTGTTGGCGGACATCTGCTTGAAACCGTTATCCCAGTAGCCCAGGCCGACCAGGCCGCGCTTGCCGACCATATCGAGAAGCTTCTGGCCGACTTCGCCGTTCAGCACCTTGTGCAGATGCTCGGTATCATTGAACAGGAACGGCAAGTCAAAGATCTGCAGCTGGGGGACAAAGCTGGTGAACTTGGAGAAGCTGGGAGCAGCCATCTGAATAGCGTTCATGGACAGCGCTTCAATGGCGTCGCGGTCATCATAAAGGGATGCGTTGGGATAGACCTCAACCTTCATCTCGCCGTTGGAGCGTTCTTCAACCAGTTTTTTGAAATACTCGGCAGCCTGCCCTTTGGGGGTGTCGACAGCAACAACGTGACTGAACTTGATGGTAATCGGCTCAGCCAGAGCCGGTGCGACCATCAGAAGGACGATAAGAATACCAAGCAACCAATTCAATTTACGCATATTTTTCCTCCTCCTTTGAGGGATGAATGGGCCGGAAAACCAGGGCCGGCCGGTTTATTTCTTTTAGACGTCTGCAAACTTAGCGTCTGCTTCAAACTCGAAGACTGGGCGAAAAAGACCAGCCGCTAACCTCCGTACATCAACGTCGGCAGCCACAGGGAAATCGCCGGGATGTAGGTGATAATCAGCAAACCGATCAGCAGAGCGAAAAACCATGGCAGCGAGGCCTTGACCACGTCGCCGAGACCGAGTCCCGAAATCCCGCTGGCCACAAACAAATTGAGCCCGACCGGCGGCGTCAGCATACCGATCTCCATGTTAACGGTAATGATGACCCCGAGATGGATGGGATCAATCCCCAGCTGCATGGCCACTGGAAAAATCAGCGGAGCCAGAATCATGATCAGACTGGAAGGCTCCATAAAGTTTCCGGCCAGCAACAACAGCAAGTTGACGAAGACCAGGAAGGTGTATTTGTTGAGATCCATGCTGATGATCCACGCCGCCAGGTCCTGGGGAATCTGCTCAATCGTGAGCAGGTAGGCGAAGATCATCGCATTGGCGATGATGAACATGATCATGGCTGCCGTCGAGGCGGAAGCCTTGACGACTTCGGGGATTTGCTTCCAGGACAGATCGCGATAAATGAACTTAACGACGAAGAAACCGTACACAGCGGAAACGGCTGCCGCTTCGGTGGGAGTGAAGAGCCCGCCGTAAATCCCGCCGATGATGATGACGACAACGAACAAGCCCCAGGATGCATCTTTGAAGGCGACCCAGACTTCTTTCAGCGAAGCCCGCTGGCCATGCTTGAATCCACCTTTGACGGCGGCGAAATAGGTCACCAGCATCAGCATTCCGCCAAGAAAAATCCCCGGCATGACCCCTGCCATGAACAACTTGCCGATGGATTGTTCAACAGTGACCCCATACACGATAAGGATGATGGAGGGAGGAATGAGGATGCCAAGAGAACCGGAGCAGACGATGGAGCCGACGGAGAAGGCGTTGCTGTAGCCGTCTTCCTTGATCGCGCCAATCATGATGGAACCGATAGCGGCTACGGTCGCAGGAGAAGAACCACTGACCGCAGCGAAGATGATGCAGGCGAAAATAGCCGACATGGGAAGCCCGCCCGGCAGATGCCCGACCACGGATCTGGCAAACCGGATGATGCGCGATGCCGCCCCCCCCTGGGAGAGAAAATTACCGGCCAGAACGAATAGGGGGATGGCCATCAGGGCGAATTTGTCCAACGAGGTGAACATCTTCTGAGCAATGATCAGGGTCGGCTGATCGGTGAACAGCAACAGGGTGATGGTGGTTGACAGACCAAGCGCTACAGCGATGGGAACCCCAATGAGCAGCAGCAGGAAAAGGAGGCCGAACAGTGTCAGAGTCGCCATGTGTTTAATGCTCCTTCATGACCATGTTGTAACTGAACTGTTCGCCGGGAATCATCAGGGTCCGGATGATCTTGAGAATCACCTGGTAGGAGGCAATGGACATCGAGATCGGGACGCACATGTAGATAATCCAGAACGGCAGTTCCAGATCGACGGAAACCTGTTCAAGTTCGTAATTGAAAACGCAAAAGTTGTAACCCCAGACAACCAGGGCGATGAGGTAGATGACGATGATGACGAGGCTGAAGGACAAAACCCATTTGGCGATCTGCGGCTTCAACTTTTGGATGACGATGGTCACCCCCAGGTGCATACCGATCTTGAAACCGTAGGCGGCCCCGAAAAGCGCACTCCAGATAAACAGGTAAGAGGTCAGCTCTCCCGCCCAAGTCAGGGACATATTAAAGGCGTAGCGCAGCACAACATTGATGAAAGCCACGGAGGTGGCAATGATCATGGTAAGCATCATCACCGTCGTGCTAAAAATTTCCAGGTACCTGTCCAATCGATCAAAAAACATGAGCAGCCTCGTAGTTGGAGTCGAGCGCCAAGGGCGCGCTTATATACATTTATCTATAAAACCAAATATTTATTCAGCCAAATATCTTTTGTCTCAAGCAAAAAGAACAATCCAGTTTTTTTCAAGGGAAACTAAGGTGTTGACGAAATTAATACCAGACTTTCAGAAAATTTCCCGGCAGGATGAATTTTTTATCGAGAAAAAATGAACACTGTTTTATTTCGTCCCAACAGTATACGTGGCAATTTTGATGCCATTTCAAAATAGCGTTTGCAAATCCCCGCAGAGACAATGGCCTTGCGGTTATCCCCGGAGCAAAGCTCCTCTTGGCCGTAACAACCCATCCCAAAAAAACGGCCTATTTCCGCCACATGGGGCGAAAATAGGCCGGTACGGTCCCGGCAAAATTGGGAACCATGAAGACAGCCGGAAGCTCTTGATCAGGCCTCGAACAAAGGCTGGCTGAGATCCAGCTCGCCCTTCCTGGTGGTTCCCTGTTTCACGCGTTGGCCCTGTTTTGCAGGCCGGAAAAATTCCAACACTTCCGCCATCTCCACCGAACCGGACAACAGAGATTCCTTGACCTGGCTGATGCGTTGCACAGCTTGCTCGGCCCGTTCACTCGAATGGCATTGTCTATCCGCCAGGGAGCTGATGCGTTCCATCAACGCGACAACGTTCTGAACCGAAGTTTCGATAAGGGAAAAGGTCTGATCAAGAGCAAGAATGGTATGAGTGGTCAGCTCCTCGCTCGATTCCTCACTGCGTGCCGCTCCTTCCATGGCCTCGGTGCTGCTGCGATGAATGGCGCCGACCAAAGTGGCGATTTCCTGCGCAGCCTGACTTGAGAAGTTGGACAGATTCTTCACCTCGTCTGCCACCACGGCAAACCCCTTCCCCTGATGCCCTGCCCTTGCCGCTTCAACAGCGGCATTGAGGGACAGCAGATTGGTCTGCTGGGCGATCTTTTGAATGCGGCTGGCAAAAGATCTGATCTGCTCGGAATTTGTTCCCAATCCCTTGATGTCTCCGGCGAGCTTTTTCAAAAATTGACTGATATCCTGCAGATCGGATGTGGTTTTGCGCACCGAATCGCTTCCTTCCATGGCCTGTTGGTTCATGGTCTGCACCGCAGCCATAGCCGTTCCGACGCACTCAGCCACCTGGCGGGTGTCAGCGATCAGTTCCTGGTTGGACCCACTGAGGAAGCCGCTCGACTCCTCCAGATCTTGCACGGCATGACGTAACCCCGAAGAGACTTTATCCACCCGGCCCACGAATTGCCGGAGGCTGCCGACCATACGGTGCATGGCATGCCCCAGCACGTCCTTGTCGCTCTTCGGTTTTACCGTTTTGGACAAATCACCCCGTGCCACCAGGTCCGTCACCGTGATCACCTCTTCGATCTTGTCCAGCAGCGAATTGAAGGTGGCTGCGATGTCCCCCATCTCCGTCCCGATCTCCACCTCCACCCGCCGGGAAAAATCGCCGGTCATGGTGATATGGTGGATCGTCTCGATCGTCTCCAGGTGCGACATGCGCGCGCCGTGCTCGGCTATATTGAGTCCGATCAGCTCATCTTCACGGGAGACCCTCATGCCGCCGCAGATCTTGCTGACGAGCAGGGTCAGCAGAAAACCGACCCCGAAGGTCCAGGCAAAAGCAACGCCAACCCCGAGGGCCTGAACCCCGAGCTGCTGCCAGCGGCTCATATCGCCAAGATGCTGGGGGAGGATAAAAAACCCGACCGCGAGAGTCCCCCATGCCCCGCAAAAGCCATGCACCGCAATAGCCCCGACCACGTCGTCCAGCTTCAATACCCGCTCAATGAAAATCGACGCGAAATAGACGCAGACCCCTGAGCCCAAGCCGATCCACATGGCTCCCGTGGTATCGACAAAAGCGCAGCCGGCCGTAATGCCGACCAAACCACCCAGAATACCGTTGGCAATCATCTCCCCTTCCGGCCGCTTGGCAGCGCTCAAAACCCAACTCAGAAATGAACTGGAAAAACAGCCGAAGCACCCGGCCAGAACAGTATTTAGAGCGATGCCGGCGATGTCCGGGCTCGCTTCCAGGGTGCTGCCGCAATTGAAGCCGAACCAGCCGAAAAACAGGATGAAAGTCCCCAGGTATGCCATGGTCATGCTGTGCGGCTGGATTTTCCGCGGCGTGCCGTCCGGGTTGAACTTGTCCAGCCGCGGCCCGACCACGATGACGCCGACCAGCGCCATCCAGCCACCGACCGAGTGGACCACCGTCGAACCGGCGAAATCTTTGAAACCCATGGCCTCCAGCCAGCCGGACTGGTCATGCAGTAATCCGCCCCAGGCCCAGTGCCCGAAGACCGGGTAGATAATGGTCGAGATCAGGAACGACATGATCAGGTAGGAAAAAAACTTGGTCCGCCCGGCCACAGCGCCCGAGTCGATGGTCGCTGCCGTGCCGACGAAGACGACCTGAAAAACAAAGAACACCACCATCCAGGGGTCCTGGACCGTAATGAAAAAATCCCCGAAGCCAACCATCCCCTTTTGGCTCGGCCCGAACATCAGGCCGAAACCGATCGTCCAGAAACCGATGGAGGCAAGGACAAAATCCGCCAAATTCTTGATGGCGACGTTGATTGAGTTTTTCGCCGTCGCCAGACCGGCCTCAAGACACATGAAACCCGCCTGCATGATGAACACCAGCGCTGCGCAGATCAAAACCCAGGTGTAATTCAAGTTTGTTTGCAATTCCTCGAGACCGCTCATCCTTTTTCCTCCTGCCAGCATCGCCACAAGTGAAGGTCGCCCATTGAGCACAAAAAAACCCCTGGAGAAAAATTCCCCAAGGGCACCGTTGCCATAAACCTGTCACGCCGTTGTGACGGACCTTATTAATGCAAATTAAATACCACCGATTAATAAACAATTATTTTTATTTTTAAGCTTATTTTCCAAGCACTTAAAAAACTTTCACCTTTAATTAACAGGGGACTGCGAATGATTTCTTTTGACACCTGTGTCAGAGTCCTATCGATGCTCCAATCCAGCACATCAATAAAAAACGACCCATCCTGGATTGATCAGATTGGGCCGTTTCGGTTTTGAATCTGGTGGTTTTGATGAAAAACACTCGACCTGAAACTGAAACCGTTTGCTCTGTTCAAAGGCGAGTGTCAACAACGAATTTTAAAGGCTAGACACCTTGGCGCAATATTTGTCCCCCAATGGCTTTAATGATATGCCCGGTTTCTGAGTCTGGAGCTGAAATCAAAAGGGGTACCCCGGCATCGCTGCTGGCGCTGATTTCAAGATCAATCGGAACAGAACCCAAAAGAGGAATCCCAAGTTCCCGGCTCAGCCTTTGTCCCCCCCCTCGGCCAAAAATGGCGATAGGGTCAGAACTGTGGCCACATTGGAAATAAGACATATTCTCAACGAGCCCCACGATATTTAAATCGAATTTTCGAAACATTTCAGTGGCTCGCCTTACATCAGCGAGGGCAACGTTCTGGGGTGTGGCTTGTTCTTTGGGAATCATGGCGGTGCCCTTTCTCCCTGAATCCCTCTCTTTTCAAATTCCGCCAGCAGTAGAGCCGCAAATATGACTCAATCTGCTGCCCGAGTTTTTGGACGAGAGGCAAACCGGGGCCCAATATCAGCCTTGAGTATGTCCAATGCCCTTGCCGCGTTCATTTCGGAAACGACCAGGATTTCAACTTCACTGTTGCCAAGAACATACGCCGGCCCCTTGCCATCGAGTGCTTGATGAATGATAAGCATGTCCAGGCCTTGTTCCAGCAGCCAGTTTGCCACCTTGATACCTTTGGCCTTGGGTTCATGAACAAAGGGGTTGGTCAAAACGGAATCCGCCGCAATCGTCCCGTCTGACGACCGTAATTTGATCAAACGAAAGGATGGCGCTTCCCCGAAGTGGTCCGATATGGTTTCGAGGCCGTCTTGAAGGGGAATGGCGAGCATGAGATGGTCTTTTTGCTGTGGTTCATAGTGAGCTGACACATGATCGACGTTTTTCAGGCTGGTCTTTATCCGTTGCTTGATCTCTTCAATGACCCGATGCCCTTTTTCCAGATCTTTGATGCGCAAAGTTAAATCGAGCTCTACAAACTTGTAACGACCTGCGTTTCTTGCACGTAATTCGTTGATATCCACAATCCGTGGATCTGCTAGAACAATCTTTCGGATCTGAGCCAGGCTATCCTGATCCAAGGACGCATCCAGCAACACTCGCACGGAGTCTATCAAGACGGATAAAGCGGCGCGCCCGATGAACAAGGCAACGATTACCGCCGCATATTGATCGACTTTCCATCCCACTGAGCTGCCCAGTAATGAAACAAGAATGACAAGGGAGGAAAGCATGTCCGTCCAAATATGGCGGGCATCGGCCATTAGGCTTGGTGAGCCAGTCTCCCTGCCGACTTTCAACTCATAGCGGGAAAAGGCTCCGGTGATAATGATCGTCAGCAAAATCCCCAACAACGCCAGGGGAATCTCTTTTGGTTGAGCCAAAGCGTGAGAAACCATCGCTTCACTGATGATTTCGTATCCGGCCAGGAGAATCAGAAATGACGTGCCAAGCGCGATCAGATTCTCCAGTTTATAAAGCCCGTAAGGAAAGCTGCGGGTTTTGCGTCTCGAGGTTTTGATTCCAAGCAGGATGATTACAGAAGAGAGAACATCTGTCAGAGAATGAATCGCGTCGGCCTTGATCGCCATACTTCCTGAAATGACAGCCAAAAACGATTTGATCCCAACCAGTCCGAGATTGGTCAAAATTGCAAACCACGCAGTCTTTTCGGCTCTCTCCATGGTTTGTCCGTGAGGGAAAGAGGGAGAAATCACATGCCATTAGCCTGCTGTAGATTGCATTTTAACAGAAGACCTCCATGCAGTTCCGGCCAGTTAAAATTTAATATTCCAGCCCCTGACAATACGATACTTAAACCGGCTTGACCGGGGATGACTTTCGCTCCCAGTTTGTCCTTCAATTGTCGAATGGCATTGTCCCCCGTGCAATGGCAAGGGACCAGGAATCTGATGTCCAAATCCTGCAAGACACTGCAGGTCTGCAGCAGGCGGTCTTCATTGGCGTTGAGAAGATGGAATCCGCCGACAATCCCCAAAAAACAGGACTGACCACTCAGGTGCATTATCCTCTGCAACGTATTCATCAGCCCTGAATGACAACATCCGACGACAACGAGTAACCCGAATGGGGTATCCAGCCACAAGGCTTGATCATCTGCAATGAGATCGTCGCGTGTCCCTCCCATGTCCAGAAAAAAAGGCCCCCCTGTCGTTTCGAAGTCATTCTGACGAGGAATCGTACCTGTAAGATTCGCACCGCCGCCTAAATCAAGAGGAGCAGTGACCCAATGGATTTGTTCCTGGCACAAGGAATTGATAACGAGTTTGGTTGCCAGGGGCATTTGAAGGTTTCTCGCAACGCCATCATGCAGGCTGTACCTCGGGATGACGCTTCCAGGGTGGGCATAGAGTTTGGCCCGCTGGGCCGAACTTATCACCTTGCATAGGCCACCGCTGTGATCATAATGCCCATGACTCAAGACCACGGAGGAAACCTGCCCCAGGTCAATTCCCAGGGTTCGAGCATTTTCCAACAGTGCTGGCCCATGCCCGGTGTCAAAGAGGATGGACTGATCGCCAGTCTCAATCAGGATCGACAACCCATGTTCCCTGACCAGGGGAGCGACAGCCTCATTATCCACCAGCACAGTCAGACGGAACCCGCCGTTGTTCATATCGCCTCTCGTTTCAAGGTTGATAAGCCCTTGTGGTGTTTCCATTCCCCATCCTGGAGATAGTGCGCCACCAGGAAGACAGACGATGGCGATTGACGTTTCTGCCTGTCTCCCTGGATCAACCCATCAGCGTATCGATGTCAGTCTGCTATCCTGGTTCTCAATGATCACAGCCGTTGATCCCGGTTGGCAAGGTCCCCTCCATATAGGCCTGAACCAAAGATTCGGGAGCCCAGGACGGGGCGCCGACCAACACCTCGATATTGTGTTGATTGAACAACCCTTGGGCGCGCTGCCCCATCCCCCCGGCAATGACCAGCGTCACTCCGCGTTCGGCCAGCCAGCGCGGCAACAGCCCCGGTTCGTGGGGAGGGGGGGTGACAGCCTCTTTATGGACAATCTGCTGTTTCTGATCGTCCACATCCAGCAGGGCAAAGGTTTCGCAATGACCGAAATGAACGCATAAAGCATCACTGATGACCGGAATGGCAATTTTCATGAAATCCTCCGAGTAATGGTCCCGGCTTTTGGATGCCGGTTGAGTGAAAGAAAAGTTGCAAAGAGCTAAAGGCAAACAGTCCGTCTATTGGCCGCTCACTTTAAATGCTTAATTGGTCGCCGAACGTTCGAGGCTCGATGTCTCAGTCGCATCGACATGCCAGCAAAGGGAATCCCAGATTTTGCGCACCGCGTTAGAAACCGGGCCGTCGCTGTACTCGATCAGGCTTTTGCCCGCCAATTGGGCTTGTGTCACCTCCGAGCTGAAGGGAATGCGCCCTACGACTATGGCACCGGCCTCAATGGCCTTGGTTTCGATCCGACCGGTCATGTCAGCATTGATATCCCATTTGTTGACGCAGACATGGACAGGCAGCCGAAAATGGGCTCCCAATTTCATGACTCGTTCCATGTCATGCACCCCGGACAGAGTCGGTTCGGTCACGATCAAAACTGCGCTGGCCCCGGTCATAGAAGCGATCACCGGGCAGCCGATACCCGGGGGGCCATCGACCAGAATCAAATCGCGGCCCTCATCGGTGGCGATACGGCGAGCTTCTCGACGCACCAGACTGACCAGTTTTCCCGAATTCTCCGCAGCAACGCCCAGCCGGGCATGCACCATGGGGCCGAAACGGGTGCTCGACAGATACCAGGCTCCGCAGTGCCGGGAGGGAAAATCAATGGCCTGGACCGGGCAGAAGCGGACGCAGACCCCGCACCCTTCACAGGCAAAAGGATCAATCGCCGGAAGCCTTTCCCCGGAAGCCGTTAAGATGTCAGTTTGTCGCACCGCCTCAAACCGGCAATTCGCCAGACAGGCGCCACAGCCAATGCATTTTGCCGGGTCGATGATCGCTTCATGACCACTGATAAATTCGTTTTGAGCAAGCACCTGCGGGTCGAGAATCAAATGCAGATCGGCAGCGTCCACATCACAATCGGCCAGGACCGCGCCGTTGGCCAAGGCCGCAAACGCTGCCGTCAGACTTGTTTTTCCGGTTCCGCCCTTCCCGCTGATGACCACGATCTCTTTCATGCGGCCCTCCCTGCGACAGAAAGGCGTACCGCTTCAAGCAGACCCTCGAATATTGATCGCATGGCGGGCGCAGCATCCAGCAGTGTCTCACCACGCGAATAAGCCTCCGCGATGCTGCGCTGTTCAGGGATGCTCGCCATAACAGAAATCTGTTGGGACTGACAGTAGTCTTCCACCCGGCGGTCGCCGCTGTCGCAACGATTGATGACAACCCCAAAGGGCATTTCCAATTCGCGCATCGCCGCCACCGCCAGTTGCAAATCATGCAGACCGAATGGAGTCGGCTCGGTCACCAGCAGGGTAAAATCACTTCCGCGTACGGCGCTGATCATAGGACAGGAGGTTCCCGGGGGAGAGTCGATAATGTTGAGGCAGTCCGGGCGCAAATATTTTTTAACCGCTCGGATCAGCGGTGGCGACATGGCTTCGCCCACCGCCAACCGCCCCTGGATGTAAGAGATATGCCCACAGCCCCCCATGGTGAGTTGTCCAATCGTCTTGTTTTGTTCATACAATGCTTTCTGCGGACAGGCTTTCACGCATCCTCCGCAGCCGTGGCACAATTCGGGAAACAACAAGGGCTTGGTCTTCAAGGCGACGATGGCATTGAACTGGCAGATGCTGCCACACTCGCCACAGCCGTTACAAAGACCGGCATTCAGCGCCGGTACCGGCACGGTCACGGCTTCCTGGCAAATCCGCTTGGGATTGAGAAATATCTGCCCGTTGGGCTCTTCGACATCACAGTCCAGATACTGCACCTCCTGCGTGGCAGCCAACGCGAGCGCCACAGCAACGGTGGTCTTTCCCGTGCCGCCCTTCCCTGATGCAACGGCGACCCTCATTACCAGTGCCCTTCCACATCGGCTTGTTCCTGTCGCGGCAGGGAACCGTTGCGAAACTTCTCGATGACCTCGGCAACGGTGTCACTTTCGGCCAGATAGACGGGAATTCCGCTTTCGCTAAGGACCCGAAACGCTTTGGGGCCACAGTGCCCGGTGATCAAGGAAGCTGCTCCGGCGCGGACGACGTTTTGTGCGGCCTGGATGCCAGCCCCCTGGGCGGCATTGAGATTCCGGCTATTGTCAACCAGTTCAAAAGTGTCTGTTGCCAGGTCATACAGCAAAAACCTCGGCGCACGTCCGAAGCGGCTTTCCAATGGGGCTGTCAGGTTTTCCCCGCTGGTTGTCAAGGCGATCTTCATGATCTCTGATCCTCCCCCAAAATCCGGCCGAGCAGCTGGTTAGGACCCTGCCCGGCCGGCGACATATTTTTACTCACTGTCATCCGTTGTCCCCATCTGGCGCAGACGATTGCGCACGGCCTCCAATTGCCGCAGCAGAGCGTCTTTGCGGCGTTGCAGCATACTTTTTTCAGCAGCAATGCCTGCGGTCGGATCCGCATCAGGATCCCGTCTGCACCAAGCGGCTCTGCCAGCACCTGGCCCGCTGCGCCAGCCGCGTCCGCCCCCGACACCGCGTCCCTGGCCCAAGCCAAGTCCGCCGGCGCGATTGTTGCCGCTGCAATAGCCGGCCCCGCGTCCTGTTTTTGCCCCTGTTCCCAATGGTCCGGTACGATCTCCACCTGGCATGATGTTTCTCCTTTGCCTATCCACGTTGTGAGTTATTCGTTTTTTTGCTTCGTAACCCTTTGTCGTCTGCGAAGGCCCCGCCCGCGGCCGCAGCAATCGTTCCGCACAGGGTTGCAACCG
>ENA-ORXD01000815-ORXD01000815.1-sediment-metagenome-genome-assembly--contig:-NODE-815-length-33072-cov-4.475618_pt1 | contig 33072 bp, 30 predicted proteins | sample MGYA00237862_ERZ511471 | MGnify/ENA metagenome assembly ERZ511471 | reverse complement strand
GGGAACCGCGACAGGAACGCAATCGGGTCTTCCGCCCCTGTTGCCCCGAAAACGGAGGGACGGTGAAGGGAAATGGAAAATCATCTTTTGTTTCTGGAGTCGTCGGACAAGCAGAGAACGCGGATCGCGATTCCCGGTACGTCGAGCGCGGAACTCCGGGAATCCGACGGGAAGGAATACGGGGAACTCCGTGATATCCTGAAGGGCGGAAGGATCAAAACGGTTTTTCAGCCCATCGTTTCCCTGAAGACGACGGAGGTGTACGGCTACGAAGCCTTGAGCCGGATCGTCGGACCGTCGATCTTTCCGGGACCCCGGGAACTTTTCCAGGCGGCGGAACGATGGGAACTCTCTCCGGAGCTCGAGCGGCTCTGCCAGGACACCGCCATGAACACCGCCCATAAGATCGGCATTCAGAAAAACATTTTTCTGAATATCACCCCCCGCGTCGTTGACATGCCCAATTACGACAGCGGCAGCACCGCGAGCCTGGCCCGGGAATTCTTCAAGTCGCAGGGCAACGTGGTCCTCGAATTGACGGAGAAGGTTTCCTGCGAGGAGAACAGCGTCTTCAGGAAGGCGCTGAACTACTATCGGAGCCAGGGGTTCGTCATCGCCATCGACGATTTCGGCAGCGGTTTCGCCGGTCTCAACATGCTGCTGCAGGTGGAACCGCAGATCGTGAAAATAGACCGGCTTCTCGTCACGGACATTCATAAATCCACGTTGAAGCGCCTGCTCCTCGAATCGGTCGTCAATTTCTGCCACAAGGTCAACGCCAGGGTCATCGCCGAGGGCATCGAAAAACTGGAGGAGCTCAGGGTCGTCATGGACATGAAGATCGACTTCGCCCAGGGCTACTGTCTTGCCAGGCCTGATGAAAAACTTCAGGAATGTTCGGAGGAGGCGCGGAAATGCATTCTGAGTTTCAGCGGATCCCAGTATCGGGGGGTTCGCCAGAATCACAATTTCATCGGCGCCCTGGCGCAGCCGGTCCGGCCGCTGCCGCCCCAGGAATCCGTGTCTCACGCCATCGAGGCGTTCAAGAAAGACAGCACCCTCGTTTCGCTGCCCGTGGTCGAAAATTGCAGGCCCGTCGGAATCGTTCACAAGAATCACCTGTTTTTCAAGCTGGGACAGCAGTTCGGCTTTTCCGTGTACACCAGGCGCCCGGTACGGTCGGTCATGAAAACCCCGCTCGTGTTCGAGTTCAACACGCCTTTGGAAGACGCGTCCCTGCGGACCCTGGAGCGCAGCGACGCCGAAATCTACGACGCCGTGATCGTGGCGAAAAACGGCGTTTACGTCGGGATGGTATACGTCCGTGACATCCTTGCAAGAATCACGGACCAGAAAATCAACCTTGCCGTTCAGGCGAATCCCCTGACGGGACTTCCCGGCAACCACATCATCCAGGAGGAGATCGAAACCCGGCTCCAGTCGAATGCGATATTTTCCACCCTCTACTTCGATCTGGACAATTTCAAACCTTATAACGACCATTACGGCTTCGAAAGGGGCGACAACATCATCCGTTTCCTGGCCGACCTGTTGAAAGAGGCCGTGTTTCGCTGGGACCCCGAGGCGTTTCTGGGACATATCGGGGGGGACGACTTCGTCGCCGTCTGCCATCCCGGCGACACGGACAAGCTGTGCGAGAAGATCCTGAAGAAATTCGATCACGGCATCGTGCGCTTTCACGACGATGAAACGGTGGCCCGCGGATACTACGAAAGCGTCAACCGGAAAGGAAACGTGGAACAGTTTCCCGTCCTGTCCCTTTCCATTGCAGTTGTGAGCAACAGGCACAGGGTGTTCGAGTCCTATCCGCACCTCGTGTCCGTGGCATCGGAAGTCAAGACGAAGGCCAAGATGATGCCGGGAAGCAGTTTCTGGATCGACCGGCGCCGTGCCTGAAACACCCCCGCCGTCATGATCGGCGGGATTCCCCCGCCGGGTTCCGTCCCTTTGCCGGGAAGGATTCCGGCGACGCCCGGCGCATTCCGGAACGGCCGGCGGCTGGGACGAACGACATTCTTCTACGAACGGGGAACGAACCATGACGACTACCGATTGTTTGCAGGAAACGGGAACGGTCCGCCGGGACCGCATCCCTCATGCTGTTCATCAGAACGGGGCTCCCGTGATCGGTGACGGGGGCGGATCGCCGTACCTGCCGGAGACGGTGCGGGGGTATGTTCGGCCATGGCGGGACGAAGAGGCCCCGGCGGCGCCGCGGGACGGGTTCGGGGCTCCCGCCGAAAGATCCACGGTCGGCATCTATCTGATCCAGGACGGTCTTTTCGAGTACGTGAATTCCGAATTCGCCGGGATTTTCGGGTACAGGGCCGATGAAATGATCGGTCGTCTGAGCCTGGAGAACGTCGTTCATCAGGAAGACCTGCCCGTGCTCGCCGAGAGCCTCCGCGAGCGGAACTGCGGCGAGCGGCATTCCAACCGCCGCGAAATCAGGATCCGCACGAGAAGGGGAGAGATCCGGCACGTCGAGTTCTACCATTCCAGGACCCTGTACAGGGGAAGGCCCGCCGTGATCGGATCGGTGCTGGACAATACGGACCGCAGGGAGACGGCAAAGGAACTGAGGCGCCTGAGCGTCGCCATCGAGCAGGTCACGGACGAGATCGTCATCACCGACCCGGCGGGAATCATACAGTACGTCAATCCGGCATTCGAAAGGACGACGGGGTACTCCCGGCGGGAGGCCGTAGGGAAAACCTCGAACTTTCTGAGGAGCGGCGTTCACGATTCGGATTTCTATAATCAACTCTGGGACACGATCAAAAGGGGGAACCTCTGGAAGGGCCAGATCACGAACCGGCGAAAGGACGGCAGATTCATCCGGCAGGATGTGACCATCAGTCCGCTGTTCGGCGCGGACGGCGAGATCACCGGCTATATTTCGCTGAAAAGGGACATCAGCGAGTCGATCAGGCTTGAAGCGCAGCTCCGCCAGGCGCAGAAGATGGAGGCCATCGGCACGCTGGCGGGCGGCATCGCCCACGATTTCAACAATATTCTCGGGGCCATCATGGGATATACGGAATTGGCGAAATTCAGGACGAAGGACATGACGATCCATCCCTACCTGGAGCAGGTATTGAAAGCCTGCTGCCGTTCGAGGGACCTGATCCGCCAGATTCTCACGTTCAGCAGGCACAAGGAACCGGAGAAGAAACCGATCGCGGTCGCGCCCCTCGTGAAGGAAACCATGAAAATGCTGCGGTCGTCCTTCCCGTCGACCGTCGAGATCCGGCTTGACTTCTCGAGCGGCGACGATACGATACTGGCCGATCCCACACAGATCCATCAGGTCGTCATGAACCTGTGCACCAACGCCCTTCAGGCCATGAGGGATCGGTCGGGCGTGCTCGAGGTGCGTCTCGACCGGTGCGACGCGCTTCCCGAGGGCCGCCTGTACGATCCGGACTGGAGGGGGGGGCCTTTCCTGCGGCTCACGATCACCGACAACGGCCAGGGGATCGATCCTTCCATCAGGGACAAGATCTTCGATCCTTTTTTCACCACCAAGACCGCAGGGGAGGGAACGGGGCTGGGATTGTCCGTCGTGTACGGCATCGTGAAGAATCACGGGGGGTTCATTGCCGTCGACAGCGAAGTGGGCAGGGGGACCCGTTTCATGGTCTGCCTGCCATTGGTGGAAGTGGAAACCCCGCGGCGGGAGCAGGTACCCGCCCCTATGCCGGGGGGAAAGGAATCCATTCTCCTCGTGGACGACGAGGAGCCCCTCGCCCTTGTGGGAAAGGAGATGCTGACGTCCCTCGGCTACGACGTTTCCGTCCGGCTCGGCGGCAACGACGCCCTGGAGACCTTTCTCGACGCACCGGACCGTTTCGACCTGGTGATCACGGACATGACCATGCCCGGCCTGACCGGCGCCGCCCTTGCCAGGGAGATGCTGAAGGTCCGGCCCGGGCTTCCCATCATCCTGACCACCGGATCGAGCGAGCGGATCAGCGAAGAGGAGGCGATGAAAATCGGCGTCCGGGAATTCATGATGAAACCCGTTTCCTTCGACAGCCTGGCCTGGACCATCCGGCGGATCATGGACGGGGAGGCGCCCCCGGAAGGACACTGAAATCCCTCCTGTCCCCGGATCACGGGATCGAGCCGCCCCGGAGCGTCGAGGCGGCTCGATCCCGTATCGATTTTCAACAGGAGGTTTGAACCGCCGTCCCGTCCTTCCTCCCGCCGGCCGTCGGAACGCTGCCGGTTCGGACCGGGACGGCGGAACCTTCGCCCGCCGCCGTCAGGCGATTCGATGGAGTCCCCGTCCGGTCGCATTCATGGGAAAGTTGTTTTCCGAGCGGGAATCGAACTGTTGCATGTTGTTGAGATACATGGCGATCTTGTTCAGGAAATCGGACGTGTCCCCCTGTGCGCCGGAGATCGAAACGCCGGAGTCGGAAGAAGCGCCGGCCGTCTCGAAGGAAGCGGCGCCCCCCTGCGGAGACGCGGGTCCCTGCGAACGGAAGTAATCCCCGATCGCCTGGGCGCCGCCGTTCTCGAACTCCTCCTGGGTCACCGCGCCGTCGCCGTCGCTGTCCGCGAGGGCGACGGCTTCCTCGGAGATGTTCAGCTCGTCGGCGCTGAGCGTTCCGCTGCCGTCCGTGTCCATTTTGGACAGCACCTCGCTGAATGTCAGCCCCTGGCCTCCCTGTCCGGGCGGCGGTGGGGGAGGGGAAGTGCGGGAAGCGAGCGCATTTGCCTGATTGAAATAGTCGCTGATGGAACCGATGCCCATTTCTGCATGACCTCCTTCCGTTTTTTTACGGCCCCTTGGCCGCAGGCGCGGCCGGCCGTCTTGAATGTGCTCCCGCCGGCGCCCCCTCGCAATGATTTACCGCCGGACGGCTGTACGGCGCAAAACGGCCGTACGGCCTCCATGTATCGCAAGGACCGTGCCTGAAGGACCGGGAAGAAGACGGGTTGGAATGAAAAGGGGAAACCGCGGAACGGAGGCGCTTGACGGCATTTCCCATCCCGCGCTCCATGTGCTTGTATTTTGGAATGAATTTCCGGTTCCGGCGATTCCGGGGCTGAATGCGCGGCGGCAACGGCGATTCGGGCCGCCGCCGGCGACAGGGTCCCTTGGAAGGAAGGTGTCCCGTGCGTCGGGGTAAAAGTTGCCCGGACCCTCGGCAAATCCTGCCCCGCCGCGCGACAGACGGCCGGACGCGCCGCCTGCGGGGATATTCTTACGGGAGCGCTTTCGCGGCGAACACGTAAGCCCGCCTGCTGGGATACTCCACGCCGGGGTAGGGCGCTCTTTCAATGACCTCTATGCCGGCGAATCCGGTCTTCTCCAGGCAGCGGGCGACGAAATCGGTGGTGAAGAACGTGACATGGAGGTCCGTTTTCTTTCCGAGGAACGCTTCGACGTGGATCGTCCGTTCGCCCGCGTGGAACGCGAGAAGAAACAGGCCGCCCGGCCGCAGCACCCGGAACACTTCGCGGAATGCGGTTTCCACCTGCTCCTTCTTGAAATGGATGATCGCGTAGAAGGACACGACGCCGGCGACGGAGTCGTTCTCGAATTCGAGGTCGAGGAGATTTCCCTTCCGGAAGGGGATCCCGGGGCAACGGGTCACGGCCTCTTCCAGCATCTTTTCCGACAGGTCCATCCCCGAGATTTCGACGCCGAGATCCTTCAGATATTTTGCGGTCTGGCCCGGCCCGCAGCCGAGATCCCAGACAGGCCGGCCGTTCCCTATTTCCCGGGAAAACCTGCGCAGCACCTCCCGGTCCATCGGCTTTTTCTCGTGCTCGCCGGCAAAGGCGTCCCCGTACTCCTTCGCCAGCATGTCGTATTGTTTCTTTACTTCATCCGGCTCCTGGCCCATAATCGGAGTCCCGGCACCTTTCACGGGTTGGGTTTCTTTGCACGATGTCCACGGAATCGTACGCCCTATGAGTCGAAAAAGCAAATGCCGCGCCGGTATGCCGGACCGGAACAAAAGACGTCCGGCGGGTCGTGATCCGTCCGGGAAGGGGGGCCGGTCCCTCGTGCGGGAGGATCGGGAATCCTCGAGGAAGCCGTGCCCCGCGACCGCCCGGGAGATCGTTGAAAGGCTCCGGGCGCTCGGCGACCCGGAACGGGCGCGGGTGCTTCGGGGGTTCTTCAAGACCGGTCCCGGTCAATACGGGCAGGGGGACGTGTTTGCCGGGCTGCGGGTTCCCGAAATCAGGAAACTTGCCGGGGAGTATGGGTCCCTCGACTTTCCCGGGGTCATCCGGCTGCTTCGGTCCCCCCTCCACGAGGCGAGGCTTCTGGCGCTCCTCGTCCTCATTCGCAGGTACGGGGAGGGGGACGGTTCCGTCCGCGGGCGGGTCTATCACGCGTACCTGAAGCATACGAGGTTTGTCAACAACTGGGACCTGGTCGACCTGTCGGCCGAGCATATCGTCGGCGCCCATCTGGCGGACGGGGGCAGGGAGACGCTTTACGCCCTGGCGTCGTCGGACCTGCTCTGGGAGCGGAGGATCGCCGTTATGGCGACGTTTCACTTCATCAGGCGGGGGGACTTCTCCGATACCTTCCACATCGCCGGGATGCTGCTCGGGGATCCCGAGGACCTGATCCACAAGGCGGTCGGCTGGATGCTCCGGGAGATCGGCAAGCGGGATCGGCCGGCGGAGGAATCCTTTCTCAGGGAGCACTGCCGGGTCATGCCGCGGACCATGCTCCGGTACGCCATCGAAAAATTCCCGGAACCGCTGCGGAAGCGCTATTTAAAAGGGGACGTTTGACGAAATCGTAAAATGACCAAATCAACACTTTTTAAGAGGCCGTCAAGTTTAAGAGCCGGCGACACCGGGATGCGGCCGGCTCCCTTTCCGGCGGATGCCGGCCGCGCAGTCTCTTGCCGCGGCCGCGCGGCGCTCATTCATCGCCCGTGGGAATGATGCCCGCCGTCTCCACCATCAGGATCACCGTTTTTTCCGGCGCCCTCGTTCTGTGGACCACCCCTCTGGGAACGACGTATCCCTGATGCGGATGCAGTTCCACCGATTCCGCGCCCTCCACGTCGACGATCAGTTTCCCCTCGAGGGTGAAGAAGAACTCGTCTTCCTTTTCGTGCTTGTGCCAGTGATACTCTCCCTGCATGACTCCGAACCGGACCACCGACTCGTTGACCCGGCACAGGGTCTGGTTGAACCACCGGTTGGTGCATTTTGCGACCAGGGACGGAACATCGACAAGCTGCAGGGAATCGTACAGGATGTCCAGGCGTGTGACATAGGGGTATTTCTTGTCGCTCATTTTCTTCCTCCATTCCGGAACGGTCCGACGGACCTTCATGCATGACGAACCTATGAAACTCGAAACGGCGCTTTCCCGAAGTCGTCAACGGGCGGATGCCGGGAATTCCCTGCAGTAACACTGCACGGGAATGTCGTTCGCAGCGGCGGCGAGACATCGGTTGCAGGAAACGCAGGCGGAGGCGTCCGTTTTCCCCTCCCGGATCCTTCTGACGAGAAAAGGCTCCCGGATGAAGGGACGGCTCATGGCGATCCCGTCGGCATATCGCTCCTCCAATGCCTTTTTCATCTCCGCCGCCTTTCGCATCCCGCCCACGACGAACAGGGGGGTATCGCCTAAAACGGGCTTGATCCTCTTTGCGGCCTCGATGTTGTACCCTCCCTCGAAACCGTATTTCCCCGCCATCCTTCCCAGCATCAGCCTTCCAACGGGTTTTTTCCAGAGGGGGAGGCCCGTCACCAGTTCTTTCACCGGAACCTCGCCCCGGCACATGTTCATGAAGGAATACCAGCCCGATCCGCAGCTGACCTCCAATCCGTGAATCCCCAGTTTCGACAGCCGCCCGGCGTAAGTCACCGCCAGCGAAGGGGTGATCCCCTCGCGGGGGGTGTGGTCATGGGTGTTCAATTTCACCAGGATGGGCATCCCCTGCGGCGTTTCCCTTTTGACTTCCGAGAGAATCTCCCCGAGAAAACGAAACCGGTTCTCATCGGACCCGCCCCATTCGTCCTTTCTCCGATTGAAAAAGGGCGAGAGGAATTGGTTGATCAGATACCCGTGGGCGGCGTGGAGCTGGATGCCGTCCGCGCCGGCCTCGACGGCCCTGCGGGCCGCCGCGCCGAAGGCCCGGATGGCCTCCTGGATCTGTCCTCCATCCATTTCCCTCGGTTTGACGAAATAAAAGGGATCCCTGTCGCCGCCAGAAGGCCCGAGCGGCGTCCGCCCGATCATCGCCTTCGTGGTCTGTCTCCCCGCGTGGGCCAGCTGGAAGACGATCTTCCCTCCTTCCTCGTGAACCGCGCCGGCCAGCCGGGTCAGGCCGGGAATCATCCGGTCATCGTGAATCCCCGTTTCATGCCTGTAGGCCCGGCCCAGGGAGTGGACATACAGGTAGCCCGGAATGATGAGTCCGACCTCCCCCCGGGCCAGGGTCCGGTATCTGCCGATGAGCCTGTCGGTGACCTCGCCCGTCTCCAGCGCCATGACCTCATAGGTCGCGGAATGGACGAACCGGTTCCCGATCCGTACGGAACCCAGATCCATCGGGGCGAAGAGAGCGGAGAACATCATCCTTTCTCCTTCAGGAAGCGAACGTAGGCCGCCGCCGTTTCTTCCGGCTTCTCGACCATGGGGCAGTGTCCCGTGTCCTTCAGGATGACCGTCCTGGAATTTTTCAGGTTCTGTTCCAGGAAGGCGACGCTTCCCACGTCCAGCATCTTGTCGCTGTCACCCCACAGGATCAGGACGGGCGCCTGGATCACGGGCAGAACGGGTTCCAGGGAAAACCGGTTCGGCTGCCAGTCGTTCCAGATTTTCGCGTTGAACTCCCGGTGGGCGATCCAGTCGGCGGCGAGGATTTTCCTGAAGGGCTCCGGGATCTGGGGCTTCTTCACGAAAATCAGTTCCATCAGCCTGTCGTATCCCGCATCGCTTCCTTCGAGCAGGGGGTTCTTCCCCTTCTCCAATTCCATGACGAGTTCGCTTTTCTTCTCATAAGGGACGCCGGCCGTGTCCATGAGGGTGACCGTCAGGATCCTGTCGGGGTGTTTCGCCGCGAAGACCGCCGAAAGCGCGCCCCCCATCGAATTCCCTACGATATGGAATTTGTCGAGCTTGAGCGCTTCCGCGAATCCGGCGATCCGCTCCACCTGGTCGTCGACGTCGTAACGGTCCTCGGGCACCTGCGAGCTTTCGCCGAAACCGGGGATGTCGGGAATGACGAGGTGGAAGCCCTTCATGTGCCTGGCGAAGTCCGTCCAATGGTCCTTGTTGCCGCCGAACCCGTGGAGGAGAAGGACGGGTTCCCCTTTCCCCCCCTCCAGGTAGACGATTTTGTGATCGCCGACCTGGACTTCCTTCTGGGCCAGGTCGGCGGCCCGTCTCTGGGCGCCCGTTGCCATCCGGAACAGCGCTTCCGGGAAAAGGTAGTAATAGACCGACGTCGCGACGATGAGGACGATGATCGCGAAGAACCCGTACCACAGATATCTTTTCATTTCGTTTCCTCCTGCCGGGCCGGATCGCGGCGGCCGGCTTCCCGTTCAAGGATCAGCGCATCCTCCAGACTGATGCAGTTCCTGACGCTCTGCGCCGCCGGGCATCGTGTGATATAGTTCGCAAAGGCCTCCCTCGCGTCGACGGCCTTCGCCTCCGGGCATTTGAGATGCATGTTCACCCGGATCCTCGTAATCCGAAGGACGTCGTCGACGCTTTCGATGTCCCCCTCCACGTCGGCCCAGTAAAGATGCTCGGGCGTGGGAATTTTCCTTCCGGCCAGCAGCGTGGCCAGCGTTCCCATCATTCACCCCGCAGTCGCGGCGACGATGTGGTCGAGCGTCGCCGCGTGCTCCTTGTCGGGCTCGACCTTGTAAAATCTTTTGATTCCCCCGTGAACGCCGTAGTAAATCGGTTCCGCGAAACCCTCGATCGTGGCCCTGCGGGTGGGGCCCGTTTCCCTCACGATTCTGATCCTTGACGTATGGACGACCTCTCCCATGGATGCACCCCCTTGCCCGGGTCCTGACGGTTATGGATGCCTTTCATCCTTTGACGGCTTCGTAAAAAGCCCATATGCTGCGTTGCCCTTCTTCCCTCGACCCTTTGGCGTACCATCCGTACGCCTCGGTCCTCGGGATTCGGACGTCTTGCCTATGGAGCTTTTTACTTTGCCGTTCGAAAAAGTGTTGAATTGGCCTTTTTACGACTTCATCATCCTTTCCGTCCCGTTTTGCTTCCGTATCGCGCCTCGGACGGCGCTTCGCGGCCGTTTCCATGGAAATCGACGCAGGGTCTTCTGATGGATATTCCGAATGGAACGGTTGATTTATACCATGAATTCCATAGCAGGACATGAAATAATTCCCTCGCGGCGGTCGGTTCGGCGCCGTCGCCCGGGAGGGCGCGTCGATTCCGGGTCCCGTGAGAGGGGGGAGGGCCGGGGCAACCGGGCCGATGGAAAGCCGTCATTGACTCCCGGCAATGGAGCGGGTAAAAAGAGTGTCGGACACGCAGAACGACAGGAGGCTTGAAATCCAGTGATCGATCAGATTCTACCCGACCTCTACCGGATCACCCTGCCCATGCCCTTTCGTCTGGGCCACGTCCACGTCCATGCCCTGCAGCACCCCGGCGGGGTGGTCCTGTTCGACGTGGGCATGAGCATCCCCGAATCCTTCCGCGCCCTCGGCGAAGCGCTGGCGACCCTGGGCAGGACGATCGAGGACGTCGACCAGGTCTTTCTGACCCATTTCCACGTGGATCACTGCGGGGTCGCGGGCGAAATCCAGAGACGTTCCGGCGCCGAGGTCCGGATGTCCGCGAGAGACGAGCGGCGCATCAACAACGAAATCAAGCCGGAGGAGTTCGTCCGGCGGGCCGTGGACTTCTACAGCCGCCACGACCTTCCGCGAAAGACCGTCGATGCCCTGGTCAAGCTCCTGGCCGTCTTCCGGAAGGCAACGGTCCCATTCCAGGTGAAACGCCCTCTCGAACCTCACGACCGGTACCAGTTCGGGGACAGGCGTCTCGAGATCATTCCCGCCCCGGGGCACACGCGGGGTCAGATGTGTTTCTATTTTCCGGAGGACGGCATCCTGCTGTCGGGGGACCATGTCCTCCCAGAGATCACGCCGAATCTCAGCCCCGATATTTTCGATCCCGACTACCGCCCCCTGAGGAGTTTTCTCGCATCTCTCGAATCCATCCGGGACCTTCCGGTCCGGATGGTCTATCCCGCCCACGGCGCCCCCTTCCCGGACCTCGCGAAACGGGTGGACGAGATCAGGAATCACCATGCCGAGCGGACCCGGCTGATCCTGGAAGCCCTGCGGGGAGGGGAAAAGACGACCTTCAAGGTGTCGCAGGACATTTTCGGGAAGAACCTGCCGGATTTCGATGAATATCTCGCCCTGAACGAGACCTATGTCCACCTGGTGGATCTCGAGGACAAGGGGATCGTGGAGAGCGGGGAAAGGGACGGACTCGTTCTGTATCGCGTTCGCTGACGGTTTTTGAATGAAACGGGTGACCAGGACAGGAACGGCGGACGACGCGGCGAAGAGCGCGCAGGAACTGATCGAGGAGATCGCGTCGCTGCGCCGGAGAATCGCCCGCCTGGAGAAGGCGGAGGGGGAGCGCCGCCGTGCGGAGGCGGCCCGCCGGGAGAGCGAGGAGAAATACCGGAACCTCGTCGAATCCACGGGGGACCTCATTTTCATCGTAAACGAGAAGGGAACCTACACGTACGTCAACCCGCAGTTCGAGCGCGTCACGGGCTACGAGGCCCGGGACCTGATGGGCCGGCCCTTCACCTTTCTCGTCGCCCCCGAGCACATCGATGCCACGATCCTCCGGTTCAGGAAGGGGATCCGCGGGGAGGACACCCCCCCCTACGAGGCGGACCTCGTCCACAGAAACGGCGAGCGCGTTCCCGTCGAGTTCATGGTGACGACCCGGTATGACGGGGCGGGCAGGGCGGCGGGCCGTTTCGGCATCGGCCGGGACATCACGGAGCGGAAACGGGCGGAGGAAACCCTGAAACAGCAAAGCCGGCAGCTTCGGATTCTCTCTGCAAGGCTGTCGGAGGCGGAGGAATGGGAAAGGAAGCGGATCGCCCGGGAACTCCACGATCAGGTGGGGCAGAACCTCACGGTGGTGGGAATCAACCTGAGCATCGTGAAATCCGCGCTCCCCGCCGAGGGGACGGACGTGCTCCAGGCGCGGCTGGAAGACTCGATGGTCCTGGTGGAGGAGATCACCGAATTCACCCGCGGCCTGATGGGCGATCTGCGTCCGCCCGACATGGACCTCCTGGGGCTCGTCGCCTCCGTCGGCTGGTACGGCGAACGCTTTTCCGCCAGGACCGGAGTGGACGTCGTCGTGGAGGGGAAGGAGATCCAGCCCCGGCCGGCGCCGGAGATCGAAAACAATCTGTTTCGGATCGTCCAGGAGGTCCTGACCAACATCGGCAAGCACGCCCGGGCCGGATGCGCGAGGATCCTCATCGAGGCCGCCGGCGGGGTGATTCGGCTGGCCATCTCCGACGACGGTGTCGGGTTCGATCCGACGGGGGTGCGAAAAGCGGGAGAGCGGAACGGCTGGGGGCTCATGACCATGGCCGAGCGCGCCGAGGCGATCGGGGGGCGCTTCCTGGTCGAATCGAAGGTCGGGGAGGGGACGCGGGTGACCGTCGAGGTTCCGTTATGAGCATCTCGGTCTTCCTGGCCGACGATCACACGATCGTCCGCGACGGCCTGCGATCCCTGCTGGAGGCCCACGGCGACATGAAAATCGTCGGGGAGGCCGCGAACGGCCGGGATGCGATCAGGGCCGTCAGGAAACTCAAGCCCGACGTTGTCATCATGGACATCCTCATGGCCGATCTGAACGGGATCGAGGCCACGGAGCAGATCTGCCGGGAGTGCCCGGCGACACGGGTCGTCATCCTGTCGATGCAGTCGTCTTCGGAGTCCATTCTCAGGGCCCTCCGGGCGGGAGCCCGGGGATACCTGTTCAAGGAATCGGCGGGCCGCGAGCTGATCCAGGCCATCCACGCCGTCCGCGCCGGCCACCGCTACCTGAGCGCCAAGGTTTCCGATCAGGTCGTCGGCGCCTTCCTGAAACAGGAGGAGGCGTACCGGGACCCCCTTTCCGTCCTCAGCCGGCGGGAACGGGAGGTGCTGCAGCTGGTCGTTGAGGGCAGGACCAGCGCGGAGATCGCCGGGACCCTGTTCCTGTCCGTCAAGACCGTCGAAACCTACCGGAGCCGCCTGATGAAGAAACTGGGCATCGGCGACATTCCCGGTCTCATCAAGTTCGCGATCCAGCACGGGCTCACTTCTCTGGAATAACCCCCTTAAACGGTTCATTCTTTCCAGGTTCCCCCTCGCCGGTTGTCAAGGTTGCCCGACAGACAGGGCGCCGTCCGTGCGGTACACAGCCGTCATGTTCGATCCGTCCGTTTTTCCCGGGCGGAAATTCATCAGGCACAGACGAAGCAGACACCCGAGAACCGAGGAGGAACCCATGTCGAAGGAACACCTGTATCTTGACGACTATGTCCTGGGCGAGAAAATGGTTTCGCCGGCGAGAACCGTCACCGAGGCGGACATCGTGGCCTTTGCGGGTTTCACCGGCGACTGGCATCCCCTCCATACGGACGTGGAATACGCGGCGGGGACGCCGTTCAAGGGCCGCATCGCCCATGGGATGCTGACCCTCAGCATCGGCATGTCCCTGCCTTTCCGGCTGGGACCTTACGCGAGCTACCTGCCGAAATCGTTCATCGCCTTTTACGGAATGGAAGAAGTGCGATTCACGGCGCCCACCCGGATCGGCGACACGATTCATTGCGAGGTGGAGGTCGTCGGGATCACGCACAAGGGGAACGAGAAGGGAATTCTCACCGTCCGCAACCAGATCAGGAACCAGAAGGGGGAAACGGTGGTTTCCTTCGTGATGAAGCTGTTCTGCGGGAAGAAACCGCAGTGATCGCAGCGGGCGGCAGGGGACGGCGCCGCCCGCCGGGGCAAGACGAAGACGAAAAGGAGTGGAATCGATGGCGTATCAACCGGAAAAGAAACTGACCCGGGCACAGAAGAAGGAAGCGGAACATGAGGAAAACCAACTCCACTGGCTGGCGGAGGAGCGGAAGATCTACGATCTCTGGGAGAGGGCCTACAATCCCGGGGGGGAGGTCCAGAACCAGCGGCTGGCCAAACAGGGCAAGAAGCCGCCGCGTCAGCTGATCCGGCAGCTTGTCGATCCGGGTACGGAATTCTTCGAACTGAGCCGGGGCGCGGGCTTCGGAATCGGGTACGAAGGCGTGAACGACGTCCCGTCGGCCGGCCTTGTGACGGGGATCGGAAAGATCCACGGCAACTGGGTGATGATCCTGGCCAACGACAGCCGGGTGACCGCGGGGGCCTACTACCCCATCAGCTGCAAGAAGCATCTGAGGGCCCAGGAGGTCGCCGAAAAGTGCGGGCTCAACTTCGTCTACATCGCCGACTCGGCGGGGGCGTACCTCCCCCTGCAGGACCGGATCTTCCCGGGCCGCAACCAGTTCGGCCACTTCTTCTACAACATGACCCGGATGTCGGCCCGCGGCCTGAAGCAGTACACCCTCTCCACCGGCGGCAACACCGCCGGCGGCGCCTACATCGTTTACCTGGCCTGCGAGTCCATCATGATCGAGGGGATGTCCTACTCCTTTCTCGGCGGGCCGCCCATGGTGAAGTCGGCCATCGGGGAAACGGTCTCCATGGAGGATCTGGGGGGCGCCAGGGTGCACACCCACATTTCGGGAGGGGCCGATCACTTCGTGAAATCCCAGGACGAGGGAATCGACAAGCTCCGTGAGCTGCTCGCCTTCGACCCGAAGCAGACCCTTCACATCGACCGGCGCGCCCCCGCGGCCCCGAAGGTTCCCGCCGACCATCTTTACCGGGTCCTGCCGAAGGAAACCTCGAAGGGGATCAACGTCCGCGAGGTCCTCGCCGCCATCGCCGACGACAGCTATTTCAGCGAGTACAAGCGCAACTACAACCCCGGCCGGGGCGACAACATCGTCTGCGGAAAGATCTTTCTGAAGGGTATTCCCGTGGGGGTCATCGCCAGCAACAACAACGGCGTCATCTTCGTCGATTCGGCCCGCAAGGCCATCGAATGGGTCATCCGCTGCTGCACGATGAAGATTCCCATTCTCTACATTCAGAACTCCCCGGGCTACATGGTGGGCTCCGCCGAGGAGTACGCCGGGATCGGAAAGTACGGCTCCGGCATGGTCAGGGCCTGCGCCTGCGCGGAGGTCCCGCGGATTCAATGGGTCATCGGCCCGGACCACGGCGCCGCCAATTTCGGCATGTGCGGCCGGACCTTCGACCCGCTTTTCATTTTCGCGACCATGCGGGCCCGCACGTCCGTCATGTCCGGGGACACGGCGGGCTTCATCCTCACGAGCCTGGAACGGGTCAACCGGAAGAGGCGGGGCGAGGAGATGGACGAGGAGGCGGCGGCCATGTTCCGCCGGATGATGGTCGAGAAGTACGACCGCGAGGCCCACCCGTTCTACATGGAATCGCGACTCTTCAACGACGGCACGCTGCCGCTGAAGGACTGCCGCGACGCCCTGGCCCTGGCGTTCGAGATTTCGCTGCTCCAACCGGTCAAGGAGTCGAATTTCGGCAATTTCAAGTTCTAGCCGCGCCGTCGAAAAACGGCGTTTTCCGCCGTCCTGTCGGACCGGAGAAACCTGCACCTCGGGATCACTGCGAAAAAGGAGAACGGAAATGACGGAATACGATTACTGGAACATCTTTCCCCGAATGCCCCGGAAGGTCATGATCGGCGACATCACGATCCGCGACGGGTTCCAGCACGAGGAAAAATTCATCTCCACGGCCTCCAAGATCTTCTACGGCGAGGAGATCATCCTGGCGGGGTGCCGGGAGCTGGAGGTCACCAACCTGGGCAATCCGGCGGCGATTCCCCAGTTCCGGGACGCCGAGACCGTTCTTGCCCATTTCCGGAGCGAGGGGTTCAAAAAACGGTGCGCCCGGCAGAACGTCCCTTACGACGAACTGGTGTTCAGCGCCGTGACGATCCGCGAGAGCGCCGTGGACCGGGCCGTGGAGCTGAAGAAGCGGGGCATCGGTCCCGACCGGGTCCTCATGATGGTCTCCACCGACCCGGAGCATCATTTCGCCAACTCGGGGACCACCCTGTCCCAGTACTGGCGGGAGGCCGAGCGGTGCATCCGCAAGTGCGACGACGTGGGCATCAAAATGTGCGGCGTCGTGAGCACCATCTGGGGAAGCCCCATCAGCGGGGCCACCCGGCTCGAGGATGCGGTGGAGTTCACGAAGCGCTGGTTTTCCATCGGCGCCTACGACATCGAGCACGCGGACCACGACGGTTCCGCCTCGGCGGCGGAAGTGTACCGGTATTTTTCCATGATCCTAGACGCCATGCCCGACCCGGAGAGCCACCTGTGCCACCTCCACGAAACCAAGCGGGTGGCCTCCTCGTCGGTGCTTGCGGCCCTCCATGCCGGGATCAGCCGGTTCGAGGGGACGCTGGGCGGGCTGGGGGGGCAGCCGGCCAACTTCCTCGACGACTGCCCCGTCCGCGGGACCGGCGAATACTACTACCGGGACCATCGCTACGTGGGACTCGTCACCCTGGAGGACCTGCTGGTCCAGATCGACGAGCTGGGGATCGAACACGGCTACGAAGTGGACCGCGTCCTTTGGCTCGGAAACAGGATGGAGAAGACCATCGGCCGCCGGCTCCGATCCGAGGCCATCTACAACGGCCGGACGGAGAAGGGCGGGAATCCCCAGTTCCGCAGAAGGGGACTGGGGAAGCTCATCGAAAGGGAAGGGGAGAAGCCGGGGCAGCTGGTGCCGGCCGAATGGCCCCTGAGGGCCGTCCTGCCCGAGCGGTGGGGCCGCCGGGGCTGGAAGGCGTGATCATGGCTACAGGCCGGTTCAGAACCAGCGGCCGTTTTCCTCGCTGAAATCGACGGCGGCGGGATTCTTGATCCTCACGGCGATGCCGAAACCCACGAAGGATTTCACCCCCCCGGCGCCTTCGATTTTCCTTTTGGCGTCGAACACGGCATCGGCCCCCACGGCCCTCCCCTTTTCCGCCAGTTTCCTCCAGACGTCCGCCTGCATGGGCAGGGGCGGGGTGGACAGGTTGGCGATCACCTCGCAGTCCCCGCAGCTCGCGAGGGGGAGAACGCTGACGAAAACCTTCCGGTCGTGGGACGGGTAGGGACCGGGGGCCTTTTCTTCCGCCTGCGGCATGGAAACGAGCGGGGGAAACCACGAGAGTGAAATCAGAAATGCCAGCGACAGGAGAGCGAATACGGTTTTGTCTCTCCGTTTCATGGACATGACCGTCCTCCTTTTTTGAGATATTTCCGGAGGTTTTATCCCCCTTCCGCATTATAATGAAACCCTTCCCCGGGAGGCAAGCGCGAATCGGGGCGGTGCAGCAGTGCGGTGCAAAAGGCTTGACACGGAGCGATAAAAGGGTGAAAATGAATTATCGGGTTGGTCTTTGAAATGGCTTGCCACGGCACGGCAAAGCAAGGGAAGGCTGGACATGGTTTCCCCACCGCATCCTTCGATGCGGGGACATCCGGAAGGGGAGGGAATCGTGTCGCAGGAAGCAACGGCCGGATTGCGGCCGGTCGCCGTGGAAATGAACCTGTGGCTTGCATGGAACAGGCGGATCGTAAAGGCGGGAAGATGCCTCCGGAATGACGTTATCACGGAAGGCATGATCGTCGATGACCATGCGTTTTTCCGTGACATCCACAAGAGGGGGGCATCTTTCGAAATGAGCCAGCAACCAGCCCGATACCGCAGGAGGGCTTCCGGAAACGGAGGCCCTTTTTTCGTTGGGATTTCCGGCGATCCCGGAGCGGCATCCGCCCCGATCAGGGTCAGGTGGATTCCTCCTTGATGTCCCCGTACACGACGACACAGTCCTTTGACGACCGTTTGGCCCGGTACATGGCCTGATCGGCCTTGGAGAGGAGATCGCGCTTTGTCCCGGCGTCGACGGGAAAGATGGCGATGCCGAAACTCGCCGTCAGTCTGACGGGAGCCTCGACGGATTCGAGGTATGTGCCGGCGCGCACCGCCCGCCGGACGGCATCGACCAGGGCGGCGGCCTCGTGCCGCCCCCTTCCGGGCATGAGGAGGACGAACTCGTCCCCGCCGTACTTGATGAGGAGGTCCGACGGGGAAAGGCAGGACGACATGACCTGTCCCACTTCGGACAGCACCCGGCTTCCCAGGAGATGGCCGTGGGTGTCCACGACGCTCTTGAAGTTGTCCATATCGATGAACGCCGCCGCCAGGGACGTTCCCTGCAGGCGGGCTTCCTCGATGAGGGACTCCAGTTTGTCATGGAGGTACCGGGCGTTGAAGAGCCCCGTATATTCATCGGTTATGGCCATCCGCCTGATTCGTTCGAAAAGCCGGGCGTTTTCCACGGCGATGGCCCCGTAATCGGCAAGAATGGACAGGACCGGGGCGTACTTCTCCCGGAAGGCTTCCATCTCCCGCACATTGACGACCTCGATCACACCGAGGACCCGGTCCCGGATTTTCATGGGGACGCAGGCGATGGATTTTGTCCGGAATCCCGTGATCCTGTCGACCCTTTCGCTGAACTGGAGATTTCCGCCGGCGAGTTCGCCCAGGAAAACGGATTCCCCCGATTCCGCCACGTGGCCCGCGATCCCTTCCCCCCGCTGGAGACGGACCCCCACGAGGTCTTCCTTTCGCAGGCCGACCGCGATTTCGAAACTCAGTTCCCCCGTGTGTTCGTCCCTGAGGAGAAGCGACCAGTTGTCGGCGTCGATGAGTTCGCTCACCTTCGACATGATGAGATCCAGGATGTCCCGGACCTCCAGGGTGGACGTGAGGGCCTTTCCCACTTCCAGGCAGGCCTTGAGGGCCTGATTTTCGTAGTTCATTCCTTGCCGTCCTCGGTGCGCGGGTTCCTGAGGGTCTGGTAGCACAAGAAACCGGGCGTGTCAAAGAAGAATCGGGATATCGGACAGATGGGACGATCGGAGGATGGGCGGGACTGTCTCTGTGGGAGAAGGGTTCCCGGTGTTCACTTTCGCGGCCGGAGTTCGAGGGAAACCGTCACGTCCTCGTCCCCGAAAATGGTGACCCATTGCTTGCGGGTTTCGTATCCTTCGCAGGAGGCTTCGATGAGGTAGCTGCCCGGGGACAGTTCCATCCCCGGCTCGTACCGGGGCCTGATGTTCAGGATCCGGATGGTTCCCTCCGCCGGTTGGAGGTTCACCGTGAGTTTCCTTCTGACGTCTCCCTTCATCTGGCCGTTGATGAGGTTGGCCAGCTGGGAACTCGCCTCCTTGAGCTCGGCCCCCGATCCGTGGTAGGCGAGGGCGATCATGACGAGACTCCGTCCTTCCCGGATGCTGATGATCCGGGCGGAAAGCTGCTTGATGGTCACCGTGGCGCTGCCCCCCTGGAGCATGCCCGTGTTCAGCTTCTGGGAAGGGATGAAGGTCCCCGAGATAATGGCCTCGATCCCCAGGAGCTTCCCCGCTTCGATGAGATTTTTGTCGCTGACGGCGCCCGACTGCTGCAGGGCCTGTTCCTCCACGATGTCGCGGAGCTTCTGCCTCTCGACGATGTCGTAGCCGAGCCGCATCAGGTTGAGGCCCACGTAATCGCCGAGAAGTTTGTTCACCTCCTCCCGGTCCTCGTCCTTTTTCCCCCCTTCGAAGAATACGGAGATCCGCTTCATGCAAAGGAGTTCGTCGGTGGAGACATTCGGCGATTTCGCGATGTTGATGTCGGCGTTCACCGCCGATTCCCCCGAGGATTTGGACGATTTGCCTCCCCACCTGCTGACGCTGTTGCCGACCTTGGAGACGACTTTCTTGAAGTCGGCGCAGCCGGCAAGGGAAAGGCAAAGAAGAAGGATAACGATGCCGATGAAACGGTTATAGACTATCTTTTCTTTCATCGATGAACCTTCAGGGAAGATTCCTGCGGGGTTTCTCCATGCAGCCAGCGGCCTCCACGGAGACGGAACGGTTTCCCGCCGGTGTCCGTCGCAGATCTGGAGGCACCTGTGAAAAGAGGCCGTCCCCGGTGCGGTGAAGGCCTCGATACTGGAAGAGACCGTGGCGGTCGTGTTTATCCGATGCAAGGCGATTCGGTCTTTCCCCCTCGGTAAGACAAAAGCTTCCGGCATCCTTCCGGAAAGACGGCAGACGGACAGCCAGGCTGCGAATGTTGCGTTTTTTTCAGCAAATGCGCGGCCGGGAACCAGTCCGGTTCATGTTCGGTTTTGTGTAGCACAAAGAGCGATGCGTGTCAAAAAAGGAATCGGAATGCCGGCCGGTGATTCAAACGGCGAATGCCGCGCGGACGAAAAGGCGGAATCGGCCGCGGCAGCCAGCCGATCCCCGCGGCATCGGGAAGGGCCTTCCATGCCCGGCATGGTCCGCCCCGGGTTTCGTATGCCCGTTTCCGTCGGTTTAACGCAGTCCCGCATCCTTGAGCCACTTTTCGGCGGCGGCGGACACGCTCATGTGTTCCACATCCACGGAAGCGTTCAGGATGCGCATCGCCTCGTTGTCCAGCTTCTCCGACAACGGCTTCAGGATGTCGGCAATTTCAGGATATTTTTCCAGCGTTTTCCTGGTGACGACCGGAGCAGGGTTGTACACGGGAAAGAAACTCTTATTGTCTTCCAGCGTGAGAAGGTTGAAAGCCTGTATGCGGCCGTCCGTGGCAAATCCCATGGCGGAGCCTACCTGGCCTTCCTTCAGGGCGAGGTACGTGAGCCCCATGTCCATCCTTTTCACGTCCGCCGGGCTCATTCTGAACCCGTAAACAACCATGAGCCTTTTGAACCCGTCGGGCCTTTCCCAGAATTCCGATTCCAGCGCGAAGGTGAGCTTTCCCGGATTCTTTTCCACGTATTGCCCGAAATCGGAGATGGTCCTGATTTTTGCCTTCGCGGCATCCGCTCTGCGCATCATGATGGTGTAGGTGTTGTCCAGGGGAAGGGGATCGAGCCACACCAGGTTCTTCTTTGCGTCCTTGTCCCGAACCCAGCGGTAGACCTTCTCCGGTGATATCATGATCTCGGCGTCGTCCTGCTTGTGAAAAACCGTGTACGCCGTACCTGTGTATTCATAGTACATGTCGATCTGTCCGGCTTCCAGCGACTGGCGGGCGATCACGGTACTCACGCCGGTACGGAGGTTCACCTTGAACCCTTCCTTTTCCAGAAGCAGCCTGGCCAGTTCGGGAAGCAGGTACTGTTCGGTGAAGTTCTTGCCGCCTATGGTAATGGTTTTATCCTCCGCGACGGCGATGCCCGGAGGGATCAACCCCGCCGCCAGAAAGACGACAGCCGCCAGGAACACGTTCAATGCTTTCTTCATATGTGCAAGCCTCCTTTCAAAGAGTCCCCGGGCCGATGAACCCGGGGAATGGGATCAGCCGGCCATCCTGATGCCCTTCGGGACGATGAGCAGGCTGAGGAGTTCCAGAAGATAATCGCCCGCGAGGGCCAGGATCGTGATAGGCAGGGCTCCCGCCAGGAGAAGCTCCGTTCTCATGAGATTGATGCCGGTGAACACGAGGTCGCCCAGCCCTCCGGCGCCGATGAGGTAGCCCAGGGCCGCCGTGCCGATGTTGATGACAAGGGCGATCCGTATGCCCGTGAGAATTACGTTCAATGCGTTCGGAATTTCCACTTCCAGGAGGATGCGGGCGGGACTCATGCCGACGCCTCTGGCCGCGTCGATGATCGCCGGTGACACCGACAGGATCCCCGCCAGCGTGTTTCTGGCTATGGGCAGCGTGGAGTAGATGTAAAGGGCCAGAATGGCCGGTTTGCTGCCGATGCCCAGGAAGCTCATGGTCAGGGCCAGCACGGCCAGGGAGGGGATGGTCTGACCGAGACCGATGACATACATGACAACGCCCGCAAATTTTCGGAACCTTTTCCTCGAAACGACGATTCCCGTTGCCAAGCCGGTGACCAGGGCCATGGCCATGCTCACCGCAACCAGATACAGGTGCTGCCCAGCGAGGAAGAGCACGTATTCCCGTTCCCATGGGTCCGAAAGATATTCCACCAGGCCGATTCTTTCGGCGGCGATGCCTGCGATGAACACGGCAGCCAGCAACAGGAAGCGTATCCCCGTGGCCGCCGCCGGACTCCCGAAAGCTTCCTCTTTCATGGTTTCATTCCTCTGGGCGTGACCCGTTTTTCCAGAAACCCCATGGCCAGGTCGACCACCACGGCCAGAAGAGAGACACACAACGCGCCCGCCAGGACCATGGATTCGTGGGATCGGGCGATACCCTGCTGAATGAAGACTCCCAGGCCGCCCGCGCCCACATAGGCGGCGATCGCCGCGATGCCGATGATCATGACCACGGCCGTCCGGAGGCCCGCGATGATCACGGGAACGGCCATGGGAATTTCCACTTCCCGCAACAGCTGCCACTTCGACATGCCCATGCCTTTTCCCGCATCCACCAGCGCTGGATCGACATTCTTGATGGCCACATAGGTATTACGAACAATGGGCAGTTCGGCATACAGAACCAGTGCAATGATGGCGGGAACTTTGCCCAGTCCATGCCCGAACACGGCCAGTATGGGAAGCATGAGCCCGAAAAGCGCTATGGACGGAACGGTCATGATCACATTCGCCCCGCCTATGACCTTCTGGGCCAGCTGTTTGTTTCTGGTGATGAAAATGCCCGTCGGGACGCCGGTGCATATGGCAATGAGGAGAGACAGGCCCACCATCCAGAGGTGTTCCCAGGTCAGGTACATGGCCGTGGAATAGTTCTCCTGAAGAAATACGAAGAGATTCATGGCATCCCTGCGCTTCTATTCATCCTGATATTCCGAGTACAGTTCAAGGATGGATTTCTGTATGTTCTTGTAGCTGATGGTGCCGGCGAAACCGCCGTTGTCGTCCAGAACCGGAAAGCTTGCCAGATCATGCAGGAGCATGGCCGACAGGGCGTCACGAAGAGGCTCCCTGACGCCCAGTTCCTCCGGAAACTTCTCCGCCAGCGCCTCCAGGTTCCCCCTTTCGAATTTCAGATGCTTCCGGGAAACGAAGCCAAGAACCCTGTTTCCTCTCAGGACGATCAAATGGGCGAAGTTGTTGTCTTCAATAAACTTGAGGGCCTCCATCGCCGTCATGTCCGCCCGGGCCAGATTCCGGGGTTCCCGGTTCATGGCATCCTTCACTCTGAGCAATCCCAGGGCCTTGAGCGCCCTGTCCGCACCGACGAAATCCGACACGAAGCTGTCGGCGGGCCTCATGAGAATGATTTCCGGCGTGTCGAACTGGACGAGTCTCCCCTCTCTGAAGATCGCGATCTTGTCGGCCATTTTGATCGCTTCGTGAATGTCGTGAGAAACAAAGGCGATGGTTTTCCTGAGCTGTGCCTGAAGCCTGAGAAATTCATCCTGGATCTGGTCCCGGTTGATGGGATCGATGGCCCCGAATGGCTCATCCATGAGGAGAATGTCCGGATCGGCGGCTAGGGCCCTGGCCACGCCGACACGCTGCTGCTGGCCGCCGGAAAGCTCAACGGGGTATCGGTTCCGGTAAACCCCGGGTTCTAGCTTCACGAGGCTCATAAGTTCGTCGATGCGGGCATCGATTTTCTTTTTGTCCCACTTCAACATGCGGGGAACGATGGCAATGTTGCCCGCGATGGTCTTGTTGGGAAACAGGCCGATCTGCTGGATCACATACCCCATGCCGAGCCGCAGTTCCTGGGCGTTCATTTCCCTGATCTCCCTGCCACGGATGCGGATGTTTCCCCTGGTGATGCTCTCGAGCCGGTTGGTCATACGCAGCAGGGTCGTCTTGCCGCAGCCCGAAGGTCCGAGAAAGACCGCGGTTTCACCCTGCTCGATCGTAAAAGTCACGTTGTCCGTGGCTGTCACCGCCGTCTTGCCCGCACCGAAAACCTTGGTTACCGAATCGTATTCAATCATGATGAACTTATAAAAAGCCTATCAACACTTTTTACGATGCCGTCAATCATGGAAGATTCCTGTTTCCATCGAGATGCCCGTTTGCGTCAACGATGATCCCCGGAAAGGGGCCTCTTCCCGGTCCCGGGGAACGGTTCGGGCTTGTGGCGGCTCAGGACCGGCAACGGGTTTCCTGAAGCGGGGGTGAATCCGGAATCCGGGTCCGCTTTTCAGGATGAGTGGGCTGCCCACTCGGAGAAAAATGCCGGTCTCATCGGGTCCCAGCGTCCCACCAGACGGTCGAATGTGGGATGGGGCAGGGATTCCTTGAAGATCCTGTAATAGTACAACTCCTCCACCGAGGCGAGGAAAGGGTTTCCTGCCACGGCGTTGAATGCCTTCAACTCGTCCTCCGATATGCTTTGCTCCGCCAGCCGGCGCATGATGTACGCCACGCCCGACCCCTGGGCGAAAAATCGCTTCGTCTGGTAGATGATGTGTTCCGGCAGAACGCCTTCAAAGGCTCGCCGAAGGATCCATTTGCCTGTCTGCTCTTCCCCGTGGATCTTGTGATTCAGGGGGATTTTCAGAGCAAAATCCATCACTCCGGCATCGAGGAAGGGTGTCCGGCTCTCGAAGGAGTTGGCGGCGTTCAATCTGTCCAGTCTCTGCAGGGCCGTATTGTGGGCCACCCTGATGAGGTATTCGATGATGCCGGCAAGTTCTTCGGGATTGCGGGCCTGCTTGTACTGGCCGTCGTATCCCCCGAAGAATTCATCCGCGCCCTCACCGGTCAGGACGCAGTTTGCCCTGCCTTTGATGAAGCGTCCGGCAAGAAAGTTGGCGATCGCTCCATGGACGCAGCTTTCTTCATACATCTCCTGGTGGTGAATGGCGAGGGGGAGGATCTCGTTGATTTCCTTTTCACCGAACATCAGAATTTCGTGCCTGAGCCCCAGGCAGGCCGCAACGTCTTTTGCCAGGGGAAGGTCCTGTCCGTTTTCCATGCTCACGGTGAAACAGGTAATGTCCGGTTTGATCTCACGGGCCATCCAGGCGATGAGGCTGCTGTCCAGGCCGCCGCTGAGCAGAATTCCCGTGACGGCGTTGTCCCTCATTCGTTTTTCCATCGCCTTCATGAGAAGTTCCTTGACGACTTTCCCGGCCTTCTCCTCGTTTTCGAATTCCGGGGTTTCGACGGCCTCGTTCGCATATTTGCGGAACCCCGTCTCCCGGGAGTAAACATGGCCCGGTGGAAACGCCCTGACGCTGCCGCTGATATCGACAAGGGCCTTGGCTTCCGATGCAAAACACAAATTCCCGTTCCGGTCGTGCCCGTAATAGAGCGGCTTGATTCCCACCCCGTCCCGGGCAAGGACGAGACGATTCCCGTCGGCGACGGCACATGCGAAGTCTCCGTCCACTTTCGCCGCGAAATTGAGTCCGTGTCGCTCGTAGAGATCGAGGATGATCGAGGCGTCGTTCCCGTGTTCCGCGTTTTCGTTGTAGACGCGTCCGTCCAGCACGATGGCCCTGGCTCCGGCCGACGCGTAATGGGAACCGTCCCGCCGGTTGCCGCCGACGTTCAGTTCATTGCAGCCGATATTCACGGGGCCGTTTTCATGCTTCCACGTTTCATCGGGACCCCGGTATCTGATTCTCTCGAGCATCAGATCCAGCGTGCCGCAGTCCCTGCCTAGAACACCTGCGATCCCTGCCATAAAAATCAACGTCCTCCCTTTCGTATTTTGAAAGTCGTCGGGTTAGCCTCTCCCGAAATGTCACGAATTCCGAACGAACCATCGATTCCGGATGCGACCGCGAAGCCCGCCGGCTTCGCCGGACGGCCGTTCGGCGCGTAACCCTCTATGCCTGCCGGTATGAATCGAGGATGCGGACCGCTTCGAAGCCGTCGGCGCAATATGCGTCGGCACCGATTTCCCGGGCGAATTCCTGCGACACGGCGGCCCCTCCGATCAGCACCTTGACCGAATCCCTCAGGTCCGCCGTCTTGAGCGCTTCGATAATGTCGCCCATGACCAGCATGGTCGTCGTCAGCAGGGCGGACAGGCCGAGATAATCCGGCTTTTTCTCCCGGACATAATCGACGATCCTGTCCGTGGGAACATCGATGCCGAGATCGACCACCTCGTAGCCGGCCCCCTTGAGCAGGATGGCCACGATATTTTTCCCGATGTCGTGAATGTCGCCCTTTACGGTGACAATGGCGAATCTTCCCTTTGCCGCAAGATCCGCCGCTTCGAGATGGGGTTTCAGGATGTCCATGGCTGAACTCACCGCTTCGGCCGAGGCCAGCATGTCCGGGACATAATATTCCTTGGCATTGAATTTTTCCCCCACGACTTCCATCCCCGCGGTGAGACCCTCGGCGATGACGTCTTTCAACGTGATCTTGTGTTCCAACGCCATCCGGGTCAGTTCGACCACGCCGGGCCCGGTCAGCGTATCGTCAATGCCTTCATCGTCGCGGGTCATTCTTCCCTGAATAACGTTTTCCTTAAGCCGTTCAATGAGTTCGTTCATGATCTTCTCCCTTCCTCATAGATGTTCAGTCGTGGCAGCAGGCCCGGTATTTCGTCGAATATCCTCCGTGTTTTTTCACGGTCGACGGGTTCAACCGGTTTTGCGAGTAGCGCCTTCATGTTTTCGAAGGCAAGTTCGAACACCCGGTCCCGTTCCCGGTTTCCCTCGAAAGGATAGAGCGGGGACAGAAGCCCGCTTCGCATGACCTTGCGGATGTAGCTGATATAAAGTTTCTGCGGCGTGGACATTACCTTTCGTATCTGTGTGAGGATGTCATTGATCTCCCCGTCTTCGATCCCGGGGGTTCTGAGGAAATGCTTGATCATGGTGAAATGGGCATCGTCGAGCACCGCCTGAAGAGGGGAGAAAACGGAATTGCAGTCGAGAAGGCCGTATGCGCAGTGGAGAAACTGGGGACCGCTCATGGCGACGGTGATGTTCGAAAAAAGGCGTTCGATGGACGACTGCTGTCCCGGAACCTTTGCATCGCTGACGCCCGATGTCGAATAATTCGGGATTCCATAAAACCGGGCCAGTTGGGTGCAGTCGATGGTGTACTGGCTTGTTTCCACGGCGCCGTACGAATCGCTGAGCGTGTCTATCCTCGTTTTCGTGGGGACCGTTCCGTACAGGACGGGCGTTCCCTCGTTGACGATCTGACCCAGCGTGATTCCCGCGAGGACTTCCGCATTGATCTGAGCCAGGATGCCCGCTTCCTTGATCGGGGCGGTGCTTCCCGCCTGGGGCGCCGAGGAGACCACCACGGGGATGCCCCGCAGGCATATTTCGATGAAGGCCTCCGTCGTGTCGTCGACGAACTGGAGCGGGCTTTTGATGAGGCAGCAGATGAGCGATACGATGGGGTTCCGTTTCAACGCATCCCGGCCCCCCGCAATGATCTCCGCCATTTTCACGACAGGATCGAGCTGGCTCAGGCTGGTAAGGCCGGCCTGAACGTGTTTGGTCGTGTTGTTGAGGGAGGCGAAGAACTTGTTCACATCCTTGTTTTTCTCGGTGATGTCCCTGTCCTGGATGTTGACGTTCCGGATGAATCCGTCGAGGGTGTCGAGGTGCTCCGAAAGATGGGCCGACATGCACAGATCCGCGATGGTGCCGCGGCGGGGGATGAATTCGGGAACCTCTATCTCCACGGTCGGGTCGGTTTTCTTCCCGTAGGTCTGAAAATGCGTGTCGAGCCAGATGTTCGTTTCCGAACCGGTGATGAAATACACCCTCGGTTCGTCGCCCTTCATGACAAGGGCATTGTCGGGATTCCTGGCGCCGAGGGTCACCGTTTTCGGTGCTTTTTCAATCCCTTCGCTGACAAGCCATTCCGGGATCCTGACGATCCAGTGAGGGGGCGAACTCTTGTCGGCGGACGAGACGTCCGCCCCGGCGGCGGCAAAGAGGTCCGCCGCTCTCCCGTTGAAACAGACCAGGCCGGGATCCCGCAGAATTTCGAGAGACGCCCGGTGAATCGTCTCGACCTGTTCCCCCGTCAATCGTTCGTATGGCTTTTCTACGACAATACCTTCCCGAGACACCTGTTCAACCTCCTTTGACATGGGATGACGGCTGTTCCGTCAATCGCTGATCGTTCCTTTCCGGAAAGCCCTGACGAACCGCCTGCACATGGGGTCCTGGTTCGAAAGCATCTCCGAAACCTTGACGAGACTCATGAGCCGCTGGTCCAGGGGATTCAGGATCGCCGCATCGAGACCGGCGGCGACGGCCATGAGGAAGAACGACCGGTTGACGATTCCCCGGCCGGGAAGACCGAAGGATATGTTGCTGAGTCCCATGATTGTTTTTGCCGATGGGTATCGCCCTTTGATCTTCTCGATCGTTCTCAAGGTTACGAGCCCCTGGCTCGTGTCCACGGAAATGGGGAGGACGAGCGGGTCGAAATAGACCTGATCCTCGCGGACCCCGTATCGCTCAAGACGCGCCATGATAAAATCGGCGGCTTCCAGCCGTTCTTCCACGGTCCGGGGGATTCCCCCTTCCTTCATCACGAGGGCCACAAGCAGGGCGCCCCGTTCCGCGGCGATGGGGCCGATTGTGTCCAGTCTCGCCGCCTCGGCATCCACCGAGTTGATCATGACCGTTTCGCCCTCGTACCGTTTCAGGGCGGTCTTCAGGACGGCGGGATCGTCGCTGTCGATGCATAAAGGCCTGTCCGTGGCGCTTTGTACATGGCCGATGAGCCATGCCATGGCGGCGGCGGCGTTTTCCCAGGCGCCTTCTCCGGCCCCCGCGTTGACGTCGATAAAGTCTGCCCCCGCGCCGGCCTGGTCTTTGGCGAGATTCGTCAGAAAAGCCTCGTCCCTGTCCCGGATGGCCCGGCCGACGGATTTTATGGACGCGTTGATTTTTTCGCCTACAACAAGCATGAAATCTTCTCCTTACTCGAACGCCAGTCCCGGTATTTCCTTTTGCAGCGTTTTCATGAGATTCCCGGGAATGAAGGACTGCGGCTTGCGGTCCAGAACGGCGCGCGCCGTTTCGGCCGCCCGGGTCCTCGTGTCTTTGGCGCCGGCGGCCGTCCACCGGCCCCGGTCATCCTTGTCGCTCAGTTCCGAAACATATTGTTCCGTCCGCATGTGATGACGGGTGTGCCGCGACGATATGTAATGACCTCCCGGTCCCGCCTTTTTGATCAGATCGTAGGCAATGGTGTCGTCGTTGACGGTGATCCCCTCGACGGCCCGCATGACCATGCCGAGAATTTCATTGTCGATTACCAGCTTGTCGTAGGAGGCGGTCATGCAGAACTCGAGGAATCCCGCGGCATCGTGGATGAAGTTGCCGCCGGCGAGAGCAACCATCAGATTGGTGATGGCCGACTCGTACCCTGCCTGGGCATCGTTGACTTTCGAGTCGGACATGCCCGCCGTCGCATAGTACGGCAGTTTGTAGAACTGGGCCATCTGGGCCGCACCGGCGTTCAGAAGGCCCATTTCGACGGAACCGGACAGATATTTCAGTGTTCGAAGATCCGCGACGGAGGCGACGGAACCGAAGATGGCCGGTGTGCCCGGGTTGACAAGCTGTGCAAGCATGACGCCGGCCAGGGTATCCGTGGTGAGAACGACCAGATTCCCTGCGAGCGTTACCGGTGAAGTGGCCCCGCAGAGGGGTTCGGCGGGAACGACCACCGGGATGCCGTGGCGGGCCACCTCGATGGTCAGCCGCGAGTAGTGTTCGTCGAGTCTCAGGGGACTCACGACGCAGGTCACCATGGAAATGAAGGGCCGTTCCCGGAGTCTTTCCGGACTTCCGGCGATGCGTTCGGCCATTTTGATGACGTTCCGGACGCCGTCCACGGTGTAAACGCCCCCCATGACGTGCTTTCTCGTATGCTTGAGGGCCATCCCGAAACGGTTGACATCGACGGTCTCGCCGGGGAACTCGTTCGGATACACGTTGAGCATGAAAAAATGGATGTTGTCGAGGACCTCGACAAGGCGGGCCATGTCCCTGACGTCGTTCAGGGTGGCCGGACGGGAATCGTTCGATCCCGGGTCCTGAACGTTCAGGGCGGTTCCTCCCGTTCCCATGTAGACGTTTTTTCCGCCGATGTGACAGTCCAGATCGCCTTTTTCGTTCCGTCCGCAAAGCGTGACGATGTCAGGGGCCTTTGAGATCAACGCTTCGGCAAGTGCCGGAGGGATCCTGACAACGCATTTCTCCTCGTCCACCACTGCGCCCGCTTTTCGAAACAGGTTCCGCGCCTCCTCGAGCCGCACTTCGACGCCGACGTCCTCGAACACTTTGAGAACGGTGCGGTGTATCTTCTCCACGTCGTTTCCGGTGAGGGGCTTATACTGCCCCCCCGTCAATCCTTTTCTCGTTTTCACGAAATGCCTTTCTGTCGATATTGAGCTGCCTGATGATGCGGGTCACGTGATCGCTTCTGTTCATGCTGTAGAAATGAAGCCCCGGTACGCCGTTGCCGAGAAGGTCCCGGCTTTGTCGGACTGCATGATCGACACCGTATTTTGCCACTTCGTCGCTTCGGTCCTGTACGGCGGACAGTCGATCGAAAAGGGGCCCGGGTATCGCGGCACCGCAAAGAGACGCGATTCTCGCGATCTGTTTGAAATTGAAAATGGGAAATATGCCCGGAACGATGGGAACCGGGATCCCCCGGGATACCGCCCTGTCCCGAAAACGGTAAAAATCGTCGTTGTCGAAGAAAAGCTGGGTGATGATGAAATCCGCGCCGGCGTCCACTTTCCTCTTGAGATGGTCCAGGTCCTTGTCGAGGTCGGGACATTCGACATGGCCCTCCGGATACCCGGCGACGCCGATGGAAAAATCGTCGCGTGCTTTGATGAATTCAACAAGTTCATTGGCATAGCCGAACCCGCCGGCGCATTTTGTGAAGGACGTTTCGGCCTTTGGCGGGTCGCCCCGGAGGGCCAGGATATTTTTGATGTTTTCCCGTCCCAGATGATCGAGAATTCCGGTGATGTCTTCTGTTGCAGCGTTTACGCATGTCAGATGGGTCAGTACTTCGGTGCCCACGTGATTCTTTATCCGCGATGCGATCTCGAAGGTCATTTCCTGCGTACTGCCGCCTGCGCCGTAGGTTACGGAGATGAAATCCGGCTCGGCCATGACGAGTTGGTCGATGGTGGTGAATAGTCCCGCCGTGCTTCCCTCCCGCATAGGCGGAAATACCTCGAATGATAAAACGAGCGTTTCCTTCCGGAAAAAATCCTTGATCTTCATCGCTTTTCCTAAGGTATTGGTTTCTAAAAAATCCGACAGGAGGCTTTCAGGCGACACAATGTCTGCGTGCATTGCAGTCCTTCTTACCGCAATGCCCGCATGGATTATACACCGGCTTTTTCCCGTTGACGGCCTGGGGGAACAGTCCGAACACCCCCGATACGGACTTGCGGGGATGCATCAGGCAGGACGCTTTCATGGTGACGCCGATCGTCTCCGCGTCCACGAGGCGCATCAGTTTCCGTTGTTCGGTGACCGGCCAGTCGCAGTATCCTGGACTGAACCGAAGCGTGACCCCATAGCCCTTTTGGGCGTAGCGATGTTTCATGTTTTCATGAAAAGCGTTCACCACGTGCTCCGCCGTCAACGATCCGAGACGATCCAGGATATAGGCCCTGGTGAGCCTGTTGTCTTCGTTGAGTCGTGCGGCTTCCTCTTCGAGGGCGCTTCCGATGGTGGCGATGAACAGGATCAGCGTATCGCAGTGTTCGAGCACTTTCGCCAGGATGGGACTTTTGAAGCAGATGCCTTCCTCGAGATGGACGATGCCGGCTTCGATGAATTCGATTCTTTTGACCTTGTATGAGAGTGCGGGCGCCGCCAGTTCCTGAAGAACATCGTTCAGGCCGCTGCTTCCCTTGAATCCGGAATCCGAAAATCTCCCGAATTCCCTTCTTTTGAGCAGTTGACGAAGATTGTCGTGATCGGAGGAAGAGGAAATGGAAATGTGGCCTTGAATCATGGATCTCCCGTGTTCTTTCAGTTAAGAATGTTTCTTATATGATCATATTGAATGAAATAATTGATCACGATGATTGTTTCAAATCAAACTATCTTTACAAAACATGGCTCTCCTGTCAAGGACATTTATCCCGGATACCTGGATAGTTCAGTATTTACGGCTGGTAGGAGAGGACTTGTCAGATCGGATGCTGGTATTCCTCGGAATGTTCGCTGTCGAACTTCTGAATGTTCAGCATTTTCGTTAAAAGACCAAGATTTTCGATAATCTGATCGAGCTGATGGGACGGCAGTTGTTTCAGCCCGTCGACGATCGTCTGCTGAATGGGGGGCGGGGCATTCTGCGCGAGAACCTTGCCCGATTCCGTCAATTCGATCATGATCACCCGCCTGTCCGGCGAATTCCGGGTTCTCTTGACGAATCCCTTGGATTCGAGACGATCGATGACGCCGGTCAGGGTGCTGGACTTCAGCATGATTTGACGGGCGATCTGCGAGGGCGGGAGAGGGCCCTTTTCATAAAGTGCGAGCAGGCAGTTGAGCTGGGGCGCGCTCACCTGATAGGTCTTGTTCAATTCCTTCGTGTAATGATACCCCGCCTGCATCAGACGCCGGATCTGATAAATGATCTGACGAATCTGGTCCTGCTGGCGGGAGTATGAGTCGAAAGTCTCGTCGCTTTGATGGTCTGTTTCCATGGTTTCTTCTTCTGGTAGAAAAGTGCGCCCCTTACTCATGGCCCCCCTGTCGATGACAGGAGTTGCTGCATGCCGTGAAAAAGGAAACCGGCACGGACGGCTTCCATGCTTGACGAACTCGTAAAAAAGCCAAATCAACACTTTTTCGAACGGCAAAGTAAAAAGCTCCAGAGGCAAGGCGCCCGAATCCCGAGGACTGAGGCGTACTGATGGTACGCCAAAGGGTCGAGGGAAGAAGGGCAACGCAGCATATGGGCTTTTTACGAAGCCGTCAATCATGAAACTCCAAAAGCGGGGCCCCCA
>ENA-ORXD01000814-ORXD01000814.1-sediment-metagenome-genome-assembly--contig:-NODE-814-length-33164-cov-4.030374_pt1 | contig 33164 bp, 29 predicted proteins | sample MGYA00237862_ERZ511471 | MGnify/ENA metagenome assembly ERZ511471 | reverse complement strand
GGAGCTCAACTTCATGCGCCGCAAGAACGTTCTCAAGTACGACGAGGTCATGAACGAGCAGCGGCGCGTGATCTACGGCCAACGTCAGCGCATCCTCATGGGAGAGGACTTCGGCGAGCAGGTGCAGGAGATGATTGCGGACACCGTCGAGGGAGCCGTGCGCGGCCGTCTCGAGGGCCGCCAGTACGCCGAGGATTGGGACCTCGAGGCGCTCTTCGTCGGCATGAAGCAGATCTACAATCCCTCGTTCTCGGCGGCCGCCATCGACCTCGAGACGGCCACGGCCGACGAGGTCGCCGAGCGTGCCGTCGACGATGCCCTGGCCCAGTACGAGGAGCGCGAGCGCCTCATCGGCGTCGAGCAAATGCGCAGCGTCGAGCGCGCCGTGATGCTCCAGGTCATCGACTCGCGCTGGAAGGACCATCTGCTGGACATGGACTACCTCCAGGAGGGCATCCACCTGCGTGCGCTCGGGCAGCGTGACCCTCTGGTGGCTTACAAGGGCGAGGGCTTCGAGCTCTTCCAGGACATGATGGATGGCATCAAGACGAGCACGGTCACGACGCTCATGAAGAACAGCGCCGAGAACCTCGCCATGTTCGCCTCGGTCACTCTGGATGAGCCGCTTCTTCGCCTCAACTACTCGAGCGGCGACGAGGTCATTACGCAGACGTCGTTCGTCGGCGCGGCGAAGGCGGCGGGCGAGCTCGGCGCGCCGCCGGAGTCGTTCGCCGACGAGCCGCCGCCGGCGCTGGCGCGGCCCGGCAGCCGTGCCGCCGCGGGCGCCGCGCAGGCCGGCGGCGCCACCGCCGTGCAGCAGCGCGTCGTCGATGCGCAGGTCGGTCGCAACGACCCATGTCCCTGCGGGAGCGGGAAGAAGTACAAGAAGTGCTGCGGGGCCTAAGCGGCTCCCGCCGCTTCGGTTCCGCGCGGCTCGTCTCTCCGCTCGCCTGACGGCGAGCCGGCGCGCCGTCGCGCGGCGCTTCCTCGGCCGCTCATCCGTCTGCCTTCTCTCGCCGTTCGCCGGTGTGAGCGATGCGCTCCGTACGGGCATGCTCTCCCTGAGAAGGGGAGGGTGATGAGCGAGTTGATCGATCGCTACGTTGCGGCGGCCACGGGGCGTCTTTCCTCGTCCGAGCGGGAGGTGAAGGCGGCCGAACTGCGCGGCACGATCGCCAGCATGCTCGCGGCGCGCGGTTCCACGGACGAGCAAGCCGAGCGAGAGGTCCTGGCGGAACTCGGCGACCCCTCTGAGCTTTCCGCGCCGTACGCCGGGCGACCGCGCTACCTCATCGGCCCGGCGCTGTACGGACCCTACATCAAGCTCCTAAGGACGCTGGTCGCGATCGTCGCGTCGGTCGTTTTCGCGGCGACGCTCTTCGCGGAGTTGCTTGCCGCGACCGACGGCGCGGGCTGGGGGATCCTGCGTGCTCTGGGGGCGGCGATCCAGACCGGCGTGGCGATCGCCTTCGTCGTGACGCTCGTCTTCGCCCTCCTGGAGCGGGCGGGCAAGGGCGCCGCCGAGATCGGCCTGCCCGAGAAGCCGTGGAGCCCGGAGTCGCTGCCGGAGGCCGGCGGGAAGCGTCAGATCACGCTGGGCGAGTTCATCGCGTCCCTCGTGTTCCTTACGGTGTTCGTGGCGCTGGTCGTCTGGCAGGAGTCGCACTCGCCGTACACCGCCGGCGGTGAGGCCATCCCGTTCCTCGATCCGTCGCTGTGGGAGGCCTGGATTCCCGTCTTCTTCGTGCTCATCGCGGTCAACATGGGCATCGAGGTCTGGAAGTACGTCGCCGGCCGCTGGACGCTGCCGCTGGTTGTGGTCAACGTGCTCACGAACGTGCTGTTTGCCGGCTTTGTCGTGCTGCTGCTCGAGACGCAGCAGGTGGTGAACCCCGACTTCGCGGCCGCCCTGGAGGCGGAGGTGGGCGGGGACGTGCCTTGGGAGCTCACGCGCGTGGCGCTCATTGTGCTGGTGGTGGGCATCGCCGTCCTCGACACCGTCGACTGCGCCGTCAAGTACGCGCGCGGCCGGCGCGCCGCCACGCGGTAGACGGCGCGAGCCGGTATACTATGCGGACGATGAGCACGACCGCCTCAGAAGCACTCGTCCAACTGGACGCGCTCCGCGAGCGGCTCAAGGAGGCCCGAGGGCGCCTTGGCTGGCTGCGGAGCTATCTTTGACCCCCCTAAACTGACAGCCAGCCTGGAGGCGCTCGAGGAGCGCATGCGGGCGTCGGGGTTCTGGGACGACCAGGTCGAGGCCTCCAAGGTCTCGGCCGAGTACAGCCGTACCAAGCGCCGCCTGGAAGAGTTCGCGGCGCTCGAAGGCCGCTTCGACGACCTCGAGTCCACTGAGGAGCTGCTCCGCGAGGAGATGGGCGGCGACGCCGTGGACGACGAGCTCCTTCAGGAGCTCGTGGACGGCGTCGCCCAGATGGAGACGGAGCTACAGCGCGGCGAGGAGCAGCGCTTCTTCGGCGGCAAGTACGACGAGGGCGGAGCCATCGTCACCATCCATTCCGGCGCCGGCGGCACCGAGTCGCAGGATTGGACGGAGATGCTCATGCGCATGTACCTGCGCTGGTTCGAGCGCCGCGGCTTCCGGGTCGAGATCAACGACGTGCTCGAGGGCGAAGAGGCCGGCATCAAGAGTGCCGCGCTGACCGTGCAGGGCGAGAACGTCTACGGCCTCATGGGCAGCGAGAAGGGGGTCCACCGCCTCGTCCGTCTGAGCCCCTTCGACTCCGCCAATCGCCGCCACACGAGTTTCGCCTCGGTCGACGCTTCACCGCTGGTGGACGAAAGCGTCGACGTGGAGATCAACGACGACGACATCCGCATCGACACGTACCGCTCGAGCGGCGCCGGCGGTCAGCACGTCAACAAGACGAGTTCCGCCATCCGCATCACGCACCTGCCGACAAACATCGTCGTGCAGTGCCAAAACGAGCGCTCGCAGCTGCAAAACAAGACCGTCGCCATGAACATGCTCAAGTCGAAGCTCGTCGAGCTCGAGGAGCGCAAGCGCGCCGAGGAGCTCGCCAAGGAGCGCGGCGAGGTCATGAACGTCAACTTCGGCAGCCAGATCCGCAGCTACGTCCTGCATCCGTATCAGATGGTGAAGGATCTGCGCACCGGGTTCGAGGTGGGCAACGCCCAGAGCGTGCTGGACGGCGACCTGGACGGCTTCGTGCGCGAGTACCTCGTCTGGCGGGCAAGCGGGAGCGCGCCACGCAAGTAGCCGGCGCCACCGCGGCAGCGCCGGGCGCGGGGCGCCCGTATCCGAAGGCCGAGCTGCACGTCCATCTCGAGGCGACCGTCCGGCCGGAGTTCCTGCGCGAGATCGCGCGACGCAACAACATGCCGGTGACGGCCGGTGACGTAGCCGGCCCGGCCGGGCTCTCCCGCTACCGCGACTTCAGCCATTTCATCGCGGCCTGGATCGCGGCCTCCTCGGCACTTCAGCGGGAGCGCGACTTTCGCGAGGTCGTCATCGCCTACGCCGCCGAGGCGGCGGCGCAGGGCTGTGTCTACATCGAGGCGATCTTCTCGCCCGCCGAACCGGTGCGCCGCGGTACCTCCTGGGACGAAGTCTTCGAGGGTTACTGCAGCGGCGCCGAGGAGGCGTACCGGCTGCACGGAGTGCACGTGCGGCTGACGCCGGAGATCACGCGCGACTTCAGCGTCGAGGAGGGGGAGGAGGTGGCGCGCCACGCGGTGCGCGCTCGCGAACGCGGCGTCGTCGGCCTCGGGCTCGGCGGAAGCGAGGCGCGCTACCCAGCCGAGCTGTTCGCGCGCGCCTTCGCGATCGCACGCGCGGGAGGGCTGAGGGCGGCGCCGCACGCCGGCGAAAGCGCCGGACCGGCGTCGGTTCGCGCCGCCCTCGACGTACTGCACGCGCGGCGTCTGAGGCACGGCGTGCGCGCCGTCGAAGATCCTGGACTCTTGGCCGAGCTCGCCGCGCGGGGCATCGTCTGCGACGTGACGCCGACGAGCAACCTCCTGCTCGGCGTCGTTCTGTCGCTGGCCGGCCATCCCTTGCCGCGCATGCTGGCCGCCGGCGTGCGCTGCTCGGTCTCGAGCGACGACCCCGCTCTCTTAGGCACGAACCTGACGCACGAGTGCGACCTCGCGGCAGGGCTGGGCCACTCGCCCCGAGCGATGTTCGAGCACGCCGTTGAGGGCGCCTTCTGTGAGGAGGCGCTCAAGACGGCGTTGCGGCGCTTGAGCGACGCCTTCGCATGGGGAGCCGTGGCTCCCTGCGGCGCCGACGGCGCCGAAGCGGGTGCGAGCCCCTGTGTGGGCGCGCCTCCAGCGGGCTGAGGCCGCGAGCACTTCAACGGCCTGACCACCGGCGCCTCTACGATGACATGCGGCCCGCGATGCTTGTCACGTCAAATCAGACCTGTTAGGGTAGCTTTACGTTTAGCGGGAGCCGGTTTTTCCGCCCGCGCGCCAAGCGCCGGCGCTTCCTCCCACCCCGACTTCTGACTCTGCGACAACCGGGCAGTGTTTGATGAAAGGAACACCGTCCGTACCCCTTTGGGCCGCCATGTCTGCGGCCGTTCACTAGACGATTCCCGAAACGCCTCAATGAGCGCTGCTTCGTCCGCCGCAGGCGCCTGTGCGCCTGCTTGCGTCAGCCGGGACGTCAGAAACGAGAGATCGAGTGACTGAACCAATTACTTCATTCCAGACGATGCCGGCTGTCGCCGGCGAGGCGCCGGGCGCCGGCGAGACCGGCTCACGGCAGACTGAGGCGCCGCAGAGCGGCGCCGAGCAGCCGCGGAAGCGCCGCAGCAGGGGCGGGCGCGGACGCGGCAAGGGCGCCGTATCCGCCGCGGTTGCGCCTGCCTCCGGCGAGGCGTCCGCCCCTCAGGAGGCCGCACCGCCGCGCGTCGCGTCGAGCTCCGAGAAGCCCGGCGCCCCCAAGCGCCGTGGCGGCGCCGCCGGTCGTCGCCGCCGAGGCGACGCCCCGCCGCGCGGCTCCGGCGTCGACGAAAGCTACACGCCGCGCGCACGCGCGGTTCGGCCCGCCGGCCCGCTGCCGGAGGTCGACCTGCCGCAGTTCGCGGCCCTCGGGCTCACGGGCGAACTGCTCGCCGGCGTGGCGGCTGCCGGGTACGAGTGTCCGACGCCGATCCAGGAGCAGGCGATTCCGCGAGCCTTGGCCGGCCGCGACATCGTCGGCTGCGCCCAGACGGGCACCGGCAAGACGGCCGCGTTCGTCTTGCCCATCCTGCAGCGCATGAGCGCGCCCATGGTCGCCGACGGGCGTGTGGCGCGCCCCTCGGCCCTGGTCGTGACGCCGACCCGCGAGCTCTGCGGCCAGATCGAGGAGGTCGGCGAGACGCTCGGCACCTATACCGGCCGCCGTGTGCTGGCCGTCTTCGGCGGCGTCCCCTACGAGCCGCAGGCCAAGCGCGCCCGCGAGGGCGCCGACCTGCTCGTCGCGACGCCGGGCCGCCTGCTCGACATGCTGCGGCAGGGCGACGTGCGTCTCGACCACGTCGACACGCTCGTGCTCGACGAGGCCGATCGCATGCTCGACATGGGGTTCTGGCCGGACGTGAAGCGCATCATCGACGCCGTCCCCAGTAAGCGTCAGAACCTTCTGTTCTCGGCGACGATGAGCAAGCAGGTTCTCACCATCATCGAGGACACGCTCGACCGCCCGGTGTTCATCGAGTTGGGCGGCAGCGCCAAGCCGGTCGAGGCCGTCGAGCAGCGGGTGCTGCCCGTCAACAACGAGCAGAAGGTCGACCTGCTCGTCGAGTACTTCCGCCATCACGACCCGCAGCGCACGATCGTCTTCGCGCGCACGCGGCGTCGCGCGGAGCGGCTTGCCATCACCCTCAACAAGGCCGGGATTACGTGCGAGGCCATCCACGGCGATCGCACCCAGGGTCAGCGGCAGCGCGCCCTGGACGGATTCAAGAGCGGCAAGATCGCCGTGCTGGTTGCGACCGACGTCGTGGCGCGCGGCATCGACGTGGACAACATCACGCACGTCATCAACTTCGACATCCCGACGAACCCCGAGGACTACGTGCATCGCATCGGGCGCACGGCGCGGGCCGGCACGAGCGGCGTCGCCGTGAGCTTGCTGACCGGCGAGGACGTGCACGATCTGAAGGCGATTGAGGTGCTGATCGGCAGCACGCTCGATCGCCACGATCTGCCCGGGTTCGAGTACGAGAAGCGCGCGATTCTGGAGTCGCACCAGCTCCAGCCGAAGCCCGGCAAGCTGGTGTGGAACGGCGGCGCCCGCCGTTCGGCGGCGCAGGGCATCCGGCGGCGGCCGCCGCGTCGTACGCCGGCGCGGTAAGCGCCGCACGGCGAAGGGGAGAGGGGCGGCGTACAGCGCCGCTCCGGCTGCCGCCGTGCAGAGGCGGCGCGCGGCGGCGTCCCACGCCGCCGCGCTGCTCGCCGGAACGGCTGGAATCGGTCCCGCCGGCTCTGCTATACTCCCCTTCCTGCGTGGGCGACTAGCTCAGTTGGGAGAGCGCCAGCTCGACAAGCTGGAGGTCGTTGGTTCGAAACCAACGTCGCCCACCATCTCCTTCTCTCACCCTTTCTTCGGCGTTGCTTGGCCACGCGTTTGGGCCGTGGTTAGATAGCCACGGTCGGCCGGATGGGTCGAGCTTCGATTGAGGCGCACGCGGCGCGGGAGAAAGGAGTGCGATGGCCACCAGGCTGCTGCTTCTGGCGGTCGCCGGATCCGTGGGGGCGCTCTGCCGGTACGGGTTGTCGGGCGTCGTGCAACGCGCGGTCGTGGCGCAGTTCCCCTACGGCACGCTCGTGGTGAACGTCGTCGCGTCCTTCCTGGCCGGTCTCCTCTTCGGCCTCTTCGAGAGTCGCTGGCCGCTGAGCACCGAGGCGCGGATCATCGTCATGGTCGGTTTTCTCGGCGCCTTCAGCACCTTCTCAAGCGTGATGCTGGAGACCGCCAATCTCGCTCGGGACGGCCAGTGGCTGAGCGTGGCCGGCAATCTGCTGCTGCAAAACAGTCTCGGTATGGTGGCGGTGTTCGCCGGGTTCGCCGCCGCCCACCTGTTACAAGGGGGTGCGGCATGAGCGTGCAGGACGAGAGCGTGGGGGCCACCGGCGGTGGCGTGCAGTCGCTGGTGCTCACCGCCGACGACCGCGACCTCGATACGGTGGAGGCGCAGCTCTTGCGTGTCTTCGTCGGAACCGATCAGAAGTACCACCGCAAGCCGTTGTATGAGGCGATCGTTCTGGCCGCGCGTGAGCGTCACCTCGCGGGCGCCACGGTGCTCCACGGCTCCATGGGGTACGGCGCCGCCAGCCGCATCCACACTGCGAAGATCCTGCGCGTCTCGGAAGACCTGCCGGTGGTCGTGGAGATCGTCGACACGGCGAACAAGATCGACGCTTTTCTGCCCATCGTCGACGGGATGATGGACAAGGGACTGATCACCGTCGAGACGGTGAGGGTGCTCGCCTACCGGCACGGCGTGCGCTGAGGGCGGCCGTTCGCGCCGGCCGGCTACCCGCGCCGAATCGCGGCGCTCGCTTCGCGTATGAGCGCCCCGGCCGCGGCGCAAGCGGCGTCGGCGCCCTCGCTGCGCGAGATCAGGTCTATTAGCGCGCTGCCGATGATGACGCCGTCGGCGAGGCCGGCGACGCCGGCCGCCTGCTCCGGCGTCGAGATGCCGAAGCCGACGGCGATCGGCGCGCTGGTGCGAGCGCGCAGCCGCGCGAGCAGCGCCGGGAGGTCCGCGGCGACGGTCTGGCGCGCTCCCGTGACGCCGGTCACGGCGACGCAGTAGATGAAGCTCGTCGCCGCGGCGGCGACCATGTCGAGGCGCTCGTCCGTGCTGGTCGGCGTGGCCATGGGTACGAGCGCCACGCCGTGCGCCGCCGCCAGCGCCGCCAGGCCGGCGCCCGGCGCCGCCAGTTCGGCGCTCGCCGCTTGCGCTTCGTCGAGCGGCAGGTCGGGGATGACCAGCGCCTCCACGCCGGCGGCCGCGGCGTCGCTGAAGAAGCGTTCCGCGCCGTAGGCGAGCACCGGGTTCAGGTACGTGAGCAGCACGAACGGCGCCTGGGCGCTGTGGGCCGCGGCGAGCCGCAGGACGTCGTCCGGCGTGACGCCGGCCTGCAGCGCGGCATGCGTTGAGCGCTGCACCACCGGCCCGTCGGCGATCGGGTCCGAGAAGGGAATGCCGAGTTCGATGATGTCGGCGCCGGCGGCGATGAGCTCGCGGATGAGGCGGTGACTCGTCTCGATGTCGGGATGGCCGCCGGTGAGATAGGGGATGAGGGCGGCGTGGCCGGCGCGCGGCGCCGCGAACGCCTTTGCCAGGCGCGGGGTGAGCGGGGTCGTCATTCCATCTCCTTCAGCAGCTTGGCCGCCTCGTGGACGTCTTTGTCGCCCCGGCCTGAGAGGTTCACGATGATCAGTTCGCCGGGCGCGAAGCGCGTCGTGTCGGGCGTGAACTCGCCGGCCCGCGGCCCGCGCAGGACGTAGGCGATCGCGTGGGCGCTCTCGAGCGCCGGGATGATGCCCTCGAGACGGGCGAGCGCGCGGAAGGCCGCCAGGGCCTCTTCGTCGCCGACGGCCGCGTACTTGGCGCGGCCCGAGTCCTTGAGCCAGGCGTGCTCGGGGCCCACGCCGGGATAGTCGAGGCCGGCCGAGATCGAGTGTGCCTCGGCGACCTGGCCCCAGGCGTCCTGTAGCAGATAGCTGAAGGAGCCGTGCAGCACGCCGGGGGCGCCCTTGGCCAGCGGCGCGCCATGCCGGGCGTCGAGGCCCTCGCCGGCCGCCTCGACGCCGGTCAGACGCACGGGCAGATCGCGGAAGGCGTGGAAGAGCCCCATGGCGTTTGAGCCTCCGCCGACGCAGGCCACGACCTCGTCCGGCAGGCGCCCGTAGCGCTCGCGCACCTGGGCGATGGCCTCGTCGCCGATGACGGCCTGGAAGTCGCGCACCATGGCCGGATACGGAGCGGGGCCGGCCACGGAACCGATGCAGTAGAAGGTCGTGCCGACGTTCGTCACCCAGTCGCGCAGGGCCTCGTTCATGGCGTCCTTGAGGGTGCGGGAGCCGCTCTCGACCGGCACGACGGTGGCGCCCAGCAGGCGCATGCGGATGACGTTGAGCTCCTGACGGCGGACGTCCTCGGCGCCCATGTAGACGGCGCACTCGAGGTCCAGCAGCGCGCAGGCCGTCGCCGTGGCGACACCGTGCTGGCCGGCGCCGGTCTCGGCGATCACACGGCGCTTGCCCATACGCTTGGCGAGCAGCGCCTGGCCGAGGACGTTGTTGATCTTGTGAGCGCCGGTGTGGCAGAGGTCCTCTCGCTTGAGGAGGACGGTGGCGCTGCAGGCCTCGCTGAGGCGGGCGGCGTGGTAGAGCGGCGTCGGGCGTCCGGCGTAGTCGGCGAGCAGGCGCGCGAGCTCGGCCTGGAAGGCCGCGTCCGCGCGCGCCTGCTCGTACGCCGCCGTGAGCTCGTCGAGGGCGGGGATGAGCGTCTCGGGGACGAAGCGCCCGCCGTAGGGGCCGAAGTGGGTTTCAATGCTCATGCTGTGGTACCTCGTGAGTGGTCGGCGCGGGCGACGGCGGCAAAGAACGCCCTGAGGAGCTCCTCGTCCTTGACGCCGGGCGCCGCTTCGACGCCGCTGCCGACGTCGACCATGGACGGGTGGAGGGTGGTGATGGCGCGCTCGACGTTGCCGGGCGAGAGGCCGCCGGCGAGGACGAGGCGGTCGGCCGGCGGCAGCTCGCTCGCGGCCAGGGCTTGCCAGTCGAGTGTCCGGCCGGTGCCGCCGTACTCTCCGGGCGTGCGAGTGTCGAGGAGCGTGTAGTCGGCCTCGGAGGCGTCGGGGGTGTCGGCCGCCGCGATGACGCGCGGCCGCAGGCCGCGCCGCGCGGCGGCCTCCCGTACCTCGGCGACCGTGGGGCCGTCGGCGCCGGCGGAGAGCTGCGCGGCCTGTAGCCCGCACTCGGCGAGTTGCTGCGCGATCCACTCGGCCGACTCCGTTGTGACGACGGCCACGGTGAGCGCCTCGCCGGCATCGGCGGCGAGGGCGCGTGCCCGCGCCGCCGTCACCCGGCGCGGGCTGGCGCTGAGGATGAAGCCGCAGGCGACTGCGCCGAGCGCCGCCGCGCAACGGACGTCCTCCGCGCGCGTGAGGCCGCAGACCTTGACGCCCGTCATGCGTGCGTCTCCGCGGGATCGAGGCCGCTGCGTAGGGCGCGCACACGCTCGGGCAGACGGTCGATGCCGGCGCGCACCAGAGCTTCGCCGACGAGCAGCGCACTCGCACCCGCCTCGGCCGCGCGCCGGGCGTCGGCGGCCGTGCCGATGCCGCTCTCGCTGACCAGCACCGCGTCCGGCGGCACGAGGGCGGCCAGCCGCTCGGTGACCGCGAGGTCGACGGAAAGCGTGCGCAGGCTACGGTTGTTGACGCCGATCAGGCGCGCGCCGGCGGCGAGGGCGCGCGCCAGGTCGTGCTCGTCGTGAACCTCGACAAGGGCGTCGAGGCCGCAGGCTGAGCACTCGTCGAGCAGGGCGGTGAGCTGCTCGTCGTCGAGCGCCGCCACGATGAGGAGCACGGCGGCGGCGCCTGCGTCGGCCGCCTCCCACACCTGGTAGGCGCCGACCAGGAAGTCCTTGCGCAGCACGGGCAGCGAGACGGCCGCCGTGACGGCGCGCAGGTCGTCGAGTGAGCCGCCGAAGTGCGTCGGCTCGGTGAGCACCGAGATCGCGTCCGCGCCCGCCTTCTCGTAGGCCCGCGCCTGCGTGACGGCGTCGAGGTCCGGCGCGATGTCGCCCTTGCTGGGCGAGCGGCGCTTGACCTCGGCGATGAGGGCCAGACGCGCGCCGTCGCCCGGCCCGGTCGCCGCCGTCCGCGGCGCGCGCAGCGCGCCCTCGAGGCGGTGCGCCGGGCTTGCCGGCGCGGGCCGGCGCAGCGGCCGGCTCGCCTGCGCCGCCTCAGCCCGCGTGCGGGAGGCGGCCACCATCTCGGCGAGGAAGTCGCTCATGCGCTCTCCGCCTTGAGGCGGGTGGTGGTGCGGATGAGGGCGTCGAGCTTGGCGCGCGCCGTGCCCGAGGCGACGGCGGCGCGCGCTCTCTCGACGCCCTCGGCGATCGTCGGGCAGATCTCGGCGGCGTAGAGGGCCGCGCCGGCGTTCAGGAGGACGATGTCCAGGCGCGGCCCGGGCACGCCGTCCAGCACCTCGCGCACATACTGCGCGTTGAGCTCGGCATCGCCGCCGCGCAGGTCGTGGAGCTGCGCGTGCCGGAAGCCGAAGTCCTCGGGGTCGAGCTCGTAGGAGACGTCGAAGCCCTTGTCGGCGAACACCTCGACGACGAGGGTCGGGCAGGTGGTCGAGATCTCATCCAGGCCGTCCTCGCTGTGCACGATCAGGTTGCGCGCCGAGCCCATCATGCGCACCGCCTGGGCGATGCGCTGCACGTAGCGCTGGTCGGCGACGCCGATGAGCTGGTGGCGCGCCCCGGCCGGGTTGGTGAGCGGGCCGATGAGGTTGAAGGTGGTCGCCATACCGAGCTCGCGCCGCACCGGCGCGACGTGCTTCATGGCCAAGTGATGCCGGGGGGCGAACATGAAGCCGATGCCGATCTCGGCGATGCAGCGGCTCACCTGGTCCGGTGCGATGTCGATGGCGACGCCCAGCGCCTCGAGCACGTCGGCGCTGCCGCACTTGCTGGTGGCCGAGCGGTTGCCGTGCTTGGCGACCGTGGCGCCGGCGCCGGCCGCCACCAGCGCGGCCGCAGTCGAGATGTTGAAGGTGTGCGAGCAGTCGCCGCCGGTGCCGCAGGTGTCGAGGATGACGTCGGCGTCGACCTCGACCTTCTCAGCCAGCTCGCTCATGGCGCGCGCCATGCCGACGATCTCTTCGGCGGTCTCGCCCTTGACGCGCAAGGCGCTGAGGAAGGCGGCCGTTTGGGCATCGCCGGCACGGCCGCCCATGATCTCCAGCATGACGCCGTGAGCCTCGGCCGCGCTCAGGTCGCGACCTTCGGCCAGGGCTTTGAGCGCGGCGCTGATGATGTCATTCGGCACGGGGGCCCTCCTGTGAAGATGCGGATGAGGCGGGGCCGGAGGCATCCGCCTCGGGAGCCCCGCCGCTCATGGCGAGGAAGTTGCGCAGCAGGTCGAGGCCGACCGTCGTGAGCACGCTCTCGGGGTGAAACTGCACGCCGTGGACGGGGAGCTCGCGATGCCGTACGCCCATGACGACGCCTTCGGCGTTCCAGGCGGTCAGCTCCAGGCACTCGGGCAGCGCGGGGTCGACGACCAGCGAGTGATATCGGGTGGCCGTGAATGGGTCGGGCAGGCCGGCGAAGACGCCGCGCCCGTCGTGTGAGATCTCGTCCGTCTTGCCGTGCACGGGCGCGCCGGCGCGGCGCACGACGCCGCCGTAGACCTGGCCGATCGACTGATGCCCAAGACAAACGCCGAGCACGGGGAGGCGGCGGGCGCCGAAGTGAACGATGGCCTCCATGCTCATGCCGGCCTCGTTGGGCGTGCAGGGGCCGGGGGAGACGACGAGGTGCGTCGGGTTCGCGGAGGCGATCTCGGCCAGGCTGGTGTGGTCGTTGCGGCGCACGACGATCTCGGCGCCCAGCTCGCCGAGGTACTGAACGAGGTTGTAGGTGAACGAGTCGTAGTTGTCGATCACGAAGACACGGGTCGCGGCGGGGGCGCTCATGGTCACTCCTTCTCGGCGGCTGCCGTCGGCTCGCAGGAGCCGGCGAACTCGTCGTGGGCCAGCTTGACGGCGCGCAAGAGCGCGGCGGCCTTGTTTTGCGTCTCCTCGAACTCGCGCGCCGGGTCGCTGTCGGCGACGATGCCGGCTCCGGCCTGGATGTGCGCGATGCCGTCCTTGACGATCATCGTGCGGATGCAGATGCAGGTGTCCAGGTCGCCGCCGTAGCTCAGGTAGCCGATGGCGCCGGCGTAGGGGCCGCGGCGCATCGGCTCGAGCTCGTCGATGATCTGCATGGCGCGCACCTTGGGGGCGCCGCTCACCGTGCCGGCGGGGAAGGCGGCCTTGAGGGCGTCGATGGGCGTCTTGTCCTCGCTCAGCCGTCCGCTGACGTTGGAGACTATGTGAATGACGTGCGAGTAGAGCTCCATGCCCATGAACTCGTCGACGTTCACCGTGCCCGGCGTGCACACACGCCCGAGATCGTTGCGCCCGAGGTCGACGAGCATGAGGTGCTCGGCGCGCTCCTTCTCGTCGGCGCGTAGGTCGGCGATCAGGGCGCGGTCCTCGGCCGCGCTGGCGCCGCGCTTGCGCGTGCCGGCGATCGGCCGCGTCTCGACGCGCCCGTCCTGCACGGTGACCAGCGGCTCCGGGCTCGAGCCGCAGAGGGCGAAGTCGTCGAAGGCGATGTAGTACATGTAGGGGCTCGGGTTGACGGCCCGCAGGCCGCGGTAGATCGCGAACGGGGAGACGTCGATGGGCGTGCTGAAGCGCTGGCTGAGCACGACCTGAAAGGCGTCGCCGGCGTAGATGTACTCGCGGATGCGCTCGACGCCCGACTCGTACTGGTCGCGCGTCATTGAGGAGACGACGGGGCGCGGTTCGCTCGCGCTCGTCGCCGGATCGCCTGCGGCGTCCGGCTCCTCCGCCTCCACCTGGCCGTAGGCGCCGGCGGGGAGGGGCTGCGCGAGCTTGGCGCGCACCTCGGCGATGCGCTGCACGGCGCGCGCGTACGGGCCCTCGATGTCGCGGCCCTCGACGAAGGCGTTGGCGACCACGGTGACGGTGTGCTTGAGGTGATCGAAGACGAGCACCGTGTCGGCCAGCAAGAAGGCCATCTCGGGCAGGCCGAGGTCGTCCGGCGGCGCATCCGGGAGCGGCTCGAGGTGACGCACGAGGTCGTAGCCGAAGTAGCCGACCAGGCCGCCGGCCAGGGGCGGCAGATCCGCCGAGACCGGCGGCCGGTAGCTCGTCAGGAGCTCCGCGGCGGCCACGAACGGATCGTCGTGCTCGACCTCGAGTCGGTCGCCGTTCTCCTGCACGGTGAGCTTGCCCGCGGCGTAGGTGACGAGCGCCCTGGCGCCGACGCCGAGGAAGGAGTAGCGGCCCATGTGCTGGCCCTGTTCGGCGCTCTCAAGGAGGAACGCGCGCCGCGGAGCGCCGAGTTTGAGGAACGCCGAGACGGGGGTCTCGAGATCGGAGATGAACGAGTGGGTGACGGGTACGACGTTATGAGCCAGTGCGAGGCGTCGCGCCTCGACTAGCTGCGGTATGACACGTATGTCCTTTGCCACGGGCCAAGCATGTGACACCTCCCGGTGATCACGACCCAACGTCGTTGCCAGCCATGTGAGCGGCGTCGGTGATGGGCAAACGCTAGGGCAGAGCGACCGTCGCTGTCAAGCGGCGGTCGCTCTGCGGCGTCGGCGTCTGCCGGTGACCATGCTGCGGAAGGGGCCGGCAGGAGAGTCGGGAGCTGCCGAGCTCTGCGCTCCGGCCGGCCCCGTTTGGGATCAGCTCGCCAGGCGCTCGAGCTGATTCGTGTAGGCGCGCAGGTGGTTCTCGCTACCGCGCAGCAGATTGGCGTAGACGGCATCGAGGTCGGCACGGTCGGTGGCCGCGATGCGTTCTTCGAGGTCGGCGATGTCCTTTTCCTCGATTGCGATGGCGACCTCCAGAGCTTCGGCGAGGGAGTCGTCGGCCTGCTTGATCAGTTCCTCGTACAGGGCGTCGAGCGCCGGGTCGGTGAACTCGCCAGCGCCGTTGCCGGCGGTGGGGTCGTCCAGCGAGTAGGCATCGAGCAGCGTCTTGACCGAGTCCATGTGTCTCGATTCGGACTGGGCGATCGTGGTGAAGGTAGTCAGACCGTACATGTCGCCGAGCGCGGTGTAGACGTCGCGGGCGAGCTTCTCTTCCTCGCGCATGAAGACGAGGCCGTCGGCGTCTTCGGTCGTCAGCGGTTGCGACGTATCGGAGGCGACGTGCGTGCCGAGCTCGCGCGCCTCGCCGCCGGCGCCCTGGCCCAAGCCGTCCCCGCCGCCGTAGCCGCCGCCGCGGCTTGACCCCTTGCCGGCGGCGCCGTGCAGGGCGGCGACGCTCTCCGAGTTGGAGGCGGCGGCGTCGGCTGATCTTGCTTCGAGCACGATGCCGCCGAGGGCGACGGCGCTCGCGACGGCGACGACGGCGACGGCGGCGATATGCGATCTCTTCATTGGACCCTCCATGCTTGGACCTGCCGTGGCAGGAGACTCTTCGCGACTACAAAGGAGCATGCGCCGCCAATCTGGGAGAACGATGTGGAAACGCTTCGCCGACTCTGGGAATGCCGTGTGGCCCGTCTGTGAGGCTTGGCTTCGGATAGACTCCGTGCCATGTTCTCGCTTCGCCGCATCACGCCGCAGGATCTGCAGCGGCGGCGCTGGGAGCTCCTCGCGCTCACCTCGATCGGCGCCTTCATGAGCCCGCTGGACAGCGCCATCCTCTCGGTCGCCTTCCCCTCCATGAGCCCGGCGCTGCGGCTCACGTTCGCCGGCTCGCTCTGGATTCAGGCCGCCTACCTTGTGGCCATGGTCGTGCTGCTGATCCCGCTCGGGAGGCTGGCCGACCACCACGGTCGGGTGCGCTTCTACCTGCTGGGCCTCGCCGTGTTCACGATGGGGTCGCTGCTGGCGGCGCTGAGCATGAACGCCGCCTGGATGATCGTCAGTCGCGTCGTGCAGGGCACGGGGGCGGCGCTGCTCGTCTCGACGTCCGCGGCCATCGTCACCGCGGCCTTTCCGCCGCACGAGCGCGGTCGCGCGCTCGGCATCAACGTGATGGCCGTGTATCTCGGCCTGAGCCTCGGTCCGCCACTCGGCGGCCTGCTCGTCGATACGCTCGGCTGGCGCTGGATCTTTCTCGTCAACTTGCCGGTCGGCATCGTGTCGCTCGTCTGGGGCTGGCTGCTGCTGCCGCGCGACGAGGAGAAGCACGCCGGCAGGCGCCCGGACCTCTTGGGAGCACTGTTTCTGGCCGTCTTCCTCATGGGGCTGCTGGTGCCGTTGACCTTCATCGGCGAGTGGGGCTGGGGTACGCGTACGCTCGCCTTTTTCGCCGTGGCGCTCGCCGGCCTCGCCGTCTTCATCCTGCGCGAGCGGTCCTCGCCGGCGCCGCTGCTCGACCTCGACCTGCTGCGGCGCAACCGCTTGTTCGCGGCCGCCAACCTCGCCGCCCTGCTGAACTACCTGGCCGTCGGCGCCATCGGCGTGCTCACGGCCGTGTTCCTGGAGGTGGTGCTGGGCAAGTCGGCCATGATGACCGGCTGGCTGATGCTGAGTCAGCCGCTGATCATGGCCGTGCTCAGCCCCTTCAGCGGTCGCCTCAGCGACCGCGTCGGCTCGCGGGCGCTCTCGACCTCGGGGATGCTCATTGTCGGCGCCGGCATGGCCGTCCTGGCGGCGCTGGGCGCCGAGTCGAGCGTCGCCCAGGTCGCGCTCGGCCTGGGCATCGTGGGTCTCGGCATCGCCGCCTTCAGCGCGCCTAACTCCTCGGCCGTGATGGGCAGCGTGCGCCGCGACCAGCTCAGCCTGGCGAGCGCGTTTCTCGGCACCATGCGCGTGACCGGCATGGCGTTGAGCTTCGCCGTGCTCGGCGGTGTGGCCGCGAGTCAGCTCGGGGCGCTGGGCGGCCGGCTGCTGTTCTCCGAGGCGGCCGGCGGCGGGCTGGCTGGGGCCGGGGTGGTTGACGGGTTCGTGACCGGCTACCGCTACGCCATGCTGATTGGTGTCGGCCTCGTATTGATGGGGGCGGTCGCCTCGCTGGCACGCGGCGCGCACGAGGCGGGGTGAGTTGAATGGGCACGCGCGGAGAAGAAGGAACGGGAACGACGGCCGGGGGCGCCGCTGGGGCGCCGCCGGCGCCTCGGCCGGTGCGCGTCGGCGTCCTCATCGCCGGCGGCGAGTCGCGCCGCATGGGCCGCGACAAACGCATGCTGACGCTCGACGGCGCGACGCTGGTCGAGCGCAACCTCACCGTGCTCGCCGACATCTTCCCGCGTGTGTGCCTCTCGCTGCGGGACGTGGGCCAGGCGCCGGCCGGCTTGGCGAGCGGCGTTGAGGTGATTCCGGACGACGCGACCGGCTCGCCGCTCGCCGGTCTGGCGTCCGTCCTTGCTGCCGTCGGCGAGCCCGTCTTCGCCCTCGCCGCCGACATCGTCGACGCGGAGCGCGACGCCATTGAGCGGGTGTGTGACGCGTTCGTCGATGTCGACGTCGCGCTGCCCGTGGCCGGCGCGCACCTGCAGCCGCTGCACGCGGTGTACGCGCCGGCCTGCGTGCCGCACATGCGGCGCCTGCTGGCGGCCGGCTCTCACCGCGTGCTCGACCTTCTGCCGCTGGTGCGCGTCGCGACCGTGCCCTTCGCCACGGAGGCGCCGTTCTTCAATGTCAACACGCCGCGGGACTGGGACGAGGCAGAGGCGCGCCGCCGGCGCCGTTGAGCCGCTCTTGACGGCGGTGCTAGGCTTCTTTGCGTGTCCGACTCCGAGCCCTTCGCCCTAAGGCATCTGCTATGGGCGCCGGGCCGCACCATGGAGAGACCATGGGGCGGCGACGTGGTCGCCGTCGTGGGCCCGCGGCGGAAACGCGCGGACCTCCTCGTATTTGGAAAGGAGCGGGGATATGCTGCGCCGACCGACCCGAAAGGGCCGGGCTCGTGAGGCTGTCCGAACGCCAAGCCCTCGCAGGCGAGCCGCGCCGTTGCGGCCGCAAGATCGATGGCGACCCGGCCGCTGGAGGGCGCTTCTCGCCATCACGTTGATGTTGGCGCTCAGCGTGGCGCTCGCCGGGTGCGGCGAGGATCAGTCGACGGAGACGCCGCTCACCGTTTTCGCGGCGGCGTCATTGACCGATGCGTTCACGGAACTCGGCGAGGAGTTCGCTGCCGCTCGCCCCGGCGCGGCGCCGCGCTTCAGCTTTGCGGGCAGCGGCGATCTCGCTTTGCAGATAAGGGAAGGCGCACCGGCAGACGTCTTCGCCTCGGCTGATGTGGTCGCGCTGCAGTCGGCCGGTGACGCCGTCGACGCGTCGCGCGTCTTCGCCCGTAATCGCATGGCGATCGTCGTCGCCCCGGGCAATCCGCACGCGGTGAAGGGGCTGGCCGACCTAGGGCGCGATGATCTCAAGGTCGTGCTGGCTGCCGCGGATGTTCCCGCCGGACGGTACGCGGCCGAGATACTCGAGCGCACTCAGGTTGCCGTGAGGCCGGTCTCGTTGGAGGCCACCGTGAAAGGCGTCGTGTCGAAGGTCGCTCTCGGTGAGGCGGACGCCGGCATCGTCTACGTGACCGACGTGACGGCGGCCAAGGACACGGTCGGCGGCGTCTCGATTCCCGATGCCCAGAACGCCGTCGCCGAGTACCCGATCGCGCGGGTTACCGCAGCGGAGCACGCGGATGAAGCGGCGGCGTTCGTCGACTTCGTGCTCTCCCCCGAGGGTCAGGCGATACTCGCTCGCTACGGCTTCGCGGCCGGTGGAACGTGACGTGACCGAGGACGAGCGTCCGCCTGCTGTAGAGCAGTCCGGCGACTCCGAGGCGGGGAGCGGGGCGCGCGGAGCGTCTGAGCGCGGCTCCGTGCCGGCGTTGCCGGCACGCCGGCCGCGCCGCGCTCCGCGCGCGGTTCCGCCGTTCGGCTTTGTACCGCTGGCGGTCCTCGCGGTCGCGTTTCTGGCCCTGCCGGTGGTCGCCCTGGTCGTACGTTCGCCCTGGGGCAGTCTGGCGGCCGATCTCTCGGCTCCGGGAGTGCTCACGGCCTTGCGGCTCTCTCTCATCTGCTCGCTGTCCGCGGTCGCGCTCTCGCTCGTGCTCGGCGTGCCTCTCGCCTGGCTTCTGGCTCGGGTTCGCTTTCGCGGCCGCAATCTCGTGCGCGCCATGGTGCTGCTGCCGATGGTGCTGCCGCCCGTGGTCGGCGGCGTCGCCTTGCTTCTGGCCTTCGGCAGGCATGGGCTCGTAGGCCGCTGGCTGGACGCGGCGTTCGGGCTGACGCTGCCCTTCACGCTCGCGGGGGTGATCGTCGCGGAGACGTTCGTCGCCATGCCGTTTCTCGTCATCACCGTCGAGGCCGGCATGCGCGCCATGGACCGCCGCTACGAAGACGCGGCGGCGACACTGGGCGCCGGTCGCTGGATGACGTTCCGGCGCGTCACGCTGCCGCTGATCGCGCCGGCCGTCGGCGCCGGCGCGGCGCTGAGCTGGGCGCGGGCGCTCGGCGAGTTCGGCGCCACGATCACGTTTGCCGGCAACATGCCGGGGAGCACCCAGACGATGCCGCTGGCGGTCTACCTCGCGCTGCAGAGCAACCCGGAGGCGGCCTTCGCGCTCAGTCTGGTGATGTTGGCCATCTCGCTGACCGTGCTCGTCGCTCTGCGCGGCCGCTGGTTCCCCTCGCGGTGAACGTGACGTTGCGGCACGCCGACGGGGACGCCGAGCCGTGAGTCTCGTCGCCGAGATCGCTCTGCGGAAGGGCGAGTTGGACCTGCGTGCCGAGGTCCGTGCCGCTGAGGGCGTTGTCGTGCTGCTTGGGCCGAACGCCGCCGGCAAGACGACCTTTCTGCGCGCCCTCGCCGGCCTTGTGCCGCTCGAGGAAGGACGGATCGTGCTCGACGACGTTGTGCTCGACGCGCCGCGGGACGGCGTGCACGTGCCGACCTCTCGTCGGCCGATCGGCGTCGTGTTTCAGGATTACCTGCTGTTCCCGCACCTCTCGGCGCTCGACAACGTCGCCTTCGGCTTGCGCGCCCGTGGTGTGGGCCGGCGCGAGGCGCGCGCCAAGGCGGGACAATGGCTCGAGCGCGTCGGCGTCGGCAGCCACGCGGGCGCGCGACCGGCGGCGCTCTCCGGGGGGCAGGCGCAGCGGGTCGCGCTGGCGCGCGCGCTGGTAACCGAACCGCGCCTCCTCTTGCTCGACGAACCGCTCGCGGCCATGGACGCCGGCGCTCGCGCCGACTTGCGCCGCGAGCTCAGCGTGCAGCTCGCCTCGTTCCAGGGCATCTGCGTCATGGTGACCCACGATCCGATCGAGGCGCTGACCCTCGGCGATCACCTGGTCGTCCTGGAGGCCGGACGCGTCGTGCAGGCTGGGGCGCCCTCCGAGGTGGCCTCTCATCCGCGCTCCGACTACGTGGCCCGGCTCGTCGGGCTCAATCTCTACCGCGGCGCCGGCAGCGGTCACACGGTCACCGTCGCGGGAGGCGAGCGCATCGCCGTGGCCGAATCGATTGAGCCGGCAGGCGAGGTCTTTGCCGTGATCCCGCCGCGCGCGGTCGCCCTGCACCGCACGCGCCCGGAGGGTTCGCCGCGCAATGTCTGGGCCGGACGCGTCGCCGCGCTCGAGGTGGCCGGCGAACGGATCCGGGTGCACGTGGAGAGCGGCCTGCCGATCGTCGCCGAGGTCACACCCGCGGCGATGGCGGAGCTGCGCTTGGGCGAGGGCGGCTCGGTCTACGCCTCGGTCAAGGCGGTCGAGGTGGAGGTCTATCAGGCATGACCGTCGGCCGAAGCCGGCCCGGGATGAGCTCCGGGCGGAGGAGTGAAGGACAAACGGCAATCTCTCACGCTCAAGTGGAGCGTGAGAGATGTACGGCAAACGAGCCTAGATCGACGGGTCGAAGCGCGCCACGTCCGGCGCGGGCAGGCGCTGCCAGGCGCCGCCGACGCCTTCGTGGGCGCCGCCGAGCTCGACGTGCAGCATGGCGATGCCGAAGTCGATGGGCGCCGTCCATGACGTCTTCTCGGCGCTGCTCAGGATGAGGGCGCCGTCCGCGAGGCGAAAGCGCCAGGGCTGCCTATTGGCGCCCGAGGGCGCCAGCCGGGCAGCCTCGACGCCGCTGATCGCCCAGGCCGGCCAGGCGGCGTGACCCGGCCCCAGGCCTCGCTGCAGCCCTGGGGCGATCTCCTCGATCTGGTGCCGCGCGGCGGAGCGGACGGCGGCGCTCATCAGGCGTTCTACCAGTTCCTTCTGCTCGACCGGGTAGCCGACCGGTGTGACGGCGTGGACGCGCTCGCCCGGTTGGAGCGTGAAGAGGCGCGCGCTGAGCTCGCGGTCGAACATGCCGGCTACCCAGCAGGTGCCGAGGCCGAGGCGCGTCGCCTCGAGCACGAAGGCCTCGCCGACGTAGCCGATCTCGATTTCGCTGTCCTCGGGGGCGATGAACGCCGCCGTGTAGGGGGCGCCTTGAACGCGGCCGTAGACGGGACCGTTGTTGCCGAAGACGCCCTTGTACAAATCGTCGCTGCTCGCGATCACCTCGGCTCTCACGCCCGGGGCGAGCTGAAAGCGTTCGCAGTGCGCGCGCAGGGCGTCGAGCGCCGCCCCGGCAACCTGGCGGTTGCTGTAGCGGCGGCGCGACCTCCGCACCGCGACGGCGTCGTACCAGGCGGGGTTGAGCGTCAACGCGTGCTGCACGAGCGCCCCCGTCTTCCGTTACTTCATCTCCTCGCCGGCATGCGGCCCCGGCCCCATGTCCCACACCGAGTCGACCGTGATGCGCACCACGTACTTGATGGGCGGCAGGTGCCCGGCGGCCCTCATCTCCCTGAGGCTCTCGTTGACGCGCTCGAAGACCTCGCCGTGATCGATGAGATCGGCGTGGCCCTTGACCTGCATGGCGACGTTGCGCTCGGGGTCGTGGATGCCCACGGCCACGCGCCGGTCGTGCTCGAGGTTCTCGCGCGTCTTGTGGGAGAACATGTCGGCGAAGTAGAGGTGTTCGTCGTCGAGCAGAGCGCCGCTGCCCTTGATCGAGACGTTCGGCATGCCGTCGGGTCCGACGGTCGCGACCCAGACGATGTGGCCGCCGGCCAGGAGATCGTGCAGTTCCTTGGGGATAGTGGTCATGGCGCTCGCCTCCTCGAGTGGTTGTTGTAGAGCTACCCTCCGGTGAGCGGCGGGGAACATGGGCGGGCGGTGAGGCGGGCGGCGCGCCGCAGGCAACGCCGCCCGCCCATGCCCGCCGGTCTACGGTTGCGAGACCAAGTACTCGAAGGCGGCCAGCGCGGCCGTCGCCCCCTCGGCGACGGCGATCACGATCTGCTTGTCGTGGACCGTCGTGCAGTCGCCGGCGGCGAAGACGCCGCGGACTCCTGTGTGACAGCGACGGTCGACGATGATCTCGCCGGCCTCGTTCGTGTCGACCAGGTCGAGGGCGAAGCCGGTGTTGGGCGTGTAGCCGATCTCGACGAACAGTCCGTCGACGTCCAGTCGCTGTTCGTCCTTCGTGCTCGCGTCGACGATCGTGACGGCCTCGAGCTTGTCACCGCCGTGCATCTCCTTGGCCCTGTGGCGCGGCAACACGCGAATGCGCGGGTTGGCGTTGACCTTGTCCTGCAGGATACCGTCGCCGGTCAGGCCCTCCAGGGCGATGAGGGTGACGTCACTGGCGATGCCCTCAAGCTCCAGGGCGGCCTCCAGGGCAGAGTTGCCGCCGCCGACGATCGCTACGCGTTGGTTCTCGAACAGCGGCCCGTCGCAGGTGGAGCAGTAATACACGCCGCGGCCGGTGAACTCCTTCTCGCCGGGGATGTTGAGGCGGCGCTTCTGCACGCCGCTGGCGATGATCACGGTGAGCGCATGGACCTCGCGCCCCGACTCCAGATCGACGATCCTGGTGCGGCCGTCCGTGCGCAGGCTCGCGACGCGCTCCCCGATCAGCTCGGCGATGTTGTACTGCTGAGTCTGCCGGTGGACGCGCTGGACGAGGTCCGGCCCCAGGATGAGCTCGCAGCCGGGGTAGTTGGCGACGTCGCGGGTGGTGCCGACCTGGCCGCCGATGTCGGCGGCGATGAGGACCGTCTTGAGGTTCTTGCGGGCGGCGTACATGGCGGACGTGAGGCCGGCCGGCCCGCCGCCGACGACGGCCACGTCGTACAGCGCCTCGAGGCTCACGGGCGCGCGGCCCAGGCGACGGTCGAGCTCGCCCGAGGCGTTGAGGCGGGCGAGGTCGTCGTAGCCGCCGATCGGCTCCCCGTCGAAGAAGATCTGCGGTACCGTGTGCTGCCCCGAGCGCTCCTCCATCTCCCGCCGGCACCGAGGGTCGTTCGACACGTCCACCTCACGCCAGGTGAGTCCCTTGGCGCGCAGCAGCGCCTTGGCCTTGATGCAGTACGGGCACCACTCGCGCGAGTAGATCTCGATTTCCATGCGGCCCGGCTCCTCGTCGTTCGCTTTGGCTCAGGCGATCATACCCCACGGCGTATGGGGGTGAGGCCGCTCGCCGGAGTCTGGGCGCTTCCGGCGGCGGTCATGATCCTTGCGTACGCATCGACTTCCCCCGAGGAGGACGAGATGGAGAACACGATTGTCTGGGCGGACATCCCCGTCACGGACATGAACCGCGCCCGCGCGTTCTACGCCGCGGTGCTGCAGGCGGAGATCCCGGTGATGGAGGGTACGGACGGCAAGGTGGCGCTGCTGCCCGGCGAGATGGGCGGCGCGAGCGTCGATCTCGCCCTGACGGAGGATCGCAAGCCGAGCCTCGACGGCAGCACCGTCTACCTGAACAGCCGCGGCGACCCCAAAGGCATGCTGGGCAGAGCCGTGGCGGCCGGCGGCCAGGAACTGATGCCGATCACGGACATGGGACCGATGATCGGCAGCATCGGCTTCTTCAAAGACAGCGAGGGCAACCGCGTAGGCGTGCACCTGCCGCCGGCGATGTGATCTGAGGGGAGGCGAGGGCGCGGCGCGCCGCAGGCTCGCCGCGCCCTCCGCCCGCTCGGATAGAATCGGTCGGTGTCGCCACACGCCATCGCAGCCTCGCCGTTTGTCTTCTCGCGCTGCCGCGGGCGAGGCTGTGCGGCGCTGAGCGCGTGAGCGGCGCCTTCGACACCTCGGCGGCGCCGCAAGGGGCCGCCTGGCGCCGGGTTCTCGTCGCCTTCATCGTTCTCCTCATCGTTGCCAGAGCCGGCTACGCGTTGGTGAGCCCGCCGCACACCGAGACGTTGATGCTCGATCTCGATGTGTACCGCGCGGCCGCGGCCGCGGCCCTCGAGGGGGGAGACGTGTACGCGGCGCACGCGAGCGGCAGCGCGCTGCCGTTCACCTACCCGCCGGCGGCCGCCTACCTGCTGATTCCGCTCGCGTTCGTCAGCAGGCCCGTTGCGGCGGTGGGACTCACGGGCCTCTCTGTCGTCGCGCTCATCATCGTCGTCTTCCTCGTGCTGCGCCGCGCCGCCGCGCCGCCCTTCTCGCCGACGCTGGGCGTCGTCGCGCTGCTGTCGCTGCTTGCGCTGACGCTCGAGCCGGTCATCGGCACGCTGACGCTCGGGCAGCTCAACCTCATCCTGATGGCGTTGATTGTCGTCGACCTGCTCACGGACTGGCGCGGGCGCGGCATCCTTATCGGCCTCGCCGCGGCGGTGAAGCTCACGCCGGCGATCTTCATCGTGTACCTGTTCGCGACGCGGCGGTTTCGCGCCGGAGCGCTCGCCGGCGGGGTGTTCGTTGTCTCGATCCTCGCCGGCTTCGCGATCGATGGTGGCGGGTCGCTCGACTACTGGCTGCGCGCCACGCGTGCCCCCGGCTTCATCGGCGGCGTTTCCTTTGTCGGCAACCAGTCGCTCACCGGCGCCCTCGTCCGCTTGGCTCCGGGCCTGCTTCCCCAGCCGGGTTGGTGGTGGACCGTCGTGCTCGCGCTGGCCGCGATCGCAGGTCTCGCCGGCGCCGCCCTCGTGTACCGCCGCGGCCGCGAGGAGCTGGCCGTCATGTGCTGCGCCGTGACGGCCCTCCTCGTCTCGCCGATCTCATGGGCGCACCACTGGGTCTGGTGTGCGCCCATCGCCGCGCTGCTCCTGACTCACTGCGCGCGCCTGTTCGCCGACGTCGGCGCGAACGCGTGGACGCGCTCTGCCGCCGGCGTCCTGCCCGCCGCGGCCTGGGTGCTGCTCTTCTACCTCGCGCCGATCTGGCTCGTCGACGACGTGCAAGGGCGTGACTTGTCGGGCCTCGAGCTCATCGTGAGCAACCTGTTCGTGATCGCGGGCGTAATGGTCGTTGTTGCAGCCGTGGCGACGGTGTCGGTTCGCGGCGACGGGGAACGTGGCCGTCGGGCGGGGTATTCCTAGTCGGATGCGACGTCGACACCAGAGAAGCGAAAGGGCGGCGGGGTGTGCGTAGCGCAACCCCGCCGGCCTCTTCATTGCGGACGTAGTGTGTGACGAGCGGCGCAGCCGCTACCCCATCACCGCCATCACGTCGACCATGTGCTTGTTGAGGCCGAGTTGGGCGTCGGGGACGCCGATCGCTCGGCCGACCATCTGGCTCAGGTAGATGATGGGCAGGTGCTGCCAGTCGCCGTACTTCTTGGCGACGCCGTCCTGCCGCGTGTCCAGGTTGACCTGGCAGAGCGGGCAGGCGACGACGACCGCCTCGGCGCCACAGTCGCGCGCGTCGCGCAGGATGCGGCGCGTGAGCTCGATCACCATGTCTTGCTCGCAGAGCGCCAGGTTGGCGCCGCAACAGTCGGTCTTGTAGTTCCACTGCACGGCCTCGCAGCCGAGCGCCTCGACCACATCGTCCATGTGGGTGGGGTACTCGGGGTCCTCGGCGAGCGTGACCTTGGGCGGCCGCGAGAGCAGGCAGCCGTAGTAACAGGCCACCTTGAGGCCCTCGAAGGGGCGCACGATCTGCTCCTTGAGCTCGGTGAGGCCGATCTCGTCGTGGTAGACGTCGACGAGGTTGCGCACCTTGACGCTGCCCTCGTAGGGGTGGCCGACGACGGCCAGAATGTCGTCGGCCATCTCCGGGTTTTGCATCTCGTGGTTGCCGGCCGAGAGGCGGCTGAAGCAGGCCGCGCAGGGCACGGCCACGCTCTCGAGCTTCATGAGCTGCTCGACCTTGGCGAGCTCGTTCACGGGCAGCGCCGCGGCCAGGAGCCGGTTGCTCGAGTGCACCGAGCTGTTGCCGCAGCAGACCCAGTTGGGGATCTCGAGCAGGCGCAGGCCGAGAGCGTCGCTGGTGGCGCGGAAGCTCGCGTCCATCTCCTTGGCCGTGCTGTGCAGCGAGCAGCCGGGGTAGTAGGCCATCGTCTTCATCGCCGCCTCACCCCGTTTCCTTCGTGCCCAGCGCGCGCGCGCTGGTGATCGCCTCGGCCGCCTTGGCCATGCGTTCCACGGCCGCCTTGTCGGCGCCGCGCGCGGGGAGGAGGCCCAGCTTGCCCTTGCGCAGCATCTTGAGGCCCATGCCGACGTCGTCGAACATGGAGCTCGGGCGCGTGAGCTTGTCGCGCATGAGCAGTTCCATCTCGAAGAGCCGGCCCCAGCGCTTGATGGAGTTCACGTTGAGGCGCACCAGGTTGGCGAACGGGGCGTCCTCGGGGACGCGCCCGTCGCGCAGGGCGATGCTCTTGAGCTCGTCGATGACCGCCTCGACGTCGATGCCCTGCGGGCAGCGCGTCGTGCAGGTCTCGCAGCCGGTGCAGAGCCAGAGGAACTTGTCCTCGAAGATCATGTCCGACTGACCGAGTTGGACGGCGCGCATGATCGTCGCCGGGTGCATGTCGGCGTAGGGGGCCACCGGGCAGCCGGAGCTGCAGCGCTTGCACTGGTAGCACTTGAAGACGTTGACGCCGCTGCCCGACTCGATGGTCGCGGCGAGCGTGGTGCTCGGTGTACAGGTCGTCATGCCCGACCCCCTCTCAGGCCACCGACGGCCGCGGCATGAGGCCGGCCGCCTCGACGATCTCGGGCACGGCCGGCTCCCACTCCACGGCCATGATGTGCACGCCGGCGACGCCCTCGATCTCGCTGAGCTCCTTGATCATCTCGACGGCGAGCTTCTTGCCCTCCGCCTGCTGCGGGGCGCCCTTCTCCTGCGCCGCGATGCGGTCGACGATCTCCTGGGGCACGTCCATGCCGGGCACGAACTTCTTCATGTAGTTGGCCATGCCGGCGCCCTTGATCGGCGTGATGCCGGCGAGGATCTTGATCTCCTTGTGCAGGCCCATGGCGCGCACCTCTTCCATCCACAGCTTGAACTTGGGGATGTTGAAGATGCACTGCGTCTGCACGAAGTCGGCGCCGGCGATGATCTTCTTCTTCAGGCGCAGGGCGCGGAACTCGAAGGGGTCGCCAAACGGGTTCTCGGCGCAGCCGATGTAGACCGCGGGGCCGACCGGCATCTCGTCGCCGCACTGGAAGATCTTGTCGTCGCGCATGTCCTTGACCATCTTGATGAGGTTGATGGCATCCAGATCGAAGACGCCCTTGGCCTGGGGATGGTTGCCGAAGCTCTGGTGGTCGCCCGTGAGGCAGAGGAGGTTGTGAATGCCGAGGGCGTTCATGCCGAGGATGTCGGCCTGCATGGCGAGCCGGTTGCGGTCGCGGCAGGTGAGCTGCATGACGGGCTCGCACCCCGCCTCGTAGGTGAGATGCGAGCTGACGATCGACGAGACGCGCACGACCGCCGTCTGGTTGTCGGTGATGTTGACGGCGTCCGTGCAGTCGGCCAGGATGGCCGCCTTGGTGGCGATCACCGAGGTGTCGGCCGACTTTGGCGGCCCGAGCTCGGCGGTGACGGCGAACTTGCCGGCGGCAAGGATCTTCTCCAGCTTGCCGCCGGACTTGAATCCGTTCTCGGTCATACCGGCTTCGCCTCCTCACGCACCATCTTCCGCGGGCCGCCGGAGCTGCTCTTGCTCCAGTCCTTGGGGCCCCTCACCTCGAGCATGAGCTCTTCGCGGCCCTGGGCCTTGAGGCGCTCGTAAATGAGCGCCCAGGCGCACTCGATGTCCTCGTTGTCGCGCCGCACCTCGCAGAGGCCGGCGTGCGAGCCGCCGCAGGGGCCGTTGAGCAGGCTCTTGCTGCAGCGCACGATGGGGCAGACGCCGCCGGTGAGGCCGATGCGGCAGTCGCCGCAGGCGGCGCAGCGCTCGAGCCACACGGCATGCTCCTGGGGCATGCCGAGCATGTTCGTGTCCACGGCCGGCATGACGAGCTTGGGCGCATACTTCTCGGCCATGCTCTGGATGCCGATGCCGCAGGCCATGCTGAGCACGACGTCGGCCTCTTCGACCTGCTTGGCGATCATGTCGAGGTACTCCCACTCGCACTGGCGAATGGCCGAGGTGTGCGTGACCTCGACCTCACGGCCGTCCTGCTGCGCCTTGAGGCGCAGCTCGCTGGCAAGGATCTCAGCTTCCTTCTCGCCGCCGGTGAGGCAGATCGCGACGCAGGTGTCGCAGCCGGCGACGAGGATCTTCTTCTGGCCCTCGACGAGGGAGAGGATCTCCTCGAAGGGCTTGCGTTCCGCTGTGATCATGGTTGGTTTCCTTCTCCGGCGGGGGCGGCGGGCGGCGGCCCGTCGTCGGCCATGGCGACGTCGCCGAGCGCCTCGCGGGCGGCGGCGTGAGCGCTTACCCCGGGGCGCTTGACGGGATTCGGTCCGAGTTGCTTGATGCGCTCCGTGAACTCGGTGGCGGACTCGGCGAACTTGGCGCCCATCGCCGAGGACATGTTGTACATCTCGACGCGCTCCGGCTCGAGGCCGACCTCGGCGAGCAGTTCCTTGACCTTGGTGACGCGCTTGCGCGCCCAGAGGTTGCCCTTGAGGTAGTGGCACTCGCCCTCGAGGCAGCCGGCGGCGTAGACGCCGTCGGCGCCGGCCTCGATCGCGCGCATCAGGTGGATGACCTCGAGCTTGCCCGTGCAGGGCAGCTTGATCATGCGGATGTTGGACGGGTACTGCAGGCGCATGCTGCCGGCCAGGTCGGCGGCCGCGTAGGCGCAATAGTGGCAGGCGAAGACGATGATCTCCGGCTCGAAGCTGGGGTCGACCGGTTTCTTCGGCGCCTCAGCCTCGGCGGCCTCGGGGGCGGCTGCGCCGCCCTCGGCCGCCGTCTTCACTTCGGCCTCGGCCATCTCAGCTCACCTCCATGAAGAGCGCCTCTTCCTTGGCGAAGATCTGCGCGTCGGTGTAGTGGTGCAGGACGATGGCCTTCACCGGGCACTCGCTGACGCAGATGCCGCAGCCCTGGCAGGCGGCCGCCTCGATCTTAGCCTTCTTCGTGGTCGGGTCGATGACCGGCACCTCGTAGGGGCAGATGCGCACGCACGTCAGGCAGGCTGCGCATTTGTCCGGGTCGACCTCGGCGACCACGCCGCCCGCCTTGATGACCGGCTTGGCCAGCACGGCGGCGGCGCGCGCCGCCGCCGCGTACCCCTGGCTGATGGCCTCGTCGAGGCTCTTGGGGTAGTGGGCGGCGCCGCAGAGGAAGATGCCCTCGGCGCCGAAGTCTACGGGGCGCAGCTTGATGTGCGCCTCGAGGAAGAAGCCCTCGGCCGTCTGCGGCACCTTGAGCAGGTGGCCGATCTGGTCGCCGCCCTCGTTGGGCACCGACGGCGTGGCCAGCACGAGCAGGTCGAGCGGCACCTCGACGTCGCGGTTGAAGTGCGGGTCGCGGTAGGCGACCCAGAGGTCGCCGTTGGCGCTCACCTGCGGCGTGCTCTGGTTGTCGTAGCGCGTGAAGATGACGCCCAGCTCGCGCGCCTTGGTGTAGTACTCCTCGAGGAAGCCGTAGGTGCGGATTTCCTTGAACCACACGTAGACCGGCCGCGAGGGGTTGCGCTCCTTGAGGGCGATGGCGTTCTTGATGCTCTGCTGGCAGCAGGTGCGCGAGCAGTAGGGATGGGTCTCGTCCAGCGAGCCGGCGCAGAGCACGAAGCCGACCGGGCCGACGTCGTTGAGCGCGGGGTCGTCCTCCTTGAGCATGCGCTCGAGCTGCATGCCGGTGACGACGCGCTCGCTGTCGCCCAGGCCGTAGAGGGCGGGGCGATCCTCGCGCGCGCCGGTGGCGACGATGACGACGCCGTGGTCCACCGTGGTGCGCTTGCCGTCCTTGGCGGCGATGGCGCCGCTGAAGTTGCCGATGAAGCCGTGGAAGTCGTTTAGCTCGGACTCGAGGTGGATGTGGACGTTGGCGTTGTCCACGAGCCGCTGCTCGAGGCCGCGCACGTAGTCGGCGGGGTTGCCGCCGCGGATCGTGCGCCCGAGCTCCAGCGCGTGGCCGCCGAGGCGCTCGGCGCGCTCGACGAGGTGCACTTCGTGCCCCATCTCGCCGAGGGCCGCGGCGGCGCTCATGCCGGCCACGCCGCCGCCGAGGACGATGGCGGCGTGCGAGAGCGGCACGTCCACCTTGTAGAGCGGCTCGAGCATGCGGGCGCGCGCCACGGACATGCGCACCAGGTCGCGCGCTTTGTCCGTCGCCTTGTCCGGCTCGCCGGCGTGCACCCAGCTGCCCTGGTCGCGGATGTTGGCCATCTCAAAGAGGTACGGGTTGAGGCCCGCCTCGCGCATCGTGTCTTGGAAGATGGGCTCGTGCGTGCGCGGCGTGCAGCTCGCCACGACCACGCGGTTGAGGTTGTGCTCGGCGATCTTCTCGCGGATCTGCTCCAGCGCGTCGCCGGAGCAGGCGTAGATCGTGTCCGTGGAGTAGACGACGTTGGGCAGATCTTGCGCGTAGTCGGCCACGTTGGCGACGTCGATGACGCCGGAGATGTTGGTGCCGCAGTGGCAGACGAAGACGCCGACGCGCGCCTCCTCGCCGCTCACGTCGCGCTCCACGGGGAGCTCCGGCTCGACGGTGAGCGTGCCGCGCGAGTCGGCCAGCTTGGTCATCACCTTGGCCGCGGCGGCCGACGCCTGTGCGACCGAGTCGGGGATGTCCTTAGGCTCGCTGAACGGGCCGGCCACGAAGACGCCCTCGCGGCTTGTCTCGAGCGGCGCGAACTCGTTGAGTTGACAGAAGCCGTGCCGGTTGAGGGCGATGCCCAGGTGACCGGCCGCCTCCTGCGCCTTGCGGGCGGGCTCCAGGCCGGCCGAGAGCACGACCATGTCGAAGCGCGACTCGTGCAGCTTGCCGGCCTCGTCCTCCCAGCTCATCAGGAGGTCGTTGGAGAGCGGATCCTCTTTGACGTACGAGGGCCGCGAGCGCACGAAGCGCACGCCCTTGCTGAGGGCGCGCTGGTAGAACGCGTCGAAGCCCTTGCCCTGGGCGCGCATGTCCATGAGGAAGACCGTGGGCTCGCAGTCCGGCTCGTGGTCGATGGTGAGCATCGCCTGCTTGTTGGCGTAGGTGCAGCAGACGGTTGAGCAGTACTCGTGGTTCTGGTCGCGCGAACCGACGCACTGGATGAAGGCGATCTTCTTGGGGTGTTTGTCGTCGCTGACGCGCTTGACCTCGCCCATGGTGGGGCCGCTGGCGCTCAGCAGGCGCTCGTACTCGAGCGCCGAGAGCACGTTCGGGTAGCGGCGGTAGCCGTACTCGCTCTTCGACCCCGGGTCGTAGAGGTCGAACCCGGTGGCGAGGACGACGGCGCCGACGTCGAAGGTGTACTCCTCGTCGCGCTCGCCGTGCAGCAGGACGCCCGGGCCGCAGGCCCGCACGCACTCGAAGCACTCGGAGCAGATCGCGCAGTCGAGGCAGCGGTTCGCCTCGGCGACCGCCTGCTCCTCGCTGAAGCCCGTGTTGACCTCGTCCCAGACGGCCTTGCGCGCCGCGCCGGCGAGCTGGGGCATCGGGAGCCGCGCCATGACCTCGGTCTTGGCGAGGACCTCGTCGTCGGGCTTGGCCTCCTCCATGCGGTCGTCCCAGACCGGCACGAGCTCCTCGCCGCGCAGGTGGTTGTGGATCGAGCGCGCGGCGCGGCGGCCGGCGGCGACCGCCTCGATCGCCGTCCACGGCGCGCTCGCCGAGGCGTCGCCGCCGGCGAAGACGCCGGGGCGTGCGGTCATGTGCGTCTGCTTGTCGGCGACGATCTGTCCGCGCTCGACCTCGAGACCGGTCGCGCCCTGGAGGAAGTCGTCGACCATGCTCTGGCCGATGGCGAAGATGACGGTGTCGCACTCGAGGTCGTGCTCGGTGCCGTCGAGCCGCACCGGCGGCCGCCAGCCGCGGGCGTCGGGCTCGCCGAGCGCGCACGAGCTGAAGGTGACGCCGCAGGCGCGGCCGTTCGCGTCGAGCTTGACGGCGTCGGGCATGCAGGAGCAGTTGAAGAGGATGCTCTCGGCGAGCCCCTCCTCGACCTCCTCGTCGGAGGCCGGGACGGTGGTGTCGTCCTCGATGCAGTTGATGACGACCTGCTCGGCGCCGAGGCGCAGCGCGGTGCGGCCGGCGTCGAAGGCGACGTCGCCGCCGCCGATGACGGCGACCTTCTTGCCCATCTCGACGGGCTCACCGACCGTCGCCTTGTAGAGCAGGCCGACGGCGTCGAGCACGTTGGGCGCGTCGGCGCCGGGGATCGGCAGCGTGCGGCCGCCCTGGAGGCCGACGGCGAGGTAGACGGCCTTGTAGCCGTCGTCGAGCAGGCCGTCGACGGTGACGTCGGTGCCGCAGCGCACGCCGCACTTGAGGTCGACGCCGAGGGCGAGGATGCGGTCGACGTCCTGCTGCAGAGCGGCCTTGGGCAGGCGGTACTCAGGGATGCCGAAGCGCAGCATGCCGCCGGGCTCGGCCTTGCTCTCGAACACGGTGGTCTCGTAGCCGAGCAGGGCGAGCTCGCGGGCGGCGGTGAGGCCGCTCGGGCCGGCGCCGACCACGGCCACCTTCTCGTCGTAGGTGACGGCGGCCTTCTCGGGCAGGGAGACGTTCTCGTTGGCGTAGTCGGTGACGAAGCGCTTGAGGCTGCGGATCGCGATGGGGTCGTCGACCTCGCCGCGCGTGCAGTCGTCCTCGCACTTCGCCGTGCAGACACGGCCGCAGACGGCGGGGAAGGGGTTCGGCTCGCTGGCGACCGTGTAGGCCTCGGCGAACTTGCCGTTGCGGACGAGGGCCACGTAGCCCTGCGCCGACGTGGCCACCGCGCAGGCGCGCTTGCACGGGGAGTGCCCCTTCTTCGTGACCGCGTACGTGTTGGGGATGGCCTGCGGGTAGAGCTTGTAGATCGCGGTGCGCTCGCCGAGCTCCTCGTTGTACTGGTCCTTGACCTTGACCGGGCACACCGGGACGCACTCGCCGCAGCTCGTGCACTTGTCGGGGTCGACGAAGCGTGCGTGGTGGTAGACCTTGGCGGTGAAGCTGCCGGGCTCACCCTCGAGCCCGATCAGCTCCGAGTTGGTGACGATGTCGATGTTGAGGTGGCGGCCGGCCTCGACGAGCTTGGGCGCCAGGGTGCACATGGAGCAGTCGTTGGTGGGGAACGTCTTGTCGAGCTGGGCCATGTG
>ENA-ORXD01000813-ORXD01000813.1-sediment-metagenome-genome-assembly--contig:-NODE-813-length-33173-cov-6.979182_pt1 | contig 33173 bp, 20 predicted proteins | sample MGYA00237862_ERZ511471 | MGnify/ENA metagenome assembly ERZ511471 | reverse complement strand
GCTTTAAGTGAAGGTAAGAGTATTTTTGAAGCAGCAATTTGGGGAAATGCAGCCGGCGCAATCGCGGTAACAAGGCACGGTGCCCAACCATCTTTGCCATCAAAAGAGGAAATTCAAGAGTTAATTAAAAATCAATCAAAAGAATAAATCATTGGTTTGTTTAGTTGAATTACATAATTTTCTTTTTCTCAACGATGCAGGGGATGAAAACCCATGCATCGTTACATTTTAAAATTAGTTGCTATTTGCCAGAAAATTAAAGCTCATAATGTTGTTTTTCAAATTGACAAGGATACTGGATAATTAGAAAGAATGAAGGAATTTATATCAATACAATTCTTTCCTTTCTTCAAAAAGAGACTTAGTTGGATAAGTTTTTCACCAACCTTATAAAGAAAGAGATATTTATAATATCATTCTCCAACGCTGGAGATCCCCGTTATGGATGTCTATTACCCCATTTTTGCCAGTTTTAGAAAATCGAATATCTCCAACGCAGGATAGTCCAAAGTAAAAGGAATTTGAATATATATTATTCTTCGATTGTGAAGTTCAAAGCCAAATAACACTTGAAATGAGTGAACCATAGTAAATAACTACAGGAAACCTTTTGATCAAGCATGAATCTTGAATTTCTAATTCGATAATGATGGACAAAGAACACTAGAATATCTATTTCCGGGTATATATAATTCAGTCAAACACACGATACTGGATCTAAAACAACTTTTCTTGAAAGAAGGATTTTGCAGATACAAAATTGTTATAATCAAATCGGTAACATTAATAATCCAAAATTTGCTAGAATATGCTTAGATGTTGCACATCCTGCAACAACCGCGCGGTAATATCAATCATAGAACAGCGCGGTGTGAGCAGGCCCAAATTGTTGTTCTGAAAAGTGGGGCTCAATCAGACACCACCAAATCAAAAAAATTGAATAAGGGGAGTTATGAATCCATCTGTGCGGAAAGCCGGAAGGCTTCAACAAATAGAGGCATTGCTTTTGGCTCATCCAGAAGGGTTGACACAAGCCGAAATTGCCCGACGATTATCTGTCAATCGATCGACGATTAACCGTTATGTAGCGGATCTGCCAGCCCAAATATACGTCGATGATCTGGATGGCGGCAGGTGGAAATTGGATCGTTCGGCGGATTTGATTCATGTTCATCTGAATCTGCATGAAGCCACCGCCGTGCATCTGGCCTCTCGTCTATTGGCAACCTGTATCGATCGCCAAAATCCACACGCGGCCGCTGCATTGCGCAAGATGGCTGTGGCTCTGGAACGATTGGCACCGCATATCTGCCAGCATATCGCCCAATCCGCAGATGCCATCGATGAAGAGTCACGTTGGAACGATCAGGGTTTTCTACGCTCTTTGGAGGTAATAACTTTGGCCTGGGGGGCAGCCAGAAAAGTAAAACTCTGGTATCGGGCCAGGGTCAACGAACCAGTCAAAGAGACCATTTTTTCCCCCTATTTCATTGAACCCGGAGCGGTGGGGAGGTCAACCTATGTGATTGGCTTCAGCGAACTTCACAACGCGCTGCGCACTTTGAAAATTGAACGCATCGAGCGAGTGGAAGCGCTGAGAGAAGCCTATACCATCCCCGCAGATTTCAATCCGCGCGAATTGTTGAGATATGCCTGGGGCATCTGGTACACCGACGAGGAGCCGGTCGAGGTGGTTTTGAAGTTTTCTGCCAGGGTTGCTCAGCGATTAGGGGAGACTCGCTGGCATTGCACAGAGCAGGTGGAGCCGTTAGCGGATGGCAGCCTGCTCTGGCGTGCCAAAATCGCTGAACCGCAGGAGATGATGCCCTGGATAAGGGGCTGGGGAGCGGATGTGGAAGTGCTGGAGCCTGAGGCGTTGCGCGTAGAGCTCACCCGCCATGCTATTGCGATGACAAATATATATCAGGATGCTTCAGCCGTAAATAAGAAATGAATTCAAACCACATGGAAAAGGAATAATTTCCGATGAATTTATTTGTCGCGAAATGGAATGAAATTGGTGAAATTCACCCGTTGATTTGCCACATGATAGACAGTGGTGTGGTTGCCCACGCTTTATGGCAGCAAGGGTTGACAGATGAGTCAAGGAAGAAGATGGCTGAGTGGTTAAATCTATCCGAAGAAGAGGCTGGTAAATTAATATCCTTTTGGACCTCTCTTCATGACATTGGAAAAGCGACACCTTCCTTTCAGAAAAAATGCTCACCCGCCTTAAATTCTCTCCGAGCGTCAGGTTACGACTTTCCGCAAATTACTACGTCGGAGATTCGACATCACAGCCTACTTAGCGTCTGGATTCTCCAGGATATGCAGGCAGAAGTTAATCTTTCTCCACAGAAAGCTTTTGTGAATCTATTGGTGAGTATTGGTGGGCACCACGGTGTTTTTCCTTCTCAAGGGGATATAAGAAAAACAACTCACAAGGCTGAGAATTTGGGAAACCAGACGACCTGGCACGAAGCTCGGTTGGAAATAATGAACACACTGCGCGATATTTTTACTCCACCAGATCCAGTGGAAATTTCGCTGTCCGGTGCGGACGCCAACGCGTTTTTTGGTGTGCTTTCTGGTTTCTTTGTGACTTCAGATTGGTTGGCATCACAAAGCTATTTCACTTATGAACCAAATATTGGTTCTATAACAGGGTATGTTGATAAATCGGTTTCCAGGGCAGAAATTGCGCTGAAAAAAATTGGATGGATGGGATGGAAACCAGATCAAAGCTCGAAAAGCTTCGAATCACTTTTTCCATTCTCCCCCAACTCATTACAGCGAATCGCGATTGACCTTGCTGAAACCGCCAAAGAGCCTTTTTTGATGATTCTCGAAGCGCCAACCGGCAGTGGAAAAACAGAAGCTGCTCTTTATATTGCAGATTTGTTGATGCAGAAGGCCCAACTGCGCGGTTGTTACATTGCCATGCCAACGCAGGCGACCAGTAACCAAATGTTTGGAAGAGTGAAAGAATTCCTGCTTCAACGCTTTCCAGGGCAGCTTGTGAATATACATCTTGTCCATGGTAACGCCCTGATTAATGAAGAATTGAAAGAGATCAGGATTGCGGAAGTTTCGGATGATGAAAATCTGCGATCAGGCGTAAACGCGCTGGGGTGGTTTGTTCCCCGCAAGCGCACACTGCTGGCGCCGTTTGGGGTGGGAACAGTGGATCAGACATTTTATGGGGTTCTGCAGACCCGTCATTTCTTCTTACGCCTTTTTGGACTATATCGGAAAGTGGTAATTTTCGATGAAGTACATGCCTACGACGTCTACATGGTTGAGATCTTCAAACGTCTGCTGGCCTGGTTGCGCGCAATAGGCAGTTCGGTGATCATCCTTTCCGCTACACTGCCACAGAAAACTCGCCAGGAATTATTAATGGCATATGATCCTGATGCAAAAGTTGAATCTTTGACCGCAGATTTTCCACGAGCGAGTTTTACAGAGAGCAAAACGATCCATACCCATACATTGGGAGAAGTGAAATCGAGAACAATTAATCTGAGACATTTGAGCCAAAATCCGGCAGAAATTGTTGCGCTCTTGAAGGATAAATTAGCCAGTGGCGGCTGTGCGGCTGTTATCTGTAACACAGTTAGGCGCGCACAAGAAGTCTACCAGGCAGTCATTGCTTCCGAAGTCTTTGATCCAACTGAGATTATTCTATTCCATTCGCGTTTTCCGTTTTGCTGGCGAGAACGAATCGAGAAATCAGTATTACAGAAATTTGGAAAACATGTTGTAAACCCATTAAACCCGCGCCGGGGTGTGGTGATTGCTACTCAGGTAATCGAGCAATCTTTGGATTTGGATTTTGATTTGCTGATCACCGATTTAGCACCGGTCGATTTGCTGATCCAACGTATTGGGCGGCTGCATCGTCACAGTCAGGCAAAATTCCCACCCATTCGTCCGGAGGGATTACAAGAACCAGTTTGTTATTTGTGTGTGCCAGAGTTAGATAAAGATCAGTTTGCAATTTTTTCCAAGGACGCATTTATCTACGAGGAGTATATCTTACAACGATCTTGTTTTAGCCTGCTGGATCTGGATTCACTCTCACTGCCAGCTGAAACAGACAAGTTGATCGAGGAAGTGTATTCTATAAAAGAAATTAAGAGCTTGAATGACTATCAAAATAGGAGGCTCTCTGAGCTATTCAGACAGACAAAGAAAAAATGGGATGAACAATTCTTAAAAGCCATGAATCGGTTAATCCCGGATGTAAATCTTGGAAATTTAATGATTGGGGAAAATATCACTCTGGAAGAGGATGATCCACATACGCACCGCGATTTACAGGCACTTACCCGTGATACTCAGCCTAAGGTTCAATTGGTTTGCTTAATTCAGAATGAAGATGGCAGCCTGTCGCTGCTCGATGGAAACACGCCTATTGATCTAGGTCAACCACCGCGGGGTGAGCTGATTGAACATGCGCTACGATCGATGGTTTCTGTAAGTAACCAAAATATTGTAAATCATTTCTTCAGCCAACCCAGGTTTAAAGCGTGGGGGGAAATTCCGCAGCTTCGATATGCCTACCCAATGATATTTATGAATGGAAATTGTGATCTGAATGAAAAGGTCAGAGTTTCATTATCACCATTATATGGCTTGAGTTTCGAATAATCATGTACTGAAAGGAGAGTAAATGTCTTTTGAATTCAATTTGATTGACCAACCTTGGATCCCGGTTTTGGATTCTAGCGGCATACCACGGGAAGTGTCATTGAGCGATGTACTCATCAACGCTCAAAGGTACCTGCAACTCAGTGCAAGTTTTCCGCAAACCAATGCCGCGCTCTATCGTCTGTTGCTTGCCGTTCTACACCGCAATTTCGGTCCTAAAAACGATGATGAATGGCAACAACTCTGGCTGGCGCAGCAATTCAATCGCCAGGCGCTCGAGGGCTACTTCGCACAGTGGTATCCGCGATTTGATCTCTTTGCACCAGACCGACCCTTTATGCAAGCTCGTCATCCGAAAACTGAGCCAAAACCAGCCAATGCTCTGCTCTTTCTGGTGGCCGGCGGTGATCCGGATACGCTCTACAACCACAACCTCGATTCGGTTCCGATAATTCTCACGCCTCAACAGGCTGCCCAGGCGTTGATCACCGCTCATTCTTTTGGCATTGCGGGGCTGTGTCATCCCCAATTGAAATTAGTTTACACCGATGCTCCCTGTGCGCGTGGCGCGGTTTTCTTCTTGCAGGGTCGAAACCTTTTTGAGAGCCTGATGCTCAATCTGGTGCGATATACCCCGGCCGAACCGATACCTTTTCACGGAGATGAACCGGACCGGCCGGCATGGGAGATGGATGACCCGTATATGCCCGATCGCAGTGTTCCGTTTGGGTACCTCGATTACCTCACCTGGCAGAACCGATGTATTATGCTCTTCCCCTCTGAAGTAGATGGAAAAACGGTTGTCCAAAAGGTTACCACATCCAGCGGACTTGCGATAAATGCTGAACTAAGCAATCCAATGCACCACTACCGCATTGACGAAAAAACCGGACGAAAAACCTTGCGATTTACAGAAGGTCGTGCGCTGTGGAGAGATAGTTCTGTGCTGCTCAATCTGAAAAGTGGCAACTTTAACCCCCAGGCCATATGCTGGGCTGAGGAGTTGATCGCCTATGGTTACTTGCCCGCCCAAAAACTCAAGCTAGCGGCATATGGGATGTCCACTGCGCCGGGCAAACAAAAGGTTCACTTCTACCGGGGGGAGCAATTTGAATTCTCAAATGAACTATTAACGCGTCAAGATTTGATTGACACGCTGGATTATGCGCTTGAACTTGCGCATGAATTGCGCAACCAACTTTGGGGGGCCATGCGTCGGCTGGCGCAATTGATTCTTTCCAGCGAAGCAGATCTGCAGAACGGCCGAACACCGGATCCTAATGATATTGAGAATTTGATTGTTCACTGGGAAGGAGAAAGTCAGTATTGGAGCCGTCTTGAAGTGCCTTTCATGCACTTTCTAGACCTTTTGCCAGCCGATCAGGAGCAGGCACTAGAGGAGTGGAGAAAAAGCATTCGTAGTGCTGTATTGAACGCTTTCAACTATACCACTCAACAAAGCGGCAGCCAACCCAAAGCGCTAAAAGCCGCGGCGATTGCAAGGGTGCAAATGCTAAGCGGTATTAAAAAAGTGCTGGTGCCACAGACCCAGGAGGAAAACAATGCCATCCACGCTTAAATCACACCACATTCACTTTCTAAAATACTTGATGAGCTTGAATACAGATACGCATCGCCAGGAACTGGCAGTGCTTCGTCGGGGATTTACACTTCCCCCCGGCGAAGACCCCAATATGTATCGGATCATTGCCCGCTTTGTTCCAGATGAGGATCGCGGTACGGAACGCGAGAAGTTATATTACCTGCTGGCGTCCCTATTTGCGTTTCACCCAATGCAAACCGATAATGGAAATTTTGGCAGCCATATGGCGCAAGCAGCCACGCAGATGAATGATGAGGCCAGCACAGAACGGCGATTTACAGTTCTACTGAACGCACATCGTCAGGATTTACCTGATTACTTACGCCAGGCAGTCAGTTTTTTGAAATCAAAAGAAGTTTCAATCAATTGGATGCGGCTTTTTGAAGATTTGCTGCTCTGGGATCACCCCCAAAAAATAGCCCAGCGTCATTGGGCTAATGGCTTTTGGGTTTTTCAGCCCGTTGAAGACCACGAGAACAACTAAACTTATTCAACCACAGGAGAAAAATCATGTTTGTCGAATTACATCTCATCCAGAACTTTGCCCCTTCCAATCTTAATCGCGATGATACTAATAACCCCAAAGATTGTGAATTTGGGGGTGTCCGCCGTGCGCGCATTTCTTCACAGTGCATCAAACGAGCGATTCGTTTTGATCCTCACTTTCAACAAGAAACCGGTGTATCGGTGAGTCATCGCACCAAATTGATGATTGACGAATTGGTGAAATTGATGACTGCCAGCGGAATGGAGAAGGAAGAGGCGCAAAAGCGCGCACAGTTGTTTGCCAAGCACTACAGCAGTAAAAAAGGAAACCTGGAAAAAGATAACCGAACTGTAGTCATGTTGTTCTTGAGTCAGGTGGAATTACAGGAAATTGCTGCCAGGTTAATAGATATTTCTGACAATGAAAAAGAAATCAAAGAATTGGCAAATGAAATTGCCAAGAACAATAAGAATCGACCTGGCGCACCTGATATCGCTATGTTCGGGCGTATGTTAGCAGACCGGCCTGAGACGAACTTAGATGCCGCTTGTCAGGTGGCTCACGCCATTTCTACGCATCGAGTTAACATGGATCTGGATTTCTTCACAGCTGTTGATGATCTACAACCCAAAGAAGAAACCGGTGCAGGCATGATGGGAGTTAGCGGGTTTAACAGTGCTTGTTTTTATCGCTATGCAGCGATTGACTTTGACCAGTTGGTTGCTAATTTAAATGGAGATGTTGACCTGGCAAAGAAGACTGTGCAGGGTTTCTTATATGCCAGCGTGTTTGCTGTGCCGACAGGTAAGCAAAATAGTCATGCAGCTCAAAATCCGCCATCTTTCCTGTTGGCTGTTGTGCGCAGAGATGGTTTATGCTGGTCGTTAGCTAATGCGTTTGAAAAACCTGTTTATGCCACTACGCAAAAAAGCCTGACAGAAGCTTCCATTGAAGCACTTGACCAATATTGGGGAAAGTTGAAAGACTTTTATACGAATGAGGCTGTGCCGGTTGTGGCTTGCCTGGATGGAGAGAGCGGATTAACCCATCTAAAGGAAGCTCAAGTAGACTCATTGAATAAATGGGTGGAGGCGGTAGCCCAACAATTGCCACAGGAGTAGCGCAATGAATACCTTGCTTATTCGCCTGATTGCACCTATGCAATCTTGGGGTGTGCAAAGTAATTTTGATGTGCGGGATAGTGGCTTAGAACCTTCAAAAAGCGGGGTAATTGGGTTAATCTGTTCCGCCCTGGGCAGGCCTAGAGAGGCGCCCCTTGAAGATTTGACAGTTTTGAAGATGGGTGTGCGTATTGACCGGGAAGGCAGCCTACGACGAGACTACCAAATTGCCCAGGATGTTTTGGAAGCAAAAGGGACAGGTACAAAACCTAGTTTGCCTTCAAACCGCTATTACCTGTCAAATGCTGCCTTTCTGGTGGGGTTGGAAGGAGAAAATGTGGCTTTATTAGAGCAAATCCAACACGCTTTGCAGCACCCCAAATGGGCAACCTTTCTAGGGCGTAAGTCCTTTACGCCTTCAGCACCAGTTTGGTTAAATGATGGATTGAGATTTAATCAAGAACTGGAAGATGCTTTAAAGTCGTTTGGCTGGATATATGCGTGGAAAGACGGTGTTGCTCCGGAGAAGTTACGCTTTGTGATGGAGGATGCAGCTGGCGAACAGGTGCGTACAGATGTACCTATTTCCTTTGCGGAGCGGCGTTTTTCCAGCCGCCGGGTAACTACCCGCATCCTATCTGCGCCCACCTCATTAGCCGAGGAGGTGCTCTAATGGTCCTATCAAAATTGTTATTGAATCCCCGCTCGCCCCAAGTGCAAGCAGAATTGGTCAACCCTTATGAAATGCATCGCACTATGATGAGTGGTTTTCCAGATGGTGTAAAGACTCGGGAACGAGTGTTATACCGGTTGGAAGCTCGCCAGCAATCCCCTTACCTGACTGTTTTGGTTCAATCTGAGTCTATGCCAGACTGGCAGCAACTATTGCAAAAAGGTTATCTGCTAGCACCCTCTGAGGCCAAGGTTTTCCAAATGGCTTTTACTGAAGGTCAAAATTTTACCTTCCGCCTGGTTGCCAACCCGACCCGCAAAATCAAAGATGACCGGAATCCTAATGGAAAACGGGTCGGCTTGTATAAGCCCGAAGAACAGCAAGAATGGCTCTTACGCAAGGCGCAACAACATGGATTTAGGCTGCAGGCGTTAACCATTAAGCCACCTGAAATGTTCAGAGGAAACTTGTTCCGAGATAACCAAAAACACACGCTTAAGTTGCTGACGGTTCAATATGATGGCCTGCTGGAAGTAGCCGACCCACGAAAAATGGAAGCTGCAATTGCAGAAGGCATCGGCTCCGCTAAAGGCTTTGGCTGTGGATTGCTCTCATTAATGCGGGCAGATTAAGCCGTATTTGAATGTTATTCAAGAGGGGCTGGCAATAAAGCAGCCCCTCTGTCTGTATAAAAGGTGGGAAATATGGACGATTTGCATCTCTTACCCAAATTGCGTGACAGTCTATCTTACCTTTATATTGAACACGCCGTCATCGAGCGAGACAGCTCGGCATTGTTGGTGTTGCAAGAAACTGGACGAACCACGATGCCAATTGCCAACCTGTGTTTGCTAATGCTGGGGCCCGGAACCAGCCTTACCCATGCCGCGGTGGTACTGCTGGCAGAAAACGGTACCAGCATTGTGTGGGTAGGTGAAGATGGGAATAAATACTATGCACAAGGCAACGGAGAGACACGAAAATCGGTGCACTTGCTCAGACAAGCAGAACTGGTCAGCGACGCGGAGGCGAGATTAAAAGTGGTCATGCGAATGTATGAAATGCGCTTTGGATATTCACTTGATCCAAATTTGAGTATCGAACAAATTCGAGGAATGGAAGGCGCGCGCATCAGAACCGCTTATGCGGAGGCCAGCCGTAAATATGGCGTTGTGTGGACTGGCCGTAATTATGACCGATCTAACTGGGCGAATGCAGACCCGGTGAATCGCGCCCTTTCGGCTGCCAATGCTTTACTAAATGGTATTTGCCATGCGGCTATCGTGTCGGGTGGCTACTCGCCGGGATTGGGTTTCTTGCATACCGGTTTACAGCTTTCCTTCGCATATGACATTGCCGATCTCTATAAAACCCGTTTCACCATCCCAGCCGCGTTTTATACCGCCTCGCAGGGTGCGGAAAATATCGAAAAGCGCACCCGCGAAACCTGTCGTGAGCTGTTTCGTCAGGAGAAATTGCTTAAGCATATCTTGCCGGATATTGACCGATTGTTGAATATTGAAGATCGGGGAGAGTACAACCTGGTGGATGAAGACTTGAGCCTGCCGGTGGACTGGTGGCAGCCGGGTGAGATTACCAAGGGGGAATAAAATGGTGGTGATGATGCTTGAAAAGGTTTCTGTTTCTCTGCGGGGAGAACTCACCCGCTGGCTGGTGGAAATAAAGACAGGGGTATACATTGGCGATGTGAATGCCATGGTGCGTGACCGGTTATGGGAAAAATGCACCGGCAGGCGCGGTGCAGGCTCGGTATTTCAGGCCTGGTCCACCAATAATGAACAGGGCTTCACCATGCGCATGGAAGGTGAAAATGGGCGAAGTGTGATAGATTGGGAGGGTGTACAATTGATCCAAGAAAATGGAGATTGGCTGGATGCGGTACAAAAGCGGCGAATAATTGAAGAACGATGATTTTTTTTGTTAACCAAGAGTCTTCCCCACACACGTGGGGGTGAACCTTCCCTCCCTAAATGTATTTGCCCCGGCAGTTCGTCTTCCCCACACACGTGGGGGTGAACCGACCGCATGATCCGGCGCGCGATTGCCGAACTGGTCTTCCCCACACACGTGGGGGTGAACCTCAGTAAATTGGCTTCTTTTACTGGAATGGCTAGTCTTCCCCACACACGTGGGGGTGAACCTAAATGGATAGCGGTCTTATCGCCGTGGGTTAAGTCTTCCCCACACACGTGGGGGTGAACCTACAGCGTTCCCGAATTGGTAACCGGCGTCACCGTCTTCCCCACACACGTGGGGGTGAACCTTCGCGTAAACCAGCAAGCCCGGCCATTTGCACGTCTTCCCCACACACGTGGGGGTGAACCTGGCAGCGAATATGGTAAACGCGAGCAGCGACCGTCTTCCCCACACACGTGGGGGTGAACCGACCCTCGACGACTATAACACCAAGATCGGCGAGTCTTCCCCACACACGTGGGGGTGAACCGATGCTTTGTAGTCAAAACAAGGAGGCGCACAAGTCTTCCCCACACACGTGGGGGTGAACCTTATTGAAGCGCTTCAAAATATATGCGCGTCCAGTCTTCCCCACACACGTGGGGGTGAACCGTATTCCGTTTGACGCCGATCGGGTGCTATTTAGTCTTCCCCACACACGTGGGGGTGAACCGCCAGCTTGCACCGACCGATCGGATAGTTTCTAGTCTTCCCCACACACGTGGGGGTGAACCTTCACACCAATTGAAATTGAGAACGGCGCGGCCGTCTTCCCCACACACGTGGGGGTGAACCGACCATCGACGACTACACTACCAAAATGGGCGAGTCTTCCCCACACACGTGGGGGTGAACCTTATCCTTATAAGGCTGCAGAAAGTTGGCAGCGTCTTCCCCACACACGTGGGGGTGAACCTCGCCCTGGGTTGTGGTTATCCCACCATATCCAGTCTTCCCCACACACGTGGGGGTGAACCTCAAAGATGCTGAGTTTCACCGGGCGCTGGTGGGTCTTCCCCACACACGTGGGGGTGAACCTATTCAAGCCTTTTTCATGGTGCATGCCTTCAAGTCTTCCCCACACACGTGGGGGTGAACCTTAAATCCTGATAAATATAAAATAAGAAGATCTGTCTTCCCCACACACGTGGGGGTGAACCTCTGTGCGGGTCACTCTCCTGCATGACTTGCAAGTCTTCCCCACACACGTGGGGGTGAACCTATCTTGGTGCAAGCGCTCACAGAAACCACCCAGTCTTCCCCACACACGTGGGGGTGAACCTACCGGGGTTTTCAAGTTCAATCAGTTGCGCGAGTCTTCCCCACACACGTGGGGGTGAACCGGCTTGGTATTCTTTATTTGCCAAGTATTCATCGTCTTCCCCACACACGTGGGGGTGAACCTAATAAGGGCTTTTGGATAGTGTAGGCACATAAGTCTTCCCCACACACGTGGGGGTGAACCTATCATTCGTGTCCATGATTGCACCGTATATTCGTCTTCCCCACACACGTGGGGGTGAACCGTGGCCAAACAGCGCGGCGGCCTACCGGCTGGCGTCTTCCCCACACACGTGGGGGTGAACCTATGTTTGTGAGCTACTTCAACGCGATGATGGAGTCTTCCCCACACACGTGGGGGTGAACCTAAAACGGTCTGCCTGGGATGTATTGACCATCCGTCTTCCCCACACACGTGGGGGTGAACCTAACAGGCCGCCCCTCAGCTTTTTCGAACTTCGTCTTCCCCACACACGTGGGGGTGAACCTATCCGCGCGCAATGACACTGTAGTCCAATTGGGTCTTCCCCACACACGTGGGGGTGAACCTGAACGAGAAAAGTATTCACGAAGCGATCAACGGTCTTCCCCACACACGTGGGGGTGAACCTTTATCAACCCTGCGAAGCACACACCCACACGGGTCTTCCCCACACACGTGGGGGTGAACCGAAATGAAGTGCGACTTTATTTTTCGCCCTTTCGTCTTCCCCACACACGTGGGGGTGAACCTCCCTTTTGCCTTGCTGAACAGATCCTGTGGATGTCTTCCCCACACACGTGGGGGTGAACCGTCAAAGAGTTTGTGATCATCGATGATGATGACGTCTTCCCCACACACGTGGGGGTGAACCGCTGGTTACTGGCGCAACGCGAAATGGCTCTTCGTCTTCCCCACACACGTGGGGGTGAACCGGCGCTTGCAGCGCAACTACTAACCGCCGAAGAGTCTTCCCAACACACGTGGGGGTGAACCTAATAAGGACTTTTGGATAGTGTAGGCGCATAAGTCTTCCCCACACACGTGGGGGTGAACCTTAGGGTATTTGACAAGTGATATCAGTATCTGGGTCTTCCCCACACACGTGGGGGTGAACCTCCGGTCAACGTCAAGCGCATCGACGGCGGCCAGTCTTCCCCACACACGTGGGGGTGAACCTTTCTCGCCGCGCTCGTCGCGCAATTGGCGTAAGTCTTCCCCACACACGTGGGGGTGAACCGGCGGTTTTCGCCTTTGATGACGGCCAGGCTGTGTCTTCCCCACACACGTGGGGGTGAACCTTTCATAGGGTCGCCTCGTTGTTTACAACAATCGTCTTCCCCACACACGTGGGGGTGAACCGTTACGGATGGAACCCGAAGCCCTGAAAGCCGCGTCTTCCCCACACACGTGGGGGTGAACCTGTAAGGATGTGACAGTAACCACTGTAGTGGACCCAAAACTTTGGACACTTTTTCAGTTAATCTAAGGGGGAGTCTGTTTGCGGCTGAAGCAACCAGAAAGCTGCCTCAAACTCAGCCGGTGTGAGATATCCCAGGGATGAATGGATGCGTTTGGTCATGTACACATCCTCCATGAAGCATCCAATCTGTTGAAAAGCATCCTCAAAGCTTTGATATTCTGATAGGTCCACCTCCTCTTCTTTGATCGTTCGCATCAAGCGTTCAGCATATCCGTTTTCCTCAGCCTTACCCACCGCTGCCATTGAGATTTGCACATTGTAAGCCGAAAGCAATTGTACATAGTGAATTGCTGCATATTGCACACCTTGATCCGAGTGATGGATTTCAGGACAATGTTCCTCCAATGCCATCTGTAGAGCACTCAAGGTTAGTTCACCTTCCAGTGAGCGGCTGAGCGCCCATCCGCGTATGGCACGTGTAAACACATCCATCACTACAGCCAGGTACACGAACTCCTGTCCCAGTCGAATGTAGGTTACATCACTCACCCAAGCCTGGTCGGGGTGCGTTATTTTCAGGTTTTCCACCAGGTTCGGATAACGCGGGTACGGATGTGCACTGTTTGTCGTCCGGCATTTGCGCCGCTTGGTCGGTCGCAACAACCCACACTGACGCATGATCCGTTGCGTGTGCTTGCGATTGACCTCATAGCCATACGGTCTGCGTCTCAACTGGTGTGTAATCCGTCGGGTTCCATAGGTCGGATGTTGGCCACATACCAATGCAAGATCGGCTTCCAATTGCTGCTCTTCTTTCCCCTGGCTGTGATAGTAGTACGTGCTGCGTGGTAACCCGACCAAATCGCATCCCAGTTCGATTGGACAGTGATGTTCCATCTGCAACATTGTTACCAATCCCCGTTGCTCCGTTTTGCTGAGCTGGAGATGCCGAATACTTTTTTTGCCATGTCCAGTTCCAAGGTCAGCCGACCTACCATCCGTTCCAATTCCGCGATCCGTTCAGCCATTTGTCGTTGTTCGTCGCTGCCATCGGCACGAAATAGGTCAGGTGCACGCCCTATGAATTCTTGTTTCCATCTTGACAACACGGTATCTTTGATGCCGTATTCACGGCTGGCTTGCATCAAGCCCTTTTCGCCTTTCAGCATTTCCAGCACGACTTTTACTTTAAACTCTGGACTGAATTTCCGTCTTTCTGTCATTCTGGACCTCTTTCTTCTAGTCTATCTCCCCCTTAGGGGAGTGTCCAGTTTTTGGGGTCCATTACACACTTTTGTCATGGTCTTCCCCACACACGTGGGGGTGAACCGTTATGCTCTTTTCCACCACCATAAAATAAAATGTCTTCCCCACACACGTGGGGGTGAACCTAAAACATAAAAGCAGCTGCTAAAGACACTTGAGTCTTCCCCACACACGTGGGGGTGAACCTAGTCGTGCTTTGCGCCCAAATCCAGCCTATCCGTCTTCCCCACACACGTGGGGGTGAACCTGCGGGCGCGGAGTTGGTCAATAAGCTGGTTAAGTCTTCCCCACACACGTGGGGGTGAACCGAGGTGCCCCCCTTTTTTGCGGCTCCAGCTTCCGTCTTCCCCACACACGTGGGGGTGAACCGCCTACCGATATGGTGATTGGGACATTGCCGCCGTCTTCCCCACACACGTGGGGGTGAACCTGGCTGGTGTTGGATTACCAGGAGGTCACCGACGTCTTCCCCACACACGTGGGGGTGAACCTGTACCTAACCGTCAGCGCGATCTTGGCCACCGTCTTCCCCACACACGTGGGGGTGAACCTGAAGTTCTTTCAAATCGTTTAAATCAGCCATAGTCTTCCCCACACACGTGGGGGTGAACCTTAGCCGCACAAGCAGACGCGGAGACCGCCTACGTCTTCCCCACACACGTGGGGGTGAACCTACGGGAGCTACAGGGGTTGGTTTAGTTTGGGCGTCTTCCCCACACACGTGGGGGTGAACCGAACGCACAGGCGGTGCTGGCGGAGCAGGAGCCGTCTTCCCCACACACGTGGGGGTGAACCTTGTGGGGGCAGCAATATCCGCGCGTGCAGATCGTCTTCCCCACACACGTGGGGGTGAACCTCCTTACAGTAGCCCTTTGAGCCATTTTCCCTCGTCTTCCCCACACACGTGGGGGTGAACCGTTATAAGCGGGGATTAGATTTTCAAATTGTCCGTCTTCCCCACACACGTGGGGGTGAACCTAAATACTACTTGACAAAGCTCTGGAATGTGTGGTCTTCCCCACACACGTGGGGGTGAACCTACTGACGCGGAAGCATACCGAAGCGCCAGCATGTCTTCCCCACACACGTGGGGGTGAACCGGGGCCTTCGGGATCTATTAGGAATAGACCAAGGTCTTCCCCACACACGTGGGGGTGAACCTTCTACCTTTTCTGGGTTATCAGTCCATACACGTCTTCCCCACACACGTGGGGGTGAACCGACGGTTTATGAGACAACGCAAAAGCCGCGATCGTCTTCCCCACACACGTGGGGGTGAACCTATGCTTCGGCCTCACCGCCTGCGTTCGGCTCCGTCTTCCCCACACACGTGGGGGTGAACCGGTATTGGCAAGATCGCAAACGGGCGTGGTATGGTCTTCCCCACACACGTGGGGGTGAACCTACATGACCAGTTTTGAGTATCGAGAGACGATGGTCTTCCCCACACACGTGGGGGTGAACCGATGGAAATACGCGACCAGGCCGGCGGCAGCTTGGTCTTCCCCACACACGTGGGGGTGAACCTGGTTATACGGTGGCTTTCGTCAACCGCAACCAGTCTTCCCCACACACGTGGGGGTGAACCTTTGGTCACGCCGGGCGGCCCGGAAAAGTTGGCGTCTTCCCCACACACGTGGGGGTGAACCTTGCAGTCTCGCGCCACATCCGCATTGCGTCGAGTCTTCCCCACACACGTGGGGGTGAACCTTTGGCTGTTGGTGGTGATATTAATGCTATCAAGTCTTCCCCACACACGTGGGGGTGAACCTCCGGCAGGACACGTTGGCCGTTGCCGTTCCCCGTCTTCCCCACACACGTGGGGGTGAACCGGACTACTACGCATACCGCGGCCTGGAAGAACCGTCTTCCCCACACACGTGGGGGTGAACCGCGGACTCATCTAATCATAACTACGGCACGGCGGTCTTCCCCACACACGTGGGGGTGAACCGTTAGGCAGCTCCACATCACGCCTAACGCATGCGTCTTCCCCACACACGTGGGGGTGAACCTTTAGCGAGAGACACCGCCAGCTCTTATATTTCGTTGTCCCTGTTATTGACCGGGTTAGACTTTACCAATGATGATCGCCCGGTGTTTACCAGGGCATGATCACCTGATGTTTACCACCCATGATCGCCCGGTGTTTACCACTGTGACAGAATCTCTCCTATGAAAAAACTTGGAGCGCATGAGACATGCTGCTGACACGCGGCAGCATCATCCGCGAAATCATCTGTCCAACAAAGGGTTTTAAGCTTTACCCGGCTATTGACAGCTATTGAGACACAACCAATTTCGATTCTTCTTATAAATTATTCCGATCCCCCAAATACCACTGGCTCAAATATAGACAATCTTCCGCCCGGACCAGAACCTCATCCTTCCCGCGTTTCGGGACAGGAAACACCTGACTGTGCCTGATGCGGACCGGTCTGCCTAACTGTTTCTCTGCCTCGTCAATCAGGTTGGTCACATGCCTGCGGGTAATACCCAATTGGCTGGCAATCTGGTTTTGGGAGTAATAACAGGTTCGTGAGGGTAGGATTACTGGGAAAGGCTGGCTCTGGCTGGTTTTTATTGTTAGGTAATCAAAACAGTGCAGATAACATTGGATTGTAGTGTCTGCGGATGAATGCCCCATGCTGATTGCCAGGTCGATCAGCGGATTTTTTAGGTAAACCGGTTTCAGACCGCTAGGAACCGCTTCTGGATTTTTTAGCCAGGTATTTGCCAGGATGTAGAATCGGTTTGCGTATTCATGTCGCAAGGTGTGAAATACCAGGGAGTGGGTGGTGCTGTTTGCTTCGCGAATCCCTAGCTCGATTAATGTACTGATGAACTTTTTTGAAATGCGATTTCCTTTTTGCGGGATTTTGTTTTGATCTACCAGCAGATGCGCGTTCAAATCATGACAATCCATAAAACGCTGATTGATTATTTTGTGAAATGCTTCCATCACACTATCTGGAACGAAGTTGCAATAGACTCTCCTGCGTTTATTCCCTTTCGCGTGTCGAATATTAATGAAGGGCATGGCACTTTCAAGAACAAAATCCCCGATTCGGATATTCTCCACCTCACTCAGGCGTAATCCCCAGAAGAAGCCAAGCAATACAGCGTAATAAGTATTCATAGCGCAGAGCTCATTTTTCGCAGCCAAGTCCAGGTGTTCCAGGACACGTTCAACGTTTTTTTGACCGATCAAAGATGCCTCGGTAAGCCGCCATTGGATGTTCAACGATTTCCAATCCACCGGTGATACGGGAAGCAGCAACTCCTTCTGCATATATTTAAAAATGCTTTTCCACATAGAGCGCATTGCAGCCCGGGTTTTATCCTCATAATCCATTGCCATGATCTCATCAGCGAAATTGGTTGAAAGGTCATTCAGACAGGTTTCTGGAAATTTACGGATGATGTTGGATAAACGCGAACAGTAAGTTCGCAATGTTTGAGGACTTGTCCGTTTTGGTCGATTGAGATAATGATAAAGAAAACAGGCGGCACAGGCGATATTGAAACGAAGGACTTCAGTCCACGCCGGTTGTTCTTCAGCGTTCAATGCAGAATATTTCACAAAGAATTGTTCAGCAATTGCGGTGTAATTACGGAGATTCTGTTGCCCGAGGGACGTGGCAGCCAGATTACGTAACCGGTTCAATGATTCTCTCTTGTTGGATTTATCCTTGATAAAGGGTTGGCAGGCGGTATTCAGGTCTTTCAGGCAGGTTTCAGTTTCAATAAACAGTAAATCGGTCTGTGAATCCATCATTGGCTGGATTGAATTTGCATTATTCATGATAATCCCTCTCGACTCATAACTATTTTTATACGCAGCAAATGCTAAGAGACTGGCAATTTAAAAGGAAGCAAATATTGATCAAGAAGGCTGACTTGTTCATCAGGTAGTGGGTTTTGGGTGTGATACCCTTTTTGAAACGCAGTAGCAATATTCTCATATCTTGCCTGGTAGTAAAATCCGATTGAGCGAATAAGCTTCTGGATGGTCAGATTGGATTTCTTCATTTTCTTTATCTCCAGTTCTATCACCTCTTTGTCCTCCGGCAGATAGACAGCTGTTAGATCATCGGTAGAAATTTTTTTCAACAGATTGCGCAGCATCTGGTTCATTTCGTTTCGTAATCGCATTTTGACATTGACTTCTCCTTCTCCGGGTTTCTCAAATACCCTCCAGATCGGTGTCTTTTCTACAAAGTCCTCAGATTGAAGACTTTCATGTAAGCGAGCGTAGCAGAATTTCACCAGGTGATCGACGGGGATACGCCGGTAGGCTTCTCGAAAAACCCGTTTGTAAACGAGGTGGCTGAGCAGCGAAGAAAATTGAGCAAACTGCGCATCCAATAAATCCCCAAATCCATTCTTATTAATCCATCCGCCCCAACAGATAAGGGAGAAAGCAAAGTAACAGAACCATGTGGTCGATTGTGTAGGTTTACCCTCAGGATGGTTCATACTTGCGATCAACATATTTATAAAAGTGCCCCGCATCAATTCCAATTGAGAGATGCTATAAAGCGCATTATCATCGGCGCTGATTGATGTCAGCGCCTTTTGCTTGCGTGGCGGATGAACAGGTATCTCATCCGGTGAGATTAGCCAGGAAAAGGCTTGTATTACGCAATCAAAGTCTTGCTTAACCCGATATCGACTGGTTTTTCCATAGGAATTGCCATCAGGCTTTGTACAGATTTCCTTGATCCATTTCGGCAGATCTTTGCGAAATTTGCGATTGTATTTTTCATGGTTGGCTTCGGCAGGATAGGATTGCAACCCGTTTTTGATATGCCGGTATACGCGGCTCGCCATCTTCCTTTCTTTATATAAATCATCGATGATCTGGTTCAGCTCACTTAATTGGAGAAGTTCTTCGGCTGGCATTGATCAATCTCCCAAAGACTTCAGAATCCGATTTGACTGCCAATGAGCGTATCGGGCGTATTGATCCAAACCACTTCGCAAAAGATTTGAATCGCGATAGTTACTGAATGTCTCCAAACCAATGGGTTGGTGTCCCATGATGGCATTAATTAATTCGCTGGGAAGACCGAACTCCACCATTGATGATTTCGCCAGGTGGCGTGTTTTGGTGAAATCAAATATAGTGTCCGCCTTAATCCCCGCCTGATCGGCTGCGAAATCCAAGAATTTCTGCAGGGAATTCACCGTAAGCTCATATATTACGCCATCCACAACAAAGTAGAAGGCCATATCAGACACAAGGTTTTCATGTCGGATGAGTGCCTTGTCCAAGATGCATTTCTGACTGGCTAGATAAGCCGTTTTCACTAGAGAAAAAAGCTTTGAATCCTTGATGAGCGGTAGGTAACGGCTGTTTTCTCGGACCTGATTTGACTTACCGATTACCGGAATTATCCCGCTGAGTAAATCAATCTGAGAGGCTTTCAAGCGGCAGTATTCAAATGTGCGTATGCCATTAATCAGGCAATAAAGGTACGCCGCAAAGGATACTTTTGCATTGTGAGAAATCTCCCGGTCTTTATAGGTAGTTAATTTCTTGAAGCTCCTTGCTAACTCGATAATTAGATCCCAATTGGGATGGAAATAGCTGCCGATATACATCCGGCCATAGTTGATGATCGGGTTGGAGAGATCCCCATTGGAAAGGGGGTAAATTGAATTTGTTTCGTCGGTTTTCACAGGATGTCACCTCAATAAAAAATTTGTCCAGTAATTGCCTTTCAATGTGCAGCATTTCCTGATAAAGCCGCTCAATAGAAACCAGAGTGTAACGGGAGGGGATATCGTCCTGCGATATCACAAATCCACTGATCCAGCGGGCAATTTCAGGCGCAAGATTATAGATGCTGACCGCGTAAGTTGTAAAAAATCCGCCAAAATCTTTTTCAGCTAATTTCTTAGCCGATGGAGCAGATTGGTGGTGAAAAAAATGGAACTGGTTGAGTAATTGGTTTGTATCCTCCTTTGTCCAGGGATTGAGGGTGCCAGAACGTAACAGAGTAAATAAGGGTTCGTTTCTCGGGAGTTTTTGAGAAAAGGATTTTTGCTCTCTGCATATCAAGATCCTTTCAATCCACCTGGCTTGGTCTGGCGTCAACGGTAGAGGGTAAATCATTTCTGGTACAATGTAAGTTTTCTTGCGAAGATCAAGTTGTTCCAGGATGATTTGTCTGTCATTTTCTTGGAATAATTTTTGAAAGCTCACAGGTATATCGTCGAGGTTCGGCCGTCTGGCATAAATTGACCCGCAATGAAAACCGAGCCGGGCGTCTTTGGGCATTTCTTCTAGTGTGGGATAATCAATGATCGTGGCGAGATCCAGAATACTCCGCCCGGTGGTGATTGCCAGATACACCAATCCCATGCGATTAATCTGATTATGCTGGTATTCATCATCGTTTTCACCCTCTTGCCGCATGCCGCAAAATAAAAGTAAATCGGCAAACTGAAACAGGGGGCATACATTTATCTCCAGCGGATTGCGGTCGCGCCGTACTTCCATTTTGCCTTTATAACTTCTGGATCCGACAACATTTTTAATATAGTTCTCCGTTTCCTGCTCATCAGTCAAATCAAAGTCAACTGGAAAGATAGATTCCTCATCCAGTTCAGATTCGTCTTCTACCTGGTCACGCTTCTCATACATAGATCGCTTCACACTTTTTTTGAAACTCTCTAACTTATCCTCTTCAGGATCTGAAAAGACTCGTTTTGGACGAGGCACCCCTGCGTCAGTTTGAGACATCTCTCGAGGAGAAAATTCCTTCTTGCGGATAGATGGATATAACGCGCGAACAACATAGCCAATCAACTTCTCGTAATTCAACCTTTCCGGTTCAGATAGCGGCAGCCTTTCCATAATGTTTATTTCCAGCACGCTCTGAAACTGGGTGCCTCGATAATCAGAAATGGGTTTTCCTTGCCAGACAGCCTGTGGAAGTATTCTGGATACCTTCTTGAAGGCAGTGACTGTTGTCTCCAGATTGTTCATTATGCTTTCAGCTTTGGTGCCAGAGGCTAACATCATTTTTAAAAAATTTCTCATTGCAAAATGACCACTAACCGCCCAGAACCGGTAGCAGGGCTCCGTAAACAGTTCTTTGTGAAAACGCAGAAAGGGATTATTCAATCCTCTTTTTTTCAGAAGAACTTCAAATTCTGGTAAATGCCGTAAAGCTTTTATCGTCTCAGCACATATTTTCAAGGCTGATTGATATTGAATGAACACCTGGTCTGGAAAATCTTTCTTGAGGTGATTGAGAAATTCGCCCATGGCCGCATCAATGAGCAGCTTGCCGGATTTCTTGGCTGATAACCCGAAGCCAGCCACACTTCCGGAGAAAGAGAACCAGGTGACCAGGCAATTTGAAAAATCATCCGCGACGCTTGCAGGCAGATTATGGTTGAGAAGCTCATCTCTTAAAATTCCAATAATCTGCCATGTCTGATCTTCCAACTGCTCTTCATTGATCAAATTTAGATTGATTTCTTTGATCGACTTTTTCATTACCACCCTCGATATTCATTAACTTGTTTTTTTAGGCTCTAATAAACATGCGACTTTAAAACTGGACCTACGGTATAGAGAGAGTTTTTGGTTGCAATACTTTAGAAGAGCCTTATCAACGATTTTTAAAATCTCAACCAGCTACGGATTTCAACATTTGGACCATAAAATCAAGCTGTGGCGGGGAGAATTGAAGTCGTTGGACTTCTCGGACAATTTCTTCGCCAAAGCGATTAAAGTATTCTAGATTGCTGGAATGATTATCCTTGCGCAAGCCGGGAAGTGAATTACTGCCAGGTGGTGTGTCAAAAACCGACAACTCGTATTGCCCTTCATCATCGACAATCTGCTGGTGATTCTGGTTGTAATAATGGTCGATCAGACTGCACTTTGAGTAGGATTCCCGGATTTGAGATTCCTCAACCGTGCGAACATACCGGGCAGCCATGTCTCTGGATTTATGTCCAGTTAATATGCGTAAGTGCTCTACCGGGTTAATGACGCCCTGAGACTGCATTTGTTTTACGCAGGAAGTTGCAAAAGAAACCCGGAACATGTGCATGGAACCTTTTCCGAGATTCAATTTTTTCATGACAACTTCCAAACGTTTGTTGATATTTCGGGGTGTCATTTGGTTACCTTGAAGTGTCAGAAACAAGTAAGGAGAATCAGAATCTGGGCGGTATTGAGTAATATATTCATTAAGAATATTGAATGTCAACTGGCCAATTGCTTTCACCTGTGATTCATGGTTTTTTGTATCATTTAACAGCAACTCATATCCATGGAAATCTTCTATCGTCAGGTTAGATATCTCTTCAACCCGTGCACCTGTTTCCGCTGCAAAAGACCATATTGCATGATCACGATATCCAGTTAGAGTAGCTGGATTATGGCCCATAATCTTCTCTATTTCCTCCTTTTTGAACGCGTCAATGGGTTTGGATTTTGCTTTAATAGGCTTTACTAAAAAGCAGTTTGCATCTTGGATTGCATTGCGGTCCTTCGCGAATTTCAGGAAACGAATAAAGTGTTTTTCGAATTTCAATACCGTAGTGCGATTAAGGTGAGCGCATTGAGGGTTGCGTTCAAAGTAATAGAAGAGATCTGTCACATCCGATTCTGAAAAATCATAAATTGGTTTATCTGCAATACCGATCACCATTAATGCTTCACAAATTGCTTTGGTGCGGTAGAAATAATCTGTTCTGGTTTTAACTTCAACACGGCGAGAGATCGTTTTTGTAAACTCTTCTATGGCATCTACAACACACATCGATTTCTTCATCGTTTTTCAAATGTCCTTTCAACAGGTAATATGTGGATGTTGTATTAACGAATGTTTAGTAATTTCAACGACGTTCTGAGCGATACCTGCAAGAACTCGTAGCTCATTTTCTGTTTCAGGATATTGTGATTAATCCTGCCCCCGACTGGAATTGTTATGGTTTATTCTGCATGACTCCTCCTTTTGACTGATTCCTTTTTTTATTGATTGGTATTTATCTTACAACTTCAAAATCAAATTGAGTTATTTTTTTCAAAACAAAGGTCTTCCATCTGATATCTGCTGAAATTTGACAACTCCAATCTCGTTCCATTTTTGGGACACATATGGAATCGAGCCTGATCCCTCTTTCCTGATTTTGTTGAATGCTTTGATGGAATAATATATATCATTCCACTCAAAATGAGCTGATTGCCATCTCCTTTGAAAGCATGGAATGCTGGTATTAATCCGCGGTCGCATAAATAAGAATCCGCGCAATGAAACCAAAATAAAGGTAATTTCTATTGATTGATTTTCCACGCTTTCCTTGCCTTTCCGTTCCGCAAAAAAATTTGATATGGTTATTGTATGAGGTCAAATCAAGTTTGAGTGAATTTAATAAAAAAACATCCGATTCTTTCGAAATTAGGTTATTGGAGGATGAAAAAAGATCTGAAAAGGGGAGAAAATGAGCAAATTAAAGGTGGCTCAGGTCAGTAAATATCAAAAAATGAAGATATTGACTATAGAAACGGTTGCCACAGCCGAAAATTGGAATAGGGAAATTAAGGTGATTTGTTGTTCTGTAATGACATTTTGTACAGTTCGATGAGGCGGAAAGGGATGTCCTGGACCATTTTGAGAGATCAATCTTGATTAAGGGAGTTTGGCTGAAACCGTTATTTTTTGTGTTGAAGACGGATGTAGACTTTTTAATAAAGGAAGTTTTATTGCATTTGAATGAAAAAATGATTGAAAAACGCATTCTGTAAAGACATATTGAACACATTGGAGCGCGTTATGGACAATGCAGATCAGGATGTTTTCTCGTCGAGATTGAAATTGCTCCAGAGAGCAAAAGAGTTGAGAAATGTCTCAGCGGCGTGTAAGGAGTTTGGATGTTCCCGTTCGTTGTATTATTACCATCTAAAAAGTTATAAGGAAGCGGGAAGTTCTGGAATTGTTGAAAAATCAAGACGGCCGAAAACGAACCCCCGGGCTCTGGATCTATCTATTCAAGAAAAGATTTTTTCCATCTGTCTGGAAAATCCAGATTGGGGATGTGACCGTTTGGCAAGGGAATTGAATCAGAATGGATATGCAGTCTGCGCGAAATCGATTCAGAATTGCTTAAACCGGAAAGGTCTGGGCCGAGCGCAGGAACGTTGGCGAGAAGTTGAGCGAATGGCGGTAAATCAGCAGCTTACTGATCTCTCTCAAATCCAACTGGAAGTGCTCAATTCCATTAATCCGATTTTCAAGGACAGAGATCTATTTGTGAATATACCTTGGGATAAGTCCAGTTTCATGTGGATTAATTTGTCAATGAAAGATTTATACTCTTTGAGTATTTACTGTTTGGTGGACCATTATTCCTGTTATCTATCGGTCAGGATTGTAAGAAAGTCCATTTTTATTAATACCGAATTTCATAAGTTGATCAAACAGGTTGATGCCTTGCCTGGCAAAGAAAAGACCAACGAAATCTGGTATTTGATTCCCCCGAAGATAAACCATCAAATGTTTGAATTGTCACAGTTACCTGGCGAATGGATCGGAAAAAAATATATTCACACCCATCGAATAAACGACCCGACGGGATATATGGAAGTTGCCCATAAAAATCTGAAAGAATCGGTGTTTGGCAGGATTCATGAATGGAAGGAGAAAAACCGTCGTTCTGGACTTGTTCCATTGACGGCATTAGATGAATTAACTGCTGTTTGGGTAAACGAACTCAATCAGATTCCGATTGAGGGATTTCCAACTTTCGGTAAATCTCCGGCGCAAATGATAGAAGAATACCATGTTTCAAAGCGAAAGAAGAGTTAATGAGTATTGGATGTATTATGCTAAAGGGCTATTGAATCTTTCACCCAGCAAGAGAAGGAATGTCTTTGGCATTTTTCTGGATAGGAGAAACGTGCGATAAGTGATATTAAAATCCGGTATACCCAGCTGAAACAAGAGTTGATATCTAAGGGAGATCCCTGTTTAAGAAAGTGCTACTTCCCCGATTACCAGTTTTCAGAGAACCTTGATTTGTATAGCTATGAGATTTTAATCTCCAACAGATGTGGAATATCGGATTACGACGGTTGTTGAAATTGTAAGTGATTAAGATATTCTTGTTTCCACATTAAATGTATTTACCTTAAGGCCCTGGGTGATTAATAGAGATTTGAGTCCTATCAGGGTAGAAGTTATTATCGATATCAACTTTCGAAGGAAGTACCACCGAGTTATATCCGCAAAGGAATTAATTGTGGAAAAATTGCAGAAAAAATCTCGGACCTGGCAGAGGATTTGCTATTCTAATTCGAATAGTGGTCTTTCATCGAAGCCAGGTTGAAAGGGGTCAAGGAAAGTATTGGGAGTAAGGGAAAACCTATTCATTTGAGAGATAACTGGTGCAACCAAAATAAGCTAATTATCCAAAGTAATTAAAAGAGGATTAGCATATCCGTTGTAGTTTATTTCATATCAGAACCTGATAAATTTAACTAATCGCGCACTAATTAAAAATTAACAATTACCCCGTAACGTTCTCAACATAGTCCTTAAATTTATCTGGATCGAGCCACTTAATAAAATCATCATGGTATGCACGGTTTTTGAGGCGAGCAATCCAAATATCCATTTCTTTAGCTTTATCTTCATCAGACATATTCTTCATCATTTCATGTAAAGAATAACGACGATGCGAAATTCTTACCTTCTGTTCAGCAGTGGCATCCCGATTAGCCTCAAACAGGTAATTATCTGCCTTCACCAACAATCCTAATCCCTCAAATAATCTGCTGGCATAATCATAGGTTCGATAATTAAGATATCTCTCCAAACCTCTTTTGCTCGTTTTTATTACGAAAAGTCCAAACTCTAAAGTTGCTGCAGCTTCAACAATTTTGTCTTTCTTTTCGTAATCTTGGGCTATTTCGAGAACTATCTGAAGATAATCAGCTGCAGGAATGAGCTGTTGACCTTCAAAAGGAAGGAGATTTGCTATATGATAAACAAAATAATAATATTCAGCGATCTCCGAATTTTCTGCTTGTTTCAGCAGCTTGGCGAACAGTTTATAAGTTAATTCCCAAATTCTCACAGACAAGTCCGAGTTATTTTTCCATCCTAGGTACAATGGCAAAATAAGTTTGAACCATTCACAATGTTGGTTATATGCTTCATGGAAGTTCTCTTCTTCAAAACAAAGCTGGAAAAGCTTCTCTTGCTCTATAACAGATAGATCCACCTCATTTTGAATTACGCGTCGCAAAGAAGGAAAATCTGGCGTTTCTTCCCATGCCAGTTGTAAGAGGGTAAACCGATCAGAAGCCACTTTCTCTTGCTCGAGCTCTTTAAGCCGCAACTGGACCCTATGTTGCTCGCCAATTTTTTCGATTTTATCTCTAAAATTCCCCGCACCTTGCGACTGAAGGCATTGAAGAAGTTGCAGAGACTGCTCAAAAAGCTCCTGGTCAAATGCCTGATTAGCTAAATTTGATAGAGACTTAAAAAATAGTGGGCAAATATCTTCATGTGTCCCGGCCAGAAGATTTTGCAACTGAACAATAAGTTGGCTAATTGGCATATTAACCAATAATTCCCAAATACGTTGTTCAAGTAGTTTGATATTTTGCTGATCGCGTGAGTTTCGAGAAACGCTTTCCCAATAGCCTCTTAATGTGTCATCTACCTGAGCATCTTTTGAAAAAAGCGCTTGTAGTTTGGCTTGCCATTGAGTTGCTAATGCAAGCATCATTTCGGTTATTTGATAAAGCCTCTCTTGTGGATTTCCATTATCATCTTGCAGAAATTCCCCAAATTGTCCCCAATCTCTGCGTATATCGGTCAATAAAAGACCAATAGCGGAAGGAGGAGTAATCTGAACTTGTTCGGGAAACGCTGGTACATCTGGCGTTAGTATTTCTTCCAAAGCAGGTTGTCCGTTTCCATATTCAGTGCATAGTGGTTGATCCTGCTTTGGTTTTTCAGACTTATCTTTTTGATTTGTTTTGCTTGCACCAAGCTGAGGTTCAAAACGCCAGAAACCATTATCGATATTGACAAAACAAGGTCGCTGGTTAAGTTGGAATGAAATGCTCGCCTTTGCCACCTGACGAATTTTCATAACACCATGAAAAATTTCGTCAAAAGACAAAACTCGGTTGGCATCGCCAAATACGTCGCAAATCGTCTGAAATACACCTTTCTTGCCAAGCGCTTGACGGAAAAGAGCTTCTACATCTTCTAAACGCTTTTCTGAACGGAAAACATATTCGGATAGCTCACAAGGGAATTCCGTAGATGGAATTTCATACTCGCTAAAAGTACCATTTTCGAGTATTTCCAAACAAATCACTTTTTCAATCTGGGAAACACCTTTATTCCAAAACAAACGACAATTATTAGCGTGGACACGCTCTAAGTAAACAATTCCACCGGCAGGAATATTGAATGCATCAAAGAACTTAGGAAGCATTTGCTGATTATGAATGATCTGGCGTTCATAGTTTACGTACAGATCAAATTCCCAATCCGGAAAATCAGTTTTGCATACCAAACGAACTGGATGATCAGGGAACATTTGCCGAACGCGTTGATGCAGAGGCAAGAAACCCTCGTAACGGTTAGAAAAAGTCAGAGTGAAACGAGTTGAAGTAATTACGCCATTTTCTTTTTCAGAATCTTTATCATTTAGCCATACTCGATCGGAACTGACTCGATCAGAGTTTAAAATATCATCTTCGTCATCACCAAGTTCAGCAGAGAGTAATGTTAAGCCGTAACGTCTCTGAAGGTCATCATAATCATTTGGAAGCACAGGAACTGTCGGGTGCGTTTGTCCTGTAAAGACTGGAATTGAAGCGTCGGGCTGATCTCCGTATTCATCAAATTCGAAAGGTGATTCTTCTGTAGCTGGATGGGCGGCTATATCCGGTGGCACTTCCTGAACTACTTCGGTAAGCGGTAATTCAGGTTCATTTTCAACAACTGATGGTTGAGATGGGACAGGCACATCTACTATATCCACATCAATAGGTATACTGCCGTCAGCGCCTTTTCCATCTTCAACAGTTGTCTCATTTGGAATATCCCATATATCAAGTTTGCCAGGAGCTGGTGATGTTAAAGATGAAAGAGAATCCTCCCCTAATACAATCGGGTATCCATGCCTGTCTAAAAAATTGTCGATCTCTGCAAGCTTTCTTTCTAATAAATTTTCAATAACGATGCTCGCTTTACTTCCAGGAAATAGCAGGTTCTCGATTTCTAAAGCAAGTTGAACATTGTCGAGTTTCTTATTAACCCGATGAACATATAAACTATTGGTATCTATATCGAGGAGCGATTTTTCTTCTGTGTTCTGGTGGCCAAGTGTTTGCCAACCATTCTGATTTTGGAGAGAATATTGTACAACTATCCGGTCACACGAAAATATTTCAAGGTTGACAAGCAGATCAATTGCTTGAAATGCTCGCTTCTCAGATTCTTCGTCTCCCTGATAAGCACTCAAAGCAACTCGTTGGAAAGCTACCTTCAGGTGTGGAATCTGGTTATTCAGAATTGTATCTAATTGTTTTCCATCAAGATCAATTAGCTCGCGATGTACCAATTCGCTTATTAAAGGCATCCCAGATTTGCGTAATAGTTTAAAGACTGACTCTGTCAATTTCTCTTGATCCAAGCGAGGAAACTCAATTCCTTCAAACCATATTAATATGTCTTTCCTGTCAACCAATGCAATCTGAGCAGGTTCATACAGAAATCCATCGTTTGCCGGCACGAAGTTCATTTTTCTGAGCCGCTCGTGTATATGGTAGTTCTCAAATTGACTCAGGTGGATCAGATTTGCATAAACCAACTTGTTATCAGCATCACTTACCGGAGTTCCATCTGTGTAGTCTTGGGCAATCTCGTTCAGCAAATCGAGCGAGTCGTTGTAGCCATGGGGCTCCTCTCGGACGCCTAAATACGATAGGAATTTTTGAGCATCTCCCCCAGGAGATTGCAAGTAAGAACGTCGATCTCCAAATAAATGGCCGAAGTTCGCAAGAAATACATGTTCAGGTTTCCAGTATCGTTTGCGGGATGACGACCAAACAACATCTGCTGTTTTTAAATTTTGCTGAAGTAAGATACTCAAATCATGCCAGCGATTACCCAAGTCCTGGTATATGCGCAGATCGTTCTCTTCTAGTGGCTTCTTCTTATGAGCAAGATCGAGCAAATGTTTTGCAACGATCCCAACCTCTGGATATTTTGGCATCCCGAGCACAGAACGAAGCTGCTCTCTAGACTCACGAAAGGCTAATAATGGGGCTTGCTCCCCAATTAAATTTACAAGGCTTGCCTGATATATTTCCCGTGGAAAATACCACCGGTCACTTCTGTTGCGAGCAGGCAGCCAAGCAATTTCCGAGAGGCGCTGAATATCCGGATTGCTCAAATACGTTTTATTGTCGCCAATCTCGCTATTTAGGAAATCATATAAACGCCTAACTGCTTCAACCTTATTCTCTGCCGGTGGATTAATTTTTGTTAGTTGCTCAATTGACCTGACCAGATCGGATGCAGCAGGTGATTCGTTGACCCCAAGGTTTTCAAACAGCCAATACCAGACGCTCTGGCGATACGGGGCTTGATCATTATTATCTGGTTTCGGCACAGGCACCTGATAATCGCTGTGCAGCTTCAAGTATCCTGAACCAAAAACTGTATCAATAGCTGGACTAGTAAAATACACCTGTGCGGCAGTGTGATATTCTCCATTCGAACATAATATTAAATTGGCGGTTCGTAACTCAGACCACAGCTCGTTTTGCTGATATCCGGGCAACGAACGGAGCTGATCGCTAAGATATGATAACAAATTATGCCGGTCTATATGATCCAGCCGCGGATCGTGATAATGTTGCACAATAACACCGCGAATTAGATCAACTTCGGATAAGGGGCGTAATCCAAGTATTTGTGTAAGAAAGCCACGTCCTGACAAAACATCACTATGAATCAGATTGTCAAGCTGTAATTTATCAAGGCTTCTCAACGCAGCACTTTTTAATAATCCGTCATCGCTTGGTAAATGTAGCCTATTTTGCTCTTCTTGAACCGAAGTCAAACGAAGCTGTTGTGTTAAGCATAAAGGTATTGAAAGAAGATCGTTTTTGCTTACTTCATCGAGCTGGCCATTATTTCGATAAAGATAACCATAGATTTTCAGAAGTTGTTGGACAAGTTCTGGCTGGGAAAGATTAGCATAGGCTAAAGGGCGGTCTTTTAACGCTTTGATTACATGACGAGGGGCCAAATTACTAACGCCAGCACGTCCGTACACCTCTCGAATCTCTTCTTTTGCTGCCCACTCGGCATGAACAAACCGCAAACCCAAGGGTTGTAAAGCCGCACATTCTGCTGCGTCGTTATGAAAATACACACCACTTTCAGCTGTACATAAACAACCGTCTTCAGTGTAAATAATCGGCAACTTTTTTAATAAATCCCGACTGGTTCTTTGCAAATCATCATCAATAAATTTAATCAGATCAAATAAATGATCCAGGCTTTCAAGCAATACCGGAGGGGTGGATGCTGAAATTGCCACATCAGGCCACTTTTGCCTTGCTAGCCATTCAACCAACTCTGTGCCCTTCATTTCAACAACCATGTTTTCAAAAAGTTTGGCGTACTGCTTTTGGGCCTCTAACGACACAAACAACAAACCGCTGTTGGTAAGCAGAGAGCGGGTTGATTCCGATGCCCGCCAAATATAACTTGAAAAAGGCCAAAGTTTTCCATCCTCGCCTAGACATAGAGCGGCATCAGCAAAAAGCCTGCGCTGCTCGTCAATTGGATTGACAGGCAATTCGCTATACAAAAGCCACAACTTTTCTACAGAGTTGATCATTGGATGCGCTTCAGCTACAGGAACGCCAGTTTGATTGTATCCTTTAAGCAAAGCAACTGCATCTTTCCAGTCAAGGAAGGGGATTTTTAAATTGTAAGTCAGAAAGTCGCGAAAAGTCTGTGGAACACCGGATGGGACTATCGGTAAATAATCAGCAAGCAATTCTGGCAAACGGGAACCAGGGCGGCCTATAGAGACTTCCCCGGGTTCAGACCATGTACCTAAACTTGAAAAGACAATCTTTTCATTTGGCGCAGCCTGGTAAAAAGACTCGTAAATTGGTCTTAAAAATTGCTGGGCGGGAGGAGGAGGCTGAGTAGGTAGGATTTCATAAAATCGGCGCGGTTCAGTAAGCCTGTCCCGAATATCAGGAAGAATTTTTACAAACAAATCACCGATAGCATCAATAACATTCAGGTTCCAACGGCTTTTCTCGCGCTGGGTCTGTGGATCAATCAGTATTGTCCGGCGATTGTTATCTGGGAAGAAAGCTCCGTTAATGTGAAAGTTGTAACCTGTTGGAATAGGGGTTGGTAAAAAATTGTACAATGCTCCTGGTAAATTCTTAACTAGCCATTCACGGTTGTCAATTGGAAAAGCGATCCCTATCTCGGTATCCTTTGGATTTACCCCTTCAACCATCAGATGAGATGAAACATTTCCCCGGTAATATAACCAGTTATCCTGCCGCGACTGTACACCTGCTCGTTGATACTCAAAACTCCAAACTTCACAAATACAATTATCTTTCTGAAAACTCGATTGTAAGGTTCTCTCTACCTTGTAGAGGAGCTTACCTTTGCCAAATTCTCCTTCGTAAATTTCGATGATGGTGACATTGCGCAAAAAAAGCAATAAGCGGTAAACAGCACTAGCGACATCTTCTTTTAATTCCTGAATGGTTTGATCATTCCAAATATCTGCTTCAATGGATTTGCTAATATTGGTGGCTTGTAATCGCCAAGGCATCCGAAAGGCAGTTCCTTGTCGAATTTCAGATGGCAGAGCAGGAATTCTGTGTTCGCGAGGGTCTAAAAGTAGTTTTTTCCCTTCCGAATGTACTTCTGGGGTATCTGTGAGATGAAAAACTGATAAAAAACCTGTCCCCCAAGTACCTATTTTGCCAGCCTCGTTTCTCTTGGTTCCACTGGCTATCCTTGTAATGTTCTTCCAATCGTGATCCTTAAATACTGCATCGTTCCAGGCTAACAAATCTTTGGGGCGAAAGTGAAAAGAAGCGCGTGAAGCCCCTGCATCATCTGCATTTTGTAGCATTTCACTGATAATTGCACTTCCGCCGGCGTAGCCAGCTAACGCTTGGCGAATGAAATCCAATTTATCTATATCGTAGTCAAACCACTCTATGATTTCTGAGTCAGATCCCACTGCAGTAACCTCCCTGATGTTAACTGAGCAATCCCTTTTTCAGTCAAATCCAAGTATTGATATGATTGTCCATCATTAAATGTTTGAATTGAGCGTTGGACAAATCCATCCAAGCTCAAACGTTCGAGTGTATTGTCAATAACTTTGTCAAAGGAAGGTAAAACGGTTAATACTCCCCAGTGTGGGCAGCTGCGTGCCTGCTTGAGTCGCCATTCGCGCATGTGAGGTTCGGCTTGACCCTGCGTTATCCAATATGTATTCCCCTTTAAAATAGCTAGAAGCGTGCCTATACCATAAGGCGAACCATATTTTTTTGATCGGTCCAGATTCCATTTAATCGTTTCGAGAAATACAAAAGCCGGATCCACATAATCATCTGGAGTGGCCACGTCACGTTGGGTTAACAAACTCCATG
>ENA-ORXD01000812-ORXD01000812.1-sediment-metagenome-genome-assembly--contig:-NODE-812-length-33198-cov-4.609432_pt1 | contig 33198 bp, 32 predicted proteins | sample MGYA00237862_ERZ511471 | MGnify/ENA metagenome assembly ERZ511471 | reverse complement strand
CCCAGGGCACCCAGGGGGATGTTATGTCCCGGAATCGGTTTGGCGGTCCCGTCAGGGGCGTACTTCCCGATCCGCGGCCCCAGCATGATGGCGCCGACCATGGCCAGCCAGCCTCCCACGGAATGGACGACGGTCGAACCGGCGAAATCGAACATGCCCAGTCCGGCAAGCCATCCGCCGCCCCACACCCAGTGGCCCGAGATGGGATAGATAAGGGCGGAGGCGACGATGCTGTAGGCGATGTAGGCTGTGAACTTCGTTCTCTCCGCCATGGCGCCCGACACGATCGTGGCCGCCGTCGCACAGAAGACCAGTTGAAAGAAATATTTCGCTTCCAGGGGAACGATGGTCCAGGAGAGGGAATCGAAGGTGCCGCCCGCATCATGCAGAAAGAACCCCGATGTTCCGAAAAACGCATTTCCGGCACCGAACATCAGCCCGAATCCGATAATCCAGAAAAAGAAACTGCCGAATGCAAAATCCATCAGGTTCTTCATCAGGATGTTGCAGGCATTCTTGGCGCGGCTGAACCCCGATTCCAGCATGGCGAAACCGGGTTGCATGAACATGACGAGCGCGCCGGCAATCAACACCCATACCGTATCCAGGGAAAGCTTGTTCGACGCCACGCTGTCTTCCGCGAATGCAACGCCTCCTGCGAGGCAGCACATCAGCACCAGCAAAACCATTAGAAATCGCTTTTTCATGTGTGACCTCCTTGAAAGATGAGAATTGAACAATGGCGATATCCGGAAAGACATCCTGATCCTCCGGAGAACGTCCGTTCTTCATATTACAATATTGTAGGAAGGCAAGATTGGTGCCAGAAGCAGGCCGTACGAAAAAATCATTATAACTGATTTAATTATTTATCAATATGACGACACTGATGTTGCAGTCGCTTCGGAAGGGCGTGCAAATTTTTTTACTTGAAGGTAATGCAGATCATTTTATACTACCATTACGTAGGTTATGACCTTGAGGTAGTCTTCTTTACGCTCTTCAAACGGGGGATGACCGTTTCCTGGTCGAAGACGGTCGTCCCGTACATCACAATTTTTCGCATGGTGAAAAAGACGGGCCGGGGCGTCGCCTCAGACCTGGACCGGTTCGGGTTTTCGGGGGCAAGAGAGGATGGATCCACAAGGACGGGCAGGTACGGATCAACCGTCATGAGAACGCGGCCGGCTTGGGAGCCGGCCGCGTTTCTCCATGCTCATCGGCTGATACAGCCAAGGGGACAGGCAAGATTCAACCGATCTTGCAGATATCGTTTTTTACCCACAACGGGGACTTCTCCGCGGCATCCTCGTACGGGATCCTGCCATGGAGGAACATCGCCTTGAAATCATCCACCATGTAGATGCCCAGAAAGAGATGGACAAGCAGAAAGAGGATGAGAATCCAGCTCACATACAGATGGATTGTGCCGATCATGGACGTGTCCCCGTGGGGTATGATGTGGGGCAGGGTCCAAAGCGCCCATCCCGAAAGAATGAGAAGGGTCCCGCCGACGAGGACGAAAATACCGAAAAGCTTCTGGCCGGCATTGTATTTTCCCATGGGGGGGACCTCAACTTTCTTATGGAGGAGGATCTTCTGGGGATATCCTCCCAGGACGGTGAACCATTTGAGATCATTGCCGGAAAACGTGAACACCCGTTTCGTGAACATGACGACCCGATCGAACGCAAGAAAAAGGAAGGCAAGGGCATCCAGGGTCATGACGACCCCGGCAACGACATGAATCTGTATGACGGTGTTCATCGCCGCTTCCTGAAGAGGTTTCTGGAACAGGATGATACCCGTCACGGCCAGCGTCAGAAAGCTCACGGCAAGAATGAAGTGAAAAACCCTGACCTGCATGGGGTGTTTCAGAATGAAGGAAGAATCGGTCATGATGATGCTCCTTTCATGAAAGCGCATTCATTCGATTGACATAGGTGGTGTGCAACAGTTCCTCCGATACCGCGCTCAGGGGATGCCCGGCAAATTCCTTGTAGAATCTGGCAATGGCCGGATTCTCATGGCTCATGCGTATCTTGGAGGAGACATCATCCTGATACAGACCTTTGGTTCTTGCCTTGATATAATAATTGCGGTTGACCAGGGCGGATCTGAGCCAGACTACCGGGACAGCCAGAAGCGCGATGATGATGCCGCCGATGATGACGAATTCCCTTCTCGTCAACATGAAGGGGCTTTCGACATAATCATAAGGTTTCTTCTTTTCGCTCATGTTGTTTCCTCCTTTTCTCATGACCAGGCGAACGACGGCAGGATCCGGCCGATCCACGAGGAGCCGGTGTCGCAGATGGGCTGGCCTCCGCCGTTGATGCATCCGCCGGGACAATTCATCACCTCGATGAAATGATAGGGTGAACGTCCGGCGAGGACATCCTCGACAATGGGACGGATATTCGCCCGAATGTCATGCACCACGGCGACCTTCAGGGTCACGTCCTTGCCGTACTTCGCATCCCGCAGTTGAATGGAGGCGCTTTTGACCCCCCTCAGGCCGCGCACTTCCTCGAATTCAAGTTTTGCCAGATTGTTTCCCGTGAGAACGACGTAGGCGGTTCTCAGGGCGGCTTCCATAACGCCACCCGTGTTGCCGAAGATGGTCCCCGCCCCGGTATATTCCGCGAACAGCGTGCCTCCTTCGGCATTGTTCTCCGCAGCCAGATCGATCTTCATCCGCTTCAGCAGACGCGCCAGATCCCTGGTCGTAAGAACCGTATCGACGTCCGGATAGGGCGTGCCCGGTGAAGCACCGCCTCTCTCTTTCACAAAGTTGCAGGCCGATTGGAATTCGGGACGGGACGCTTCAAACTTCTTGGCCGTACACGGCATGATGCCAACGGTATAAATGAATTCCGGGTCCACCTTGAAAATACGCTCCGCCCCGTATGTCTTGGCCACGGCACCGGCCATCTGCTGGGGCGATTTCGCCGATGACAAGTGCGGAATCAGAGACGGATAGTTCGTTTCCACAAACCGGACCCAGGCCGGACAACAGGATGTGAATTGCGGAAGGGGACCGATTTCTCCGCCGTGCTCCGCTTTTTCTCCAAACAGGGCATGACGCGCCCTTTGAATGAATTCCGTCCCCTCTTCCATGATGGTCAGGTCCGCCGCAAAATTGTTGTCCACGATCACAAAACCGGCTTTTCTCATGGCGCCGTACATTTTACCCGTAACGAGACTCCCGGCGGGCAGGCCGAAGGGCTCTCCCACAGCCACGCGAACGGCCGGTGCGATGATCGCGGCAACGGTATAGCGCTTGTCCCCGAGTTTCGCCTGAACCTCCTCGACCGTATCGACCGTTTCATACGGCGCCCCGAAAGGACAGTTGATCAGACACTGACCGCAACTGATACAGCGATCCCTGTCGATTCTGTGGGTGGCACCAAACATCCCGGTGATGGCCCCCGTGGGACAGTATCGCTTGCAGGCGTCGCAACCCCTGCAATTCTGTCCGTCGATGGCGATGATACCGGGGATTTCCCCCTTGCGATACGTTTTCACCTCCACGTTCAATGTGGTTCACCTCCCTGTTTTCATTTCAACCGGAACGCGCCGGGCCGCATGCGGCCTTTTCACTGCGTCCGACGACATTCCGGAATGACGCATTGAAAAACCCCCTGGAGATTCACAAATCATGAACCCAGCGAATGGAAAGGCAACATGCTGTAATAAATAGATATGACAATGGTGGTGCTACTATTCTTATAATCGTAACACCATATCAACGGTCTAATATGCTATACAATGCACATTGTCAAGCATTATAAGCCGGCCTGTTACGATGAATTTCGAAACGGGATGTTTTCACCGGCAAAACATGCCGGACGGCGGCAGCCGCAACAGCCTGCACCGGCCGGAAATCCGGCCCGGTCCCCAGGGAACGCCGCGGGACCTTCCCGGCGGCACTTTCCGGGAACCGTGCGCCGCCGGACATGGATTGCCGAACGCCGACGTTCCATCCCGCCGGTTGTCTCCATTCCTGCTCCTGAATTTGTCAGACCGCGGCAAACCGGATGACCCTGCAACGCCGACCAAAGGGCGCGCATGCCGCCGCCCGCCGCTTCTTTGCTTTTTCCCTCCCTTTGTGAAAAAATGTTTTCTCAAGAAAAACAATGAGGAGAGGACCCATGAAAAAAGCGGCATTCTTCATGATTACGGCGGCTTTTATCCTCGGTGCGGCGTCGACCGGTTTCACGGCAACCGACATGGTCGTCCGGATTCCCTACGTCGTCAATGCAGGCGGGTGGACCACAGGCCTTTCCATCACGAACCTGTCCAGTACGCAAATCACAGGACTCACCCTGGACCTCGTCACGGAAGATGGAATGTGGTATAAAATACCGACCACACCCGTGATCGTGTCCAATCCCGGGGAGGAACATTCAGGCAGGGATCTGGTCACGTACAACCTCCGCACCGTAATCGGAACCGTCTCCCCCTACGCCATGAAGATCGATTTTCTCTCCACGCTTTACGGCAAGACCCTCCCCGGAAGCCGCATGTGGTGCGAAATCTGGCATTCGGGTACGCAGGCCTTCGCCGTCACGGTGTTCGTCATGAACGTCACCACCGGCCAGGCGGAGGGATTCGGTTTTCATCCCTTCTTCTCGGAAAGCAGGCTCCACACCTTCCCGACATACGTACCGCTGTGATATGGATGCGGCCGGCGAGGGCAACAACGTCCCTCCCCGCGACAATGCCGTTCTTTCGTCCTACGATGCACTCGACGGATTTTCATGAAGGATCGCAGGGAGTAAGGCCAAATTTTTATTGACGGTTCCCTCGTACTTTGTCATGGTTGGGAAGCTTCGCCGGTTTGTTTCAGGAATCGGTGGAAATCGGCACGGCGGATCTTCCCGTTGACGGTGACTGGAAACTGTCGCGCGGCGATTCCCGCCCGACGGCGGCGTTCAGGCGGGACACAAGGCAAGAAGGATCGTAAAAAGCGGCGGAGGGGTGAATCCGCTTTTTTCGAGAAGATCATCCGGGGGGGGAACAATCAATTTCGAATCGGGAGAGATGTATCAAATGAGCTATCTTGGCGGCCTGCTGGGCCCTATGCGGATGTCCTTTCTTATTTTGACTCCGGCCTGCGTTCTGCTGGGCCTTGGAACGGCATTCTGGTCCAATCGGGAGATCAACTGGGCCTACTTCGTCCTGATTCTGGTCGGGGCGATCTCGGCGCATATCAGCGTGAACACCTTCAACGAATATTTCGATTTCAAAAGCGGACTGGACCTGATAACGAAACGCACGCCCTTCAGCGGCGGCACCGGAACGCTTCCGAAAATGCCCGGGATGGCGGGAACGACGATCGCCGTCGCCGTAATCACGCTTCTGATCACGGCGATCATCGGACTGTTTTTTCTTTACATCAGGGGCGCCGCCATCCTGCCCCTTTACATCCCCGGACTGATTCTCGTCGCCGCATATACCCCCTGGATCGTTCGGAGCCCTTTTCTCTGCCTGATCTCTCCGGGGCTGGGATTCGGTCCGCTCATGGTCATCGGGACACATTTCTGTCTTACGGGAGAATATTCCTGGACCAGCTTCATCGCATCCATGGTTCCCTTTTTCCTGGTCAACAATCTGCTGCTGCTCAATCAGTTTCCCGACGTCGAAGCGGACAAAAGCGTCGGAAGAAAGCATCTTCTCATCGTACTGGGAAGAAGCGGGAGCAGCCTCGTCTTCGGACTGTTTTTATTCCTTGCCTATCTTTCCATCGTTCTGGGAGTCGTTTCCGGATACATGCCCCGCTCTTCGCTGATCGGCCTGATCGCCGTCACCATCGCGGTGCCCACTTTCATCGGCGCCTATCGATTCTCCAATAACATCGAAAAGCTCATCCCTTACATGGGAATGAACGTGCTGATCAACATTCTGAGTCCGATTCTTGTCGCGGTGGGTTTTTTCATGGCGTGACCCCCAACGGCGGGCGGGGTGAAACGAACCCTGCGCCGTCAAGGGAATCATGATGGACGGGAAAGAAGGTCAGGCGCGCGAATTCCATGCCCGTAAAGCATGAATTCCGGCTCGGCCGCGGTTTGTGCGCGCGCCGGCACGGATTTCAACATGAAAGGCAACGACCGCTTCAAACGTTGAAGAGAAGGCCCGGAGGAAGGAGAAGGAGACATCATCAGACAAAGTCGCTTTTGGGAATGAAGGAGGGGAAAAATCATGAAGCTCAACATCAAGGCGTTTGCACTGACATGCGGCATCGTCTGGGGACTTGGATTGTTCTTCCTGACGTGGTGGATCATCGCATTTGAAGGGAGCTCGGCGAGCGTGACGCTCCTCGGAAAAGTGTACCGCGGATACTCGATCTCTCCCATGGGCAGCGTCATCGGGTTGATCTGGGCTTTTTTCGACGGCCTGATCGGCGGGGCGATCTTTGCCTGGCTCTATAACAAAATATCGGGCGAGAAAGAATCCGGGTAGAAACCGGTGAAATATCCGTCGTCGGACGGAGGGGGTCGTTTCCTTCATCCCGATACCGTCACGGGGATCGCACATCCGGCTTGACCGGCCGGCGGGACCCTGCCCATAGGACGACCGTCGGCGGCGTTCATCTGCGAAGCGCTGCGTTTTCCGGAATTTCGTTTTCCTTTCCCCGAAGTTTCCTCAGGCTCCATCGGGAACCGTGATGACGTCGCCGTCCCGGGGATTACGACATCAGAGGGCCGGATCCCAGTTGTAGATATCGGGCCGGAACTGAATCGTTCCGTCGGCGTCGACCCATGCGGTCAGGTAAACAATTTGAACGGCGATGGGCGAAGGAATGTCCAGCCTCTGTGTGCCGTTGCAGGAGATGGCGGCGGTCAGGGCCTCCATGGAACCCAACGGGGTGCCCTGAAGGAGGTAGACGGCAAGCCCCAGAGGTCTCGCCAGTCGAATGCAGCCGGAGCTGAAGGTGCGCACCTCGTTCCGGAACAGCTCTCCGGCGGGGGTATCGTGCAGGAAGAGACCGTAAGGGTTTGGAAAGGAAAACTTCACACGGCCGAGGGGATTGTCCGGGCCGGGATCCTGACGAAGCCAGTAGGGAAAACTTTCCGGCGACAGATTCGCCCAGTCGATTTCGGCCGCATCGACCTCCTCTCCGGTCTCCCAGTCCTGCAATACCCGGAAGTGTGATCGCCGGAGATACTCCGGATTTTCCCTGATCTTCGGGATAATATCCTCGATGGCGATGACAAGCGGCACATTCCAATACGGATTGATCACCAGCGACGAGATGCGACCGCAGACCACCGGGGTTTGCCGGTAGGCGGTGCCTACGATCACCGGCATGGAGAGCCGGAGTTTCCCGTCTTCGAACAGCTTGAGAGTGAAATCGGCGATGTTCACCAGGATGTGGCGGCGATCCGGAAGAACGGGAAGGCGCCTGCAGCGTCGAATGCTCGCGGCGAGCTGCTGAATCCGTTTGATGATCGGCGCGTTCAGCTCCCTCAGGGTCTTGACCCCGACCAGACCGTCGGCCTGCAGGCCGTGACGGGACTGGAATTTTTTCACGGCCGCCTCGAGAATCCCGTCGAAAACATCCGCCCGACCCGCCGGCGCGGTCAGGTCCCCGCTTGCCGTCAATCGCCGTTTCAGAAAAGAAATACGCTTGTTCCGGTCTCCTTCACGCAGCGTCGGGCCCGCCGGAACCCGGGGCCAGCCGCCCTGAGCCTCAAGGTATCGATAACGGGAAAGGGCGTTCTCCAGCGCCTGCGGCCGGCAGATCGTTCCCTCTGCCGAAGGGGTTTCAGCCGCCGCCCACGGAGCGGATGAAAAGACGGCAATGACGAGGGCGCAGCGGAAAAAGCGAAAAAATGTCCGTGCAACGGTCATGGGAGCGAAGGCTTTCGGGTACCCGATCGCCAGGTGCGGCATGCACCTGTGTCAACGGGGTTGAAATCGTTTTTCGGGCGACGGATGAAGCGCAGGAGGAGGGAAGTACCCGGGATGGAAATCCGGAGCGCACGGCCCTCCATGTGCAGGCGGCGTTTCGTCACCCCGCCGCGGCGGCCCGGGAGACGGGGTTCCTGTCGCGGCGGAAGGCAGCCGGAAATCACGGGGACAATGCAACTGTCCCGCTGTTTTTCATGAAACATGATGCTTCCCATAAAAGAGCATATAGAGGGGAGGTTTTGCCTGTCAAGGAAATCCTGACGGCGGCATGCGGGGCACGGTGTCCGTCCCTATAAAAATATCTATAGAATCCCGTTGAAAATACTGCTACATTTCTACGCAGGGCTCGATCGGTTTTCCGATTGTGGAGGGTGTCGGCCTGCAGCGGACGGACGGTACCCGTTCAAATGGATTGTTCGCTTCGTTGTCAGGCTCAGCCGTGACGGCCTCCGCAGGAATCGCGGTCGTCGCCATCATGAATCGCCATACCGGCAAGGAGGGGATGAACATGGGAATGATGAAAGAATTCAAAGAATTCGCCATGCGCGGCAACGTCGTCGACATGGCCGTCGGTATCATCATCGGCGCCGCATTCGGGAAGATTGTCAGTTCCCTTGTCAATGACGTCATCATGCCGCCCATCGGCCTGCTCCTGGGCAACATCGATTTCTCGGAACTGGCGGTCACGCTGCGGGAGAAGACCGCCACGGCGGAGGCGGTCACGATCAAGTATGGCGTATTCATCAACACCATCCTGGATTTCATTATCGTGGCATTCGCGATCTTCATCGTCATCAAGCAGATGAACCGTTTCCAAAAGAAAGCGGAAGCGCCTCCCGTGGTGCCGACGACCAAGGAATGTCCGAAGTGCTTCACCGTCATCCCCGTCAAGGCGATGCGATGCCCGAACTGCACCTCGGAGATTTGATTTCCCGGGAATGAAACTCGATCGATTTCGTCTGGAACGATACTTTGCCAGGCACGAGTTCTCCGCCCCTTATCTCCTGTGCTCCTCCGATTGTGAAAGCATGGAACTGGGAGAACTGCTGGCGTTCGAACCCGGGGCCCACGAACGGCTGATGTCGATGCGGCTCGGCTACACGGAGTCCCTCGGCAGTCCCGAGCTCAGGCAGGCGATCGCCGCGCTGTATGAACACATCACGGCGGAACAGGTGCTCGTGCACGCCGGCGCGGAAGAGGCGATCTTCAATTTCATGAACGTCGCCCTTGGGCCGGGGGATCACGTCATCGTCCATGCCCCTTATTATCAGTCTCTCGGGGAGGTGGCCAGGGGCGTCGGCGCGGAAGTCACCGAGTGGCGGGGGGATCCGAAACGGGCATGGGAACTCGATCTCGAAGTCCTGAAAAACGCCCTTACCGGCCGCACGAAAGTGGTGGTGGTCAATTTTCCCCATAATCCAACCGGCTTTCTGCCCCGGTCAGGATTCGTGAGGGAACTGGCGGCGCTCTCCGAGAAACACGGCTTCATGATTTTTTCCGACGAGGTATACCGCGGCCTGGAACTGAATCGTTCCGATCGCCTGCCGGCTTTTGCGGACCTGAACGACCGCGCGGTTTCCCTCGGCGTCATGTCAAAGACCTACGGTCTCGCCGGACTTCGGATCGGATGGATCGCGACCCGCAATCGCAGGATTTTCCGGGAGCTTGCAGCGTTCAAGGACTACACGACCATATGCAGCAGCGCGCCCGGCGAATTCCTTGCGACCCTGGCATTGCGAAACGCGGAGGCGATCGCAGGAAGGAACCTGGGGATTATCCGGCGGAATCTCGATCTGCTCGACCCGTTCTTCGATTCCCACGGCGCATGGTTCGCCTGGGATCGCCCCAGGGCGGGTTCCATCGCGTTCCCCGCGCTGTTGAATCAACCGGTCGATGCGTTCTGCGCCGATCTTGTCCGGGAAGCAGGGGTTCTTCTGCTTCCCGGAACCCTGTACGGATCGGGATACAATGCGTTTCGCATAGGCTTCGGCAGGAAGAATCTGCCCGAGTCGCTCGACAGGCTGGAAACGTATATCCGCAGTTCCGGGCGACCGGGTACCCGTTGAACGAGGTTCGGACCGTCCGGACGCTCCGTCCCCGTCGATCCGACACGAACAGCCATAACTTCATGATCGGACGCCCTCTAGAAAAGCCGGAAAAACGCAGCCACAGCATAAAATTTTCGTTGACGGGTCGACCATACTTTGTCATGGTTCATCCGTTATATATCAACGATATTTTGTTACGCCGCAGGGACGAGGGATGAAGGGCAACGCTGCATCTGGACTTTTTACGAAGCCGTCAACTTTGATGCCATCGAGGAGGAGACATGACCGATCATCATAGGGGTCCGGTGTCGCCCGTGCGATCCCCCCTTGGAGAGGAGTGCAGGTTTTATTGCGCCCTCGCTGACGACCAGCCGGACCTTGTTCGCCGTTTCCTGCCGGACGGGACCCTCACGTTTGTAAATCATGCCTATTGCAGGTATTTCGAAAAGAAGAAAGAGGAACTTCTCGGGAGCAGCTTCATCCCCGCCGTCGCTCCCGAGGATCGGAAGTTCGTTTACGAACGGTTCTCTTCCCTGACCGAGAACAGGCCCGTCGTCACCTACGAGCATTGGGTCGTCCTTTCCGGCGGAGAAATCCGCCGCATGCGATGGACCGATCGGGCCCTTCCGGGGGACGACGGGAGGATTGTGGAGTATCAGTCGATCGGAAGAGACGTCACGCCCGTTGAAACGACCGGGAGGCCGCCGGGAAATTCGACTCAAGCCCGGGAAACGCCGATGCGGGAAAGAGCGGGGCAATCCTTCGAAAATGGATCGGCGCTGAAAAAGAGCCTCAACGCCGTGGGAAGGAGCGCCTCCTGGCTGCAGGCATTCGCCGACAGCCTGCCCTTCGATGTCTTCATGATGGATACCAGCGGGAAATATGTGATGGGCAACGCCAGGAGCCGGATGCATTACGGCGACATTGTGGGCAAAAGCCCCGAAGATCTGGCTCCCGACGGGGAAACCTTGAAACGCTGGCACAGGAACAACAAAAAAGCCTTCGCCGGAGAAACGGTCAAAGGACGGATCGATTTTCCCGTTCACGGCGAGCTGAAAAATTTTTTCAACATCCTTTTCCCCATTTATTCGGAGGATCGGATCATCGGCATCTCCGGGGTGAATATCGAAATCACCGCGCTCGTCCGATCGGAAAAAAAGGCCCAGGAATTGCGGACGCGGGAGAAAGCCGTTCTGGACAACATCCCCGATATGGTCTGGGTGAAAGACAAGGACGCAAGATTCATCACGGTCAACGAAGCGTATGCGAAAGCCTGCGGGCACAGGACGGAGGAACTGGTCGGCAGGACGGACCTCGACATGTGGCCGAAGTTTTTTCTGGCGGAAAAGTATCGAAAGGACGATTTCGCCGTCATCCGATCGGGAAGAAGAAAGACCATCGAAGAAATCATCGTCGGACCCGACGGCATGGAAAGATGGATCGAAGCGGTCAAATCCCCCATATATGACCGGGAGCACAATCTCGTCGGACTTGTAGGAATCGCGCGGGACATCACGGAAAGGAAAAAAGCGAGCGATGCGATCCGGGAGAGCAGGGACAAACTGAAACAGACCCTTTGCGGGATCATCAAGGCGATCGGGACCATCGTGGAGGTAAGGGATCCTTACACGTCGGGACATCAGCGGAGGGTTGCGGAAATCTCCAGGGGGATCGCCGAAAAAATCAATCTGTCCCCGAACGACATCCAGGGAATCTACATCGCCGCGTTGATACACGACCTCGGCAAAATAGCGGTCCCTTCCGAAATCCTGAGCAAGCCGTCCAGCCTGAACCGGGCGGAATCGGAACTGATACACTCGCATTCCCGCATCGGTTACGACATTACCGAACGGATCCACTTCCCGTGGAACGTTGCCGAGATCATCTATCAGCATCACGAGCGCATTGACGGATCCGGGTATCCCCGAGGCCTGAAGGGGGACGAGATCATCATCGGCGCCAAGATCCTGGCCGTCGCCGACGTCGTGGAAGCCATGGCATCCCATCGGCCTTACAGACCCGCGCTGGGCGTGGAACTGGCCGTCAATGAAATCACGAAACAAAGAGACATCCTTTACGACGGCGCCGTCGTCGATGCCTGTCTCGATCTTCTCAGGGAAAGGGACTTTCAAAGCTTTGACGTCATCAGGGAGTTTGAATTGTAACGTCCGCATCAGTTCCGACAGGGAAAGGCTGAATGTCGAAGACATTCGAACGATGCTCTCGACGACGTACTGGTGTCCCGGCATCACGGCAAGCGAAATCCGGAAGGGCATCGAGAATTCGGCGCTGGTCGTGGGTGCGTATCTCGAAAACGGCCGCCAGGTCGGTTTTCTGAGGGCCGTTTCCGACAAGATCCGGTTTGCCTACCTCCTGGACGTCGTTGTCAGCGAGGCGTACCGGAGGCGGGGCATCGCCCGGGAAATGGTGAGGCACACCCTGTCCCATCCGGAGATGAGGGGTGTTTATCAATGGCTTCTTGTTACAAGAGACGCCCACGGCGTCTATGAGGAATGCGGTTTCCGGCCGCTGGAAAACCCGGAAAAGTGGATGGCGATCCTGAAAGCGAGGCCGGTCAGAGCCGATCACGGGGACTGACAGGCCTTATCCCGCCGCCGGGCGGAACCTGGGAAGGGACACCGACTCCGTCACGTCGTCCCAGACCACTTCCACGGCCATGTCGCAGGACACCGCGCCCGGATCGCATTCCACAAGGTTCGTCAGGAGATGGGGGCCTTCTTCCAGAGCGACCAGGGCCACGACGTAAGGAAGATCCCCCTTGAAGGCCTCGTCGAAGGCCACATGATAGACCGCATAGGAATACACGGTCCCTCTGCCCGACGCCCTGACCCACTGCGTGTCCCGGGACAGGCATCTGGGGCACAGAAAGGCCGGCGGCCACCGCAGATGCCCGCAGCCGCCGCACTTCTGAATCCTGAGTTCGTGTTCCAGACAGCCCTCCCGGAACTCCCTCGCATCGGCATAGATCTTCGGCAACGGTTTCCCGTAGGTCATGGCGTTCACCCCCTCCCCAGGATGTAGCAGGCGTGGGACTGCAGGATCCCCCCGTTGTCGCTGCACAGGATGATCTCCGGCGTCCTGTTGCCCGTGGCGGGTCCGAGCTGCCGCTCCCCGCAGCGGCCCATGAGCTGCATGACTCCTTCCGTCAGGGGGGTGAGCCCCATCTGGTAGGACTCGGAAAGCTGTCCCCCCGACGTGTTCACCGGCATCCGGCCCCCCGGTTCGATGGTCCCGCCCCGGAACCAGTCCTCCCCTTCCCCGGGCCCGAAAAATCCGTAATCCTGAAGGGTGATCTCGACGGTGTAGGTGAAGCAGTCGTAAATCTCGCAGGCATCGACGTCGTCGAGGGTGATCCCGGCCATGCGGAGCGCCGTCGCTCCCGCCCGGCGCGCACCGGTGGGACCGGCGAGATAACGGGCGCCGGCGAGATCGGCGGAAGGATGGTGCATCCCGAGTCCCATGAGGACGACGGGGGGATGGCGAAGGTCCCGGGCCCGTTCCAGCGTCGTGACGATGCACGCGCGGCCCCCGTCGGTGACGAGACAGTTGTCGGCCAGCCGGAAGGGCTCGACGACCAGGGGAGAGCGGTCGTAATCCTCGCCGGTCATGGCCCGGCCGCACATCATGGCCCGGGGATTCAGATTGGCCCACTTGCGCTGTCCCACGGCGATCTGCTTCCACGTCTTTGGTCCCGTGCGGAATTCGTGCATGGCCCGCCGCGCCGCCAGGGCGTATCCGCCCGCGGCGCCGAAGTGGCCGTAGACGACGTCGTCGCCGCTCAACGCGGCGAGAACCTGCATCATGCTGTCCCCCGACCTTCCGCTCTGGCCGTAGGAAATCATGACATAACTGCAAAGTCCCGCTTCGAGCACGCCAACTGCGTGCGCAAGGTGGTTCCTGGATCAGTTGGCGTCCTGGCCGAGGTATGCGGGTTCGAGGCCCAGATGCTGCGCCACGAGGTAGGGGGGCACTTCCGTTTCTCCCCTGGAGGGGGGAAAGTGACGGTAGCAGAAGAGCCCGTCCATGTCCTCCCGTTTCAACCCCGCGTCCTCGATGGCGTTGGCGCAGGCCTCCAGGTGAAAATCGAGGGTCGTCCGCTCCGGAACGATGCCCTGGGGGGTATAGCCGACGCCGACAATGGCGTACCTGTTTTTCAGGCTCATCGATGTTCCCTCCTTTCCTTCCGCATTCACCGCGGCCGGTTCGGGCCATTGTATCACCGATCGCGGGAAATGGAAGCCCGGAGACAGGCCGGCGACCCCGGTCCGGCCGTTTCGGGACGCGCCGAATCCGGGACGGTCGTTCCGGCGGAAAAGGACCGGACGGTGCTTTTCCGCCCGCGGGCGTAAAAAATCAGGCAGCCGTGCCCGGAACATGATAGAAATCCTCCGTCGGCAAAAGGTCCGAAGCGGACGAGGGCCGCGGCGGGGGAAGCGGGGCAGGGGAACAAGGTGTGAAATGATCGCAACGAATCCGGATCTGTGGCTGCACTTCATGAGGGCGCCCTTCCTTCCGCCCTGGAAAATCCGTGAGCTCCAGATGAACCAGTTCAGGCGCCTGATCCGGCACTGTCACGAAAACATCCCTTTCTACAGAAGGAGGATGGCCGAGCGGCGGCTCGTTCCCGAGGACTTCCGCTCCCTCGCCGATATCGAAAGGATGCCCGTCCTGCACAAGAGCGAACTCAAGGAAAATCTGGACGATTTTTTTCCCGGGGGCACCAGGAAAAACCGTCTGATCCGGTTTCAATCCAGCGGCTCCACCGGGGAACCGACGATTTTCCATGCAAGCAGGGAGTACGAGATCCTGAGGGGATTCGTCCACCTCCGGTCCCTCCTCCTCGCGGGGGTCGGGATCATGGACCGTCAGCTTCGCCTGATGGCGGAATTCCGGGTGCAAAACCGGAAGGACCTCCTGCAGCAGCTGGGCATCTACAAAGTCCTCAACCTTTCCATCGGCGAGGATTTCTCCCGGATCGTCCCGGCGATCCTGCGCTACCGTCCCCGGGTCATCCTGCTCACCCCCGGTTATCTCGACACCCTGTGCGACGGCCTCCGGGAAACGGAGGCGGAAAGGATCGCCCGGGATCTCAAGTGCATCGTCACCCGGTCGGAGGTGCTCTACCCCGACACCCGGAACAGGGCCGAATCCCTCTTCGGGGTCCCCGTTCATGACTTCTACGGCCTTTCGGAATTCGGCTTCGTCGCCTCCCAGACCGAAGGGAGCCGCGGATACTGCATCGCCGAGGACGTCAACCTCGTCGAGATCGCCGGGGCGTCCCTTCCCGACGGCAGCGTCGAGGAAAACGACATCGTCGTCACGGCCCTTTACAATTTCACCATGCCCCTGATCCGCTACAACACGGGGGACAAGGCGCAACGCTCCGCGGGCGGGGAAGGGCCGGTCCGGTTCCGGCGGATGGAAAGGATCCTCGGCCGGTCGGACGACTTCATCGTTCTGCCCGACGGGACGAAGATCAATCCCCTTCTCGTGACGGGCTTCTTCGCCGACATTCCCGGGCTCGTCCGCTTCCGGGTTTTCCAGGAATCGGCGGACCGGCTGAAGATAAGGATCCAGATGCGGGAAAACCGGTTCCCCGAAGACCAGGAGAGGCGGTTGCGGCATCAGCTGGGAATGCTGACCAGGGGGCTCATGGAAACGGACATCGGCGTCGTCCCGAGGCTGGATTTCGATCCCTCGACGAAATACAGGAGAATCTTTCGAAGGGCGGACGGGGACCGGGTCGCGGCGGGCTACAGGAACACCCGGTAATCCGTTTCAAGGGCCCGGCCCAGCGCCCGGGCCAGTTTCTTGCCGATGGGCCTTCGCCCGTGTTCCATTTCGGACAGATGCCTCTGGGGAATTCCCGTCCTTCCGGAAAGGGCGGCCTGCGTCAGGCCCCTCCTACGGCGCAGCGCCGCGAGGATTCGCCTCCCCGGCGGCGCTTCCCCGGAACCGGGCGGCGTTTCGGGCCACGGGAGAACCCCGGCCATTTCCACGAATCCGAGGGATTGCAGAACATGGACCGCCTGCTCCCGATGTTCCGGAGGGCCGATAAAATGCACCTCGTCGTTTGAGTTGCCGTTTAGTTTCATGAAACCCGGCCTCATGGATTTTTCAGTCCCCTTCCTCCAGGATGAGGGAAGCGTCCTGGGGAAAGACTCTCGACGGCAGTTCGAGGCGCTCTTTGCCGCGCCATTCCGCAGCGGCCAGCTTTCTCAGGGGAATGACGGGAACGGCGCCTTCCCAGTGGATGTTCCTGCTCAGGCCGTATTCCCCTTCGAGCCGGTCCCACTGGAATTTCAGGCATTCACAGGCCGGCTTGAAGATCGTGACGTGCACGGGCCGAAGGCGGCTGAAGAATTGGAGGCCCCGCCCGGGGATGGCAAACCTGCCCGCGGCATCGGTCGTCGTCTCCATGGCGTCTTCATATAGATAAAAGGGCCCCCGCACCCGGGGAAACGCGGAATACCAGACGGCGAGAACGACCGCACCCGGAACCGGGTCCCCCGTCCCGGCATCGACGATTCTGCCCGCGTAATCCTCTTCGTACAGATAGAGACTGCAGCGGCCCGCAATCGCTCCAAGGAGACAGATCACGACGGCGGCAATGAGAACGGACCGTTTCATCACATCCTCCCCATGCCGTTCCTCCGGCCTTCCCCCCGTCCCGGGGAAAGGGGCCTCTTGTGAACGGCTCGATGGATGCGCTTCTAAAAGGCAATATCCGTACCAAGCCATAACCATTGGAAAGCATGAATCATATTCGAAACATGGGGAGGCTTTTCCCGTGGCGTTGGCACTTTCCCGTTGGCGGTTGACACTTCCTCCCTCCATGCCTTTTCCTTGATCTTTCCGATCCCCCGTGTTAAAAAATTCATCAAAAAGAGGAGGATCCATGCGAGTCCGCGTATCGGCAGTGTTCGAGCAGGAGAACAAGATCCTGTGCATGAAGTATGTCTACGGCGGAAAGAATGTTTTCTCCATCCCCGGCGGCGGCGTCGACAAGGACATCCCCCTCCGGGAAGCCATCCTCTTGGAGTGGAAGAACGAGCTTGGCGTAAAAATCGACATCGGCGACATCATCATGATCGGGGAAGCCCCCTCGACCAAGCGCTACCCCCAGACCCTTCACATCATCTTCGACGGAAAGGCCGTCTACGGGACCCCGAAGGTGCGGCCCGACCACACCCACTCCCTGGACGTCGCCTGGGTTCCCATTTCAAAGCTCAAGGATACGCCCCTGTACCCCGACGTGGGAAAACACCTTTTCGAATACTTCCAGAGCCGGACCAGGCAATCGGTTTCTTTCATCGAAAACTGCATGGAAAGAGGGTTCTGGTAGGAGGCGGCATGATCATCGACCTGAAAGGAGCGATCACCGGGGATCTCTGGTCGATCGGCTCCGCGGACCTTCCCGCGTGGCTTGTCGTGGCGGAAACCCCGTCTCTTTTCGATGCGGGAATCACCTTCATGGGCCCCCTGTATCTGGAGGACCTGGCGTCTCACCTCGGCGATCCCGGAAGGCTCCGCTACCTGTTTCTCACCCACGCCCACTTCGATCATGCCGGGGCGGCGCCCTATCTGAAGCGGAAGATCCCCGGGCTCAAGGTCGCGGCAAGCCGGCTTTCGGCGGACATTCTGGCCAAACCCGGCGCAGTGAAGCTGATCCAGAGTCTGAGCAGGGATTTCGAGGACAGGCATGCCGCGCTCCTGGCGGGGCATGACGTTTTCTTCGACGGTCTCGAGGTGGACCGGATCGTGGAGGACGGCGAGGAGGTCGATCTCGGAAAAGGATGGCTGTTTCAGGTGATCGCCACCCCGGGGCACACCCGGGACGCCGTTTCCTTCTATTTTCCCCGGGTCAAGGCGCTCATCACCGGTGAGGCGGCGGGGGTGCTGGACACGAAGCAAAACATCCATCCCGAATTCCTGGCGAGCTACAACGACTACGTCCGCTCCCTGGAGAGGCTTTCCCGCCTGGACGTGGAGATTCTCATGCTGAGCCACCAGTACGTATTGACGAACGGGGACGCCCGGGGCTACCTGAAGGAATCCCTGGCCCGGACACGGGCGTTCCGGGAACGGATCGGGGAATACCTGCGCGACGCTTCGGGAAACGAGGAGGCGGCCGTACAGCGGATCTTCCGGGAGGACTATCTCGACACGGGGGCCATCCAGCAGGACCAGCGGTCCTATCTCATCAATCTGACCGCCAAGGTCAGGGCGGTGGCGGCGGGAAAATGATCGACGTCCCCCCTCTCCTGCTGAACGATCACTTCGCCCGGCACCTGAACCTCCAGGTTCTCGAGGCCGCACCGGGCCGCGCCCGGGTGAGGATCGACATCGAGAAACACCATTACAACGGCGTCGACATCATCCACGGCGGGGTCATCTTCACCGTCGCCGATTACGCCTTCGCCATCGCCTGCAACCGGCACGATCAGATCGCCGTGGCCGTGAACGTCAGCATCTCGTACATCACGGCCACGAAAAGAAAGACCCTCATCGCGGAGGCAAGGGAAATCACCCGGGGAACGAAGATGGCGTCCTACGACGTCCGGGTCTCCGACGACGAGGGCACCATCGTGGCCACCTTCCAGGGACTTGCCTACCTGAAGCGAAAAGACCCGGGACGCTGAGCCCGCCCGGCCCTTCTCCCGGGGGGAACGGGCCCCCGAGATCCCCTCTCTCAGAGATTTTTCGCGATGTGCTTCACCATCTGCTTGAAAACGCCCTCCAGGATTTCCGCAGAAAGGAAATAATCGGGGCTTCTCTCGTAGAACAGCGCGGTCATGGCCCGTGCGGAGGCATCGAGGTCCTTCTTCTCCCGGTACATGGCCTCCATTTCGGATCGCATCTTCCGGGCCTCCTCGATGGTGAGGTCGACGAAACCGGCCGCTTCCTCCCCGGTGACAAACCCGTAGTGATCCGCGCACAGATACGAAACCGGGAGAGGCTTCAGCAGCTCCAGGCTTTTCTGGTACTGGGTGTAATCGGAATTCCCCGAGGGAAAGGCCGTCCGGTCATAGGGGATGCCCACGGCATCGGACGGAAAGAGGGCTTTCATCCCGGGTTCGTAGGCGGAGATGGAACAGGAGGAGTGTCCCGGCGTATCCAGGATGGTCAGGGAACGGTTCCCCAGTTCGATGCGGTCGCCCCCGGCGAGGGCCGTTCCGGAAATGTCGTCCCTCCAGTCGAGATCATATTTCCCGAGCGCCTCCTCGGCCTTCATCTCTCTCGCCACCAGCCTGCTGAAGGCATTTGCCGTCTCGACGGCCTTGGGCATGTTCAGGATTTCCCAGGACCTCCGGGAGGCGCACACTTCGATGTGGGGCCAGGTTCTCTTGAAATAAGGAACCACTCCCACGTGATCGAAATGGGAATGAAGGATGATGATTTTCCCGATTTTCCCGGGATCGATCCCGAACTCCTTCATCTGCCGGAGGACGTCGGGCAGGATGAAGGTGATCCCCCCGTTGATCATCACCGATTCGTTCTTTCCCTCCAGAAAATAGATCCCCGATTCCTTCCGGCCGAGGTACCACAGATGCTCCGCAACTTTCCCCGCTTGTCGGATTCTCATGAAACACGCCTCCTCGCCCTGTCCGGGCTTTTTCGTTATGGTCCCCCTCGAACCCGCCTCCGGCAGCCGCCGCAACGAACATGGAGGCGCGATTCCCTTTCCGGCACCGTGAATCAGAACACGCTCTCAAGGCAAAAGCAGCTCAGCTTGCGAACGGTGTCCCACCGAATGCACGCGGGCCCGTTCCTGCACCGCGGACACAATTCCGAAACGGATTCCTTGTGAACGTTCAGGGTCCCGTGCAATGCGTGCAATTCGTAAAGCTGCTTGAGGTATTTCCCGGCGACGAGGCGGTGAAGGTTGTCCTTCTCCTCCAGGCCCAGCCATTGGAAGACGCCCTGGTCCCCCCGGGACGCATTGCATCCGCCGCACGCCCACACCACGTTGTCGGCGGTGTCGCCGCCGCCCCTGCTCTTCGGAATCAGATGATCCGCCTGAAGATGCTCCCCGGTCCCGCAAAACACGCATTCCTTCGGAAGTTCCCGCTCTTTCAGCCATTCGCGGATGCTGCCCGACATGGTGATGCGGCCGTCCCGGAGCGCCTTGAAACGGTCGGATACGAAGGGATGGACGATTTTGCCGCCAAAGGCGCTTCTGGATATGAGCTTCGCGTACTCGTAAAGAATTTCCTCCCCGATGGTCTTGACATAATGAGGGGGCAACGTCCAGCCTCCTGATGCGGCATCCCGGCTTTTCCAGGGAACCATCATAAGGGAGGTACAGGGAAAAGATCAAGAGGAACGAACCCGTACAAGACCTGAAAAACGTTTTTTTCGGAGGAAGTTCCCTTGGAAAACGGCCTGATCCTGTGGTACGTTATGGGGCATCGGGGGGGTATCTTTCTTATCGACGCATTGCAGGCCAGCGGACAACGGAAGGAGGGAACATGGAGTCGTTGAAGAATCTGGACGCCGTCTTCAAACCGAAAAGTGTCGCCCTGATCGGGGCCTCCACAGCTCCCGGGAAACTGGGATACGACATCCTCTTCAATCTCATCCACGGGGGGTTCGAGGGACCCCTTTATCCCATCAACCCGAAGGCCGACGAGATCCTGGGGCTCAAAGCGTACAAGGATATCGGGTCGACCCCGGCGCCGGCGGACCTGGCCGTGGTGGTCATCCCCGCGCGGCTCGTGCCGGGAACGATCGAGGCCTGCGGGAAAGCGGGGGTGAAGGCGGCCGTCGTCGTCACCGGCGGGTTCGCCGAAGCCGGTCCGGACGGCGAAACCCTCCAGGCGGCCCTCGCCGAAGCGGCGAAACGATACGGAATCCGGGTCATCGGGCCGAACTGCCAGGGCGTCAACCGGCCCCATCACAACCTGTGCGCCTCCTGGCCCCTGCTCACCAGCCGCGGGGGCATGGCCTTCATCGCCCAGAGCGGCACCGTGGGGGCCGCCCTCATGGACTGGGCCAGCGAGGATCAGCTCGGGGTGAGCGTGTTCGTGAGTCTGGGAAACCGGGCCGATGTGGACGAGTCGGACTGCATCCGGTATTTCAACGAGGACCCGGACACGAACGTCATCGCCCTCTACGTGGAAGGGGTGAAACGTCCCGCCGCGTTTCTCGAGTCCCTGGCCGGGGCGAAGAAGCCCGTGGTCATTCTCAAGGCGGGAAGGACCGCCCGAGGGAAGGTGGCCGCGGAGAGCCACACCAAGTCCATGGCCGGTTCGGATGAAATCTACAACGCCATTTTCCGGAAGTACGGGGTTCACCGCGCGGACAACCTGGAAGAACTCTACGATTTCGCAAAAATCCTCTCGTACATGAAAAAACCGGCGGGAAAACGCCTCCTCCACATCTCCAGTTCCGGGGGGGCCGCCATTCTCGCCATCGACGAGGCGGAAAAATGGGGAATCGCATCGCCCCCGCCGTCCCAGGCCCTGAAAGACCGCCTCCGGGAGTTCCTGCCCCCCCATTGCGGGGTGAGCAACCCCATCGACCTGACGGGAGACGCCATCACCGACCCCAGCCTTTACGCCCGGGTCATCGAAACGTCCCGGGGAGAATACGACACCATGGCGGTCATCTTCGGAGACCCCATCCACGGGGCCTCCCGGATGGTGACGAATTCGGAGCTGGTCATTTTCTGCGGCGGGGCGGACGTGGAACGGGAGGAACGGATCCTCATGCACCGGAAAGGCATTCCCGTCTTCCCGAACCCGGAGCGGGCGGTGAGGGCCTTCTCCCGGTTCTTTGCCTTCGAGGAGGGAAAGGCCCGGACGGCGGAGTCCGCCCGGCCCCATACCGCAGTTCCTCTTCGCCTCATGCCGGCGGGAGACGCGGCGGACCTCATGAGAAAGTACGGGCTTCCAGCCCTGGAAGCCCCCCTGGCCGCGTCGGCGGAGGAGGCCGTAGCCCTTTTCCGGAAAATGGGAGGTCCGGCGGTCATGAAAATCGCATCGCCCGACGTCCCCCACAAGAGCGACGCCGGCGGCATCCGGCTGCACCTCGCCACGGAAGGGGAGGTCCGGAAGGCGTACGGGAAGATCCTCTCGTCGGTGCACAAGAAGCTCCCCGGGGCGAAAATCGAGGGCGTCACCCTGTCCCCCATGGCAAAGCCGGGCACGGAGGTCATCCTGGGGGTCATCACCGATGTCCAGTACGGGCCCTGCCTCATGTTCGGCCTCGGGGGAATTTTCACGGAGGTATACCGGGATGTCCAGTTCAGCCTTCTCCCTGCCGACGAGAGGGAATTCCTCCGGATGATCGAAGGCATCCGCGGGTACCCCCTTCTCGCCGGGATCCGGGGCCAGGGAGCGAAGGACGTGCCCGCACTTGTCGAGGCCATGAAGGGGCTTGCCCGCGTCGTCAGGGATCACAGGGGAATCGACCAGATCGATCTCAATCCCGTGATCGTGTACGATAAGGGGCTCGCCGTCGTGGATTGCCGGATCTATACAAGACAATAAGAGAACGATTTTACGGGTCGATCATGTTCAACGGACGCATTCAGATGACCCTTCTCGTCACCGACGTGGCGAGAAGCGTCGAATTTTACACGGAGGTCCTGGGATTCGGGTTCAGCGGTTTCTGGGACGGGAAGAACCGGGAAATCGTCGATTGCTGGACCGGAGAGGATCCGCCGGAGTACGCGGAGGTCTTCGCCGGGGAGAACGCCGTGGGTCTCCGGAAAGCGGGCCGGGTCGTCACCGCCGGAACGGCGGAATGCTCCCTCGATGTCCGGGACGTCCTCCGGATCCACGATGCCGCCCTTCGCATGGGCGTGGACATTCCCGAACCGGAGGACCAGCCGTGGAACGCCCGGACCCTCTCCCTCAGGGACCCCGACGGGTACCTGTGGCATTTCATCGAGCGGAAGGAAAGGAAAGGAGAACCCGCCATGGCCGTGCTGAAAAAAGGAGACAGGGCCCCCGATTTCGAACTCGAGGACCAGCAGGGGAAAAAGGTTCGCCTCGCGGATTTCCGGGGAAGGAAGGTCCTTCTTTACTTCTACCCCCGGGCGGGGACATCCGGGTGCACCACCCAGGCGTTGTCGGTGCGGGACGCCCGGAAGGAATTGGAGGCGAGGGGCGTATCCGCCATCGGGGTGAGCCCCGACAGCCCCGGGGCGCTCAGAAAATTCGACGAGAAGAACCGTCTGGGGTTCCCCCTCCTTTCCGACAGGGACCACGCCGTGTCCGGCGCCTACGGGACCTGGGCCGAAAAGACCCGCTGCGGAAAGACGTCCGTCGGCATGGTCCGGTCGTCCTTTCTGATCGACGAAGGGGGCGCCCTCGCCGGGGTCTGGTACAAGGTAAGCCCGAAGGACACGGTTCCTTTGGCCCTGAAGGCCGTCGAAAGCTGACGCGCCGGGAGGAAAAGGCATGAACGGAATGGACACGCTCCTGATCGCCCGGGGTACGAAGGAGGTCCATCTTCTGCCGCGGATGGCCAACCGCCACGGCCTCATCGCCGGAGCCACGGGAACGGGAAAAACCGTGTCGCTGCGGGTCCTCGCCGAGGGATTCAGCGACATGGGCGTTCCCGTTTTTCTTTCCGACGTCAAGGGGGACCTCACGGGCGTCGCCGTCCCCGGCGGCGGGAACAAAAAGATCGAGGAACGGATCGCGGCCCTCGGCCTGGAAGGGTTTCAATACGAAGGATATCCCGTCGTTTTCTGGGACGTGTTCGGCGAACGGGGCCACCCGGTCCGGACGACGGTCTCCGAGATGGGCCCCCTCCTTCTTAGCCGGATCCTGAACCTGAACGACACCCAGAGCGGGGTCCTGAGCCTCGTGTTCCGGATCGCCGACGATAACGGCCTCCTCCTGCTCGACCTCAAGGACCTCCGGGCCATGGCCGCTTTCGTGGGAGACAACGCAGACCGGTTCAAGGTCGAATACGGAAACGTCTCACGGGCCAGCGTCGGCGCCATCCAGAGAAACCTTCTCGTTCTCGAGGAACAAGGGGGGGACCGTTTCTTCGGGGAACCCGCCCTTTCCATGGAGGACCTCCTCCAGACAGACAGCCGGGGAAGGGGAACGATCAACATCCTCCTCGCCGACCGGCTGATCCGGTCCCCGAAGGTGTACGCCACCTTCCTCCTGTGGCTTCTCTCCGAGCTTTTCGAGATGCTCCCCGAGGTGGGCGACCCCCCGAAACCGAAAATGGTCTTCTTCTTCGACGAGGCCCATCTTCTCTTCGAGGACGTCTCGAGCGCCCTGGAGGAGAAGATCGAGCAGGTGGTCCGGCTCATCCGTTCCAAGGGGGTAGGGGTGTATTTCGTCACCCAGAACCCTCTGGATCTGGCCGACCCCGTCCTGGGACAGCTCGGGAACCGCGTGCAGCACGCCCTTCGGGCCTTCACCCCCAGGGATCAGAGGGCCGTCAGGGCGGCGGCGGAGACCTTCCGGCCCAATCCGGCGGTCAACGTGACGGAGGCCATCACCGAACTGGCCGTCGGGGAAGCCCTCCTTTCCATGCTCGACGGAAAGGGCGCGCCGGAACCGGTGGAACGGGCATTCGTCCTCCCGCCCAGGAGTTCACTCACCCCCCTGTCGCCGGAAGAGATCCGGGCCATCGTCCGGGATTCCGTCCTCCACGGGTTCTACGAGAAAACCGTGGACAGGGAATCGGCCTACGAGAAATTGAAGGAACGGGCGGAGGCCACGGCCAGGCAGGAAGCGGAGGAGGCGGCTTCCAGGGCCAGGGCTAAGGAACCGAAGCGGGACCTCTTCAGCGCCGCCGCGAAAAGCGCCGCCCACGCCATCGGAAGCCAGATCGGCCGGCAGATCATCCGGGGCATACTGGGATCCTTTTTCGGCGGGAAGAAATGACGGCTTCGTAAAAAGTCCACATGCTGTGTTGCCCATCATCCTTCCTCCCTGCGGCGTACGAATAAAAAACCGATCCGGGGTTCGGGAGGAAACGACGCTTTTTTCCCGGTCATTCACCACAGGAGCCGTCCCTTGAAGAAGAAACGAAGGAACAGGGAATTCGACAGGGTCGTCCAGCGGGCGATCCGGCGGATTCCCGAAGAGATCCGGGAGCACCTGAAAAACATCCTCATCACCGTCCAGGACAGGCCGTCACCGGAACTTCTCGAGGAAATGGGGTACGGCCCGGACGAAACCCTCCTCGGGCTCTATTACGGCACCTCCCTCCTGGAACGGTCCATGAACGAGCCCCCCCTGTACCCGGACACCATCTTCCTCTTCCAGGAACCCCTCGAGGAAGCCTGCGAAACCGAGGAGGAGCTGGAGGAGGAAATCGAGATCACCGTGGTCCACGAAATCGCCCACTACCTCGGGATCGACGAGGAACGGCTCGCCGAACTCGGGTACGAGTGACGCCGGGCCGCCGGCGGCCGCGCCCGCCCGGTCCGGACCCCGCCCTTACGAAGCGACCTCGCTCCTGTCCTTCCGGATGAATTCCAGGAGTTCCTTTGCGAAATCGGCATGCAGAACGATGTCCTCGAAATCGGGAGGGCAAAGGAGCTTCTGCATGAGGAAGCCGTCGCTGTCGAACCATCGCGGCAGCGGGCCCCCGAAGAAGTAGCCCGCCTCCCGGAGGACCTCCGCCGCCTTCCCCGCCCAGGGCTCGGCCAGGTTGAGCCAGGCCTGGAAGACCATGACGCCTTTTTCCCGGGCCTCCGTTTCCAGGCGGTCCAGGCAGGTCCCGAGATCGGCTCCGGACTCCCGGACGGCGATGCGGGCCACCTTGGCGAAATCGAAGACGGTCATTTCCGCCCGGGTGGACCGTCCGGGGGGCAGGGGGTCAATGGAGACGACGAGGTCCCGCTTGTCGTCGAGGCGCCCGTAGATCCGGCGGAGGACCGTTTCATACACCGCCGGGAGGTACACCCGGTGCGGCTTCGGTCGAAAGCACCGGAACGCGCAGAGGGTCGCCACCCGGCCCGGGGCGCTTTTCTCCCGCGTGTAGGCTTCGGCGGGCATGAGGGCCGCTTCGATGCCCGTTTCGATAAAGCGAAACGGTTCGGCTGCCCGCTGCGTGTAGGGATGGTTGCACACCGCCTCGCCGAAGATCTCCTCGATGCGGGGACGCCGGGGAACGAACTCGTCGAAGAGGTACGCCATGAGGCGCGTGTTCACCCCCGCGTTGCGGTACTCCTTCAGGACCAGGCCGACGCCGCTCTCGTAGAGGGACGGGTACGGCGACGACGGATAGAGGTGGGTCACGCCGATGACCTCCCCCCGGCCCGTCCGGGCCACGATGGAGTAGTACCGGCCGTCCCGGTTGGCCTCCGTGAGGGCCGCCGGGTCATAGAAAAGCCGGATCGGGTAGTGTTCGCCGTATACGGCCCGGAAGAGACGGACGATCCCTTCCCCGTCTTCGGGACGGAAAGCGTCGACGACAAACGGCTCGCCGCCCCCGGCACCTTTTTTTTCGTCAAAGTCTTTCACTTTCCCATTCCTCCTTTCCGGATTCGAATACAGTCAAAGGCCCTTCCCCTGCCCGCGGGCGAGCGCCATGGACAACGACAGGGCAAGGGCGACGATCCCCGCGGCGATGAGGAAGAGAACGTCAAACCCTCCTCCCAGGGCGACGAGCGTCCCGCCGAGATAGGGCGTGAGAAAATAGGCCACATCCATGGTGAAGAGGGTCATGTTCGTGTTGAGGCCCCGCAGGGCCGGCGGGGAGGCCGAGAAGAGGAGGGCGTTCAGAAGAGGCAGGATGACGCCCATGGAAACCCCGTAAACCGCCGCCAGGATGCAGCATGCCGCCGGGGATGCGACGTAAGGCATGAGGACGATGCAGGGGACCAGGAATCCGAGGGCGGCCCGGACCGTGAGGAGCTTGTTCATCCTGTCGAACAGCGGGGCGCCGGCCGCTCGGACGGCGATCATGGCCACCATGGAAACCGTGAAGAAGAGGCCCACGTCGCCCGACCCGGTCGTGAAAAAGAGGTCCTTCAAAAAATAGAAAAAGGTCGCGTGGGCGAGATAGACGAGCAGGACGGAGGCAAGCAGGACAAATACCGCGCGAATCCTGAAATTCTCCCGGATTTCGGCAAAGGAGGGACGGCGCAGGAGAGCCCTGTCCATCCCCTGGACGGCCCGGCCGATCCGCCCCCGGAGGGCGACGAGGAGAACGATCGCCACGACGGAAAAGAGGGAAACGGCGGCATAGAGGTCCGTCTCGTTCCGCACGCGGGGGAGGAGTGCCTCGGAGAGGGGCGGAATCACCGCGTAGGGGATCATCGTCGCGACGCTGAGGATGCCGAAGCCCTGCCCGCTTTTCTCCCCGGGGATGAAGTTCACCACGAGGGCGATGACGGCCGACGTGAGGAGGACGAAGACCGCACCGTGGAAAATCCGAAGAACGATCAGCGCGGGGACGGTGGTCGCCTGAAGGTAGGCGATGGAGGCCGCGATGAGGAGGACGAGGGAAACGAAGGTGACGGTCGTGGCGTTTCGAACGTGAAGCCAGGGAAGGACGAAAAGCCGCAGGATAAACGCCGACATGGGTTCCAGTCCCACCAGGACGCCCCGCCAGGGAAGGGGGATGCCGATGGTCCCCAGGTAGTGGTAGAAGCTGTAGAACACGCTGACATTGCAGAAGGCCGCCAGGATGACGACGAGCAGGGCGAGGAATTCGAACGTCAGAAGCCGGGTCGGGGGGGAAGGGTCGCCCACGGTCGTTGCCTTTCAGGCCAGGATTTTCTTCAGGGCGCGGATGAACGCCTCCATGGCCTCCATTCCGGCCAGGGTGACGCGGATGTGGTTGGGATAGCGGAACCCCGTCATGGGCCGGATCATGACCCCCTCGCGCATGAGTTTCCGGTAAGCCAGGGTGTCGCTGCCGGGCAGTTTCACGATGAGGAAGTTCCCCTCGCCGCAGATGACGGGAAGGCCCATCCGTCCCAGTTCCTCCCGGAGAAAGGCCCTGCTTTGACGCATCAGTGCCCGGGTGCGGGCGATGTGTCCCGTGTCGTCCCGGAGACAGGCCAGGGCCGCCGCCTGGGCGACGGCGTTGACGGAATAGACGACGCAGGTCCTGCGGATCATGTCGACGACGTTCCGGTCGCCCGCCAGGTAGCCGATGCGCAGTCCCGCGATCCCGTACATCTTGGAAAAGGTCCTGAACGCCACGACGTTGGGGTACGCGCCGACGAGGGAAACCCCGTCGGGGTAATCCCCGGCCTCCACGAATTCGAAGTAGGCTTCGTCGACGACCACGATCTGCCGGCCTCCCACCGCTTCGAGAAAGGCAACGAGCGTGTCCCGGGACCAGTAGGTCCCCGTCGGGTTGTTCGGGTTGCAAAGAAAGATCACCTTCGTGGCGTCGTCTATTCGATCCAGCATGGCCGGGCCGTCGAACCTACCTTCCTTCAGCGGGACGACCCGCGCCTCGATCCCGGAAAACACGGCCACCCATTCATAGACGGCGAAGGTCCTGTCCGCGGTGATGATGTTGTCCCCCGGTTCGCAGAAGGCCTTGATGACGAAGGTGATCACCTCGTTGGCGCCGTTGCCCACGAGGACCTGGTCGGGATGGATGCCGTGGAACGCGGCGATTTCCCCGCGGAGATCGTAAGAGTCGCCGCTGGGGTAGACGGCCCCCAGGGGGGGCGGAAACCGCCGGATGATCTCCTGGGCGCCCGGCGGCGGCCCCAGGGGGTTTTCGTTGTTGTTCAGGCGGTACAGGCGATCGCAGCCGTAGAGATTTCGCAGTTCGTGATCGGGCTTGCTTGGAATGTAGGGTTCGAATTCCCGGACGCAGGCGGGAACGAGGCGCTCAAGGTTCGGTTCCATGATATTGAAAGACCACCAGGTCCGCCTGTCCGGCGAAGGGGAGGATCATCCCGGGCCTGAAGCCGCGGCCCAGGAGAACGGGAACGAGGGAGGCGTGCCAGGAAACGCCCAGGTCGAGTTCGAAGAGGAGGTTGAGGAATCCCTCCTCCCCGAGAAAGCGGACATGCCGTTCCAGGTTCGCCGCGAGGTCGCCTCCCGGCCACAGGGGCCGTAGAACCGCTTCCGACCGCTCCCGGTGCACCTCGGCGGAGAAAATGGACGAACCGGAACGGGTCTCCCCGAGATCCCGGACTTCCCGGATTTCCCTGGCGAGAAAGAGGCGGCCGTATTCCCCCTGAAGAAACTCCCCGAGGGCGCCGTCCGTCCAGACGACGCAGCCGGGATCCTCGTGAAGGAGGCGGTACCAGGCCGGCCGCTCCGATACGCGTCCTCCTTTCCCGAACAGGGTCAGTGCGCCCAGGGATTCGAACTGGGACTGGACCGGACCGGGCAGGCCCGTCAGGCTGACGAGGCCGATGGCCTTCGTTCTCGCCGTCCTGGCGATGCAGGCGTCCAGAAGGTCGGCGGCGACCTTCTCCGTCGCCGGCGGGTCGAACACCTGGGGTCCCAGGATCTCCACGACCCGTTCCGTCAGAAACCGGAACAGGATGCCGCCGGCCACGCGGCCGGTCTCATCGGCGGCCACGACGGCCTGGACGTCCCCCGCGGCGGCCATGTCGACCACCTTGCCGGGATATCGGAAGAAGTCCGGCAGGAGCGGTCCCGGGGACAGGCGTGAGGCCTGAATCACGTAACGCTTCAACGCCTCCCCGTCGGGCGTCGCCGTGGCGACGGTCCCCCGGAAGGCGGCGGGGGCGGGGGATTCCTCCGGCGCGGGAGGATAGCTTTTGTCCTTCTCGACGGACAGGCGGACACGGTTCCGCCCGTCCGGGTCGATCCTCAGGCGGTCCACGGAACGGGAGGCGAGGATGAGTCCCGTTTCCTCGAGGTCCTCCTCCCTGTCGCAGCGGGCGGAGGCGGTGATGTTCAGGGCGCCCATGTCCAGGGCCGACACGGGAAAGCGGAACGCGACCCCCATGAAATACTTCCCGTCGAGACATCGGATGTCCACGGGTTTCCCGGGGCAGATCCGTTCGCAGGCGAAGGAAAAGATCTCCTCGGCGGCAAGTCCGATTTTAAGGGTTTCCTCCCGGCCCATCCCGAAGGCCCGGGCCGCCGAATCGACGAAACCCGTGACGACGCTCAGGAAGGACGGCCGGGCTTCCAGCTGCATGGCGAGGACAGGGTCCGGTTCCCGGTTTGCCGCGCTCATCGTGAATTTTCCCCGAAGTACATTCGCATCCTCTCTTACTGAAGACTTTTACGGCACCGAAAGGATTCTGTCAAATCCCGCAAACCCCGAAACCGCGGATAGACGCGGCCCATGGCGTTCCATCGAAAACGGACCCTCCGCCCTTTCTTCCGTCACGAATCCCGGTCCTTCCTTCCGCCGGCGGCGCGGGGGAGCGAGGCGGCCTCCGAGCGGACGGCAATCAGCTCCGCGACGATGCTGACGGCGATCTCGAAGGGGGTGCGGGCGCCGATGTCGAGGCCGATGGGGCTGTGGACCTTCGCCAGGGTTTCGTCGGGGATCCCCTCCTCCAGGAGGGACCGGAAGATGGTCTCCCGTTTCCGGCGGCTCGCGATCATCCCCACGTACCGGGCGGGGGTCTTCAGGGCCGACGAAAGGACATCCCGGTCGAAGGCATGGCCGCGGGTCATGATGACCACATACCCCGACAGGCCGATGTTCAGCCCCTCGCAGCAGTTTTCGTAGGAATCGAGGACGACGGTCTTAGCCGCCAAGGGGAACCGTTCCTCGCCGGTGAACTCCCGGCGGTCGTCGAGGACCACCGTCCGGAACCCGGCAAGGGCGGCCAGAGGGGCGAGTTCCCGCCCCACGTGTCCTCCCCCGAAGAGAAAGAGCGTGTCCGGCGGAACCGCGGTCTCCACGAAAACCCGCACGGGCCCCGCCTCGATGAGGAAAGGTTCCGTTCCGTGAACGTCCAGAATCTTTTTTTCCACCCCGGGAAGGCTCAGGTCGAGTGACCCGGCATGAAATCCGTCCTCGTCCGCCACGGCAAGACCCGTCTCCACGGACCCCCCGCCGGGCGCCGTCCCGACGGACCGCGCCACCCTGCAGGTGCGTCCGAGGTCGAGGTTCCTGACGATCCGCTGAAAGAGGGCCGCCGCCGGACCTTCCAGGCAGTCCACGAGAACTTCCATCCGCCCGCCGCAGACCATCCCGTCCTCCGACAGTTCCCGGCCGTCGAGGGAAAAGGTCCGGATGGCGGGACGGCGCAACCGGAGGACCGTTTCCGCCAGGACAAGGATCTCCGCCTCCAGGAGTCCTCCGCCGACCGTTCCCAGGACATCGCCGTTCATCCCCACCGCCATGGCGGCGCCGGGTTCCCGGGGGCCGGACCCGGACCGGGAAATCACCGTCGCCAGGGCGATCCTGTCCCCCCGGGCAAGGGTTTCCGCCAGATGTCGATAGAGTCTCTCGGGATGGTGAACCGCCTGCTGGTTTTTCATGACCGGTGCTCCCGGACGTTCCCCCGGCCCTTTTGCCCGTTGCGGGCGCCGGGGCCGTTGTGATATTGCTTCCCTAACACATTATGAAGCCCCATTTCGAGAGGAAAGATGAAGCCCTCCGTTCCTGAAATCGGCCGATCGCTGCGCCGCGCCGACGGCCCGTCGAAAGTGACGGGAAGGGAAAAGTACGCCGCGGACCATTACGGGGAGGGGCTTCTGTGGGCCGGCGTCCGCCGGGCGGGGGTTCCCCACGGCAGGATCCTCTCAGTGGACACCGCGGAAGCCGCGGCCCTTCCCGGGGTGGTTGCCGTTCTGACCGGCGGGGACGTGCCGGGAACCAACCGCCAGGGGATCGTCCACAAGGACCAGCCCGTTCTGTGCCGGGAAAAGGTCCGCCACTTCGGCGACGCCGTCGCCCTCGTCATCGCCGGGGACCGGGAGACCCTGGCGAAGGCCATCTCCCTCGTCCGGGTCCGCATGGAACCGCTGCCGGGGGTTTTCGGGGTCGACGACGCCCTCGCGCCGGGCGCCCCCCTGGTCCACGAGGAATGGAGCGGCGGAAACGTCCTCCTGCGGGCGACGATCCGCAACGGCGAAGCGGAGAAGGCCCTGGAGGCATGCCCCGTCATCGTCGAGGAAACCTTTGAAGTCCCTCCCCAGGCCCACGCCTTCCTGGAAACGGAGAACGGCGTCGCATGGCAGGAGGAGGACGGGACGGTGGTCCTCGTCGTCTCCACCCAGGCGCCTTTCCGGGACAAGTGGGAAGTGAGCCATGCCCTGGGCCTGCCCTGGGACGGGATCCGGGTCGTCGGACCCGTCCTCGGCGGGGGATTCGGGGGAAAGGACGGCGCCACGGTCCAGTGTCTCCTGGCGCTGGCTGCCCTCCACGCCGGCGGCCGGCGCGTCAAAATGTGGTGGGACAGGGAGGAGAACTTCCTTGCCGGGTACAAACGCCACGGGGCCCGCCTTCACTACCGGCTCGGCGCCCGGGAGGACGGCACCCTTCACGCCCTCCACTGCCGCCTCTTCTACGACACGGGGGCCTACGCCCACCTGGGCGGCGAAGTGATGGCCCTCGGGATGGAGCACGCCGGGGGTCCTTACCGGATCCCCCACACGCTCATCGAGGGATGGTGCGTCTACACGAACCACCCCGTGGCCGGCGCCATGCGCGGCTTCGGCGTCGCCCAGGTGAGTTTCGCCGCCGAGCGGATGATGGACCTCCTGGCGGGGAAACTCGGGATGGACCCTCTGGAACTGCGGAAGAGGAACGCCCTCCGGCAGGGGGACCGGAACTGCGCCGGCGTGACCCTGACGGCATCCACGGGCATCCTGGGGTGCCTCGAACGGATCGGAGGGCATCCGCTTTGGACCGGCCGGGAAACCTGGAAGGGGCAGGCGGGCCCGTTCAAGAAAAGAGGCGTCGGCCTCGCGGCGGTGTGGAACGCCATGGGTTACGGCAGGGGGCTTCCCGATTCGGCCCTGGCGAAGATCGAACTCACCCCGGAGGGCCGGCTGCGGCTGTACAGCGGCGTCTCCGACATGGGGCAGGGGAACGCCACCGCCTTCGTCCAGATCGCCGGACACATCCTCTCCCAGGAGGACGGAACCATCGAACTCATCCAGCCGGACACGGCTCGGACCCTTCCCTCCGGGTCCTCCGCGGCGGGCCGGACGACCTACACCTATGGAAACGCCCTGATCCCCGCCTGCGAGGAACTCCGGAGGAGGATCGTCGGGCGGGCGGCCCTGATGCTTCTCGTGGACACCCTAGACGATCTGGAACTCCTACCGGGGCGCGTCCGCCATCCCGCGTCGGGGCGAGAGGTTCCCCTTTA
>ENA-ORXD01000810-ORXD01000810.1-sediment-metagenome-genome-assembly--contig:-NODE-810-length-33234-cov-3.790693_pt1 | contig 33234 bp, 34 predicted proteins | sample MGYA00237862_ERZ511471 | MGnify/ENA metagenome assembly ERZ511471 | reverse complement strand
TTGATGTTCGCTCCCGGCGAGATGCCCACTCCGCCTGCCAAAGCGGCGGCTGCATCAGAAATGAAATCTCCATTCAGATTTGTGGTCGCAATCACATCAAAATTTTGCGGGCGTGTGATCAGCTGCTCAAAGACCACATCCGCGATAACATCATCCACCCAGAGCCGGCCTTGATGCAAAGCCTCACTCTTGGCCAGCTCTGCAGCCGCAGCACCTTCCTCTTTAACAATAGCAGAAAAACGGCTCGCGCTGAAGGTCTGCTGAGAAAACTCCGCATCCACCAACTCGTACCCCCAGTTCCGAAAAGCGCCCTCGGTAAATTTCATGATATTGCCCTTGTGCACCAGCGTTAGTCGCTTGCGCTTGTTTTCGAGCGCCCAATTTATAGCTGCCCGCACCAACCGCTGACTGTTCGTTTTGGAAATAGGTTTAATGCCGATACCGCATTCGTTTGCGTGTTTAATTTTTTCAAAATCTTCAGGCATTTCCCGCTGGAAGCCTGCCAGCCACTTTTTTTGCTGTGGGCTGCCAGCCGCATATTCAATGCCCGTGTAGATATCCTCTGTGTTCTCACGGAAGATAACCAGGTCCATTCCGGCAGGATTGCGATGCGGTGATGGCAGACCTTCAAACCAGCGTACTGGTCTCAGGCAAACGTACAGATCCAATCCTTGCCTCAGGCTGACATTCAAAGACCGTATGCCGCCACCCACTGGAGTGGTCAAAGGACCTTTTATGCTGGCTGGGTATTTACGCAGAGTGTCCATGGTTTCTTGCGGAAGCCATTCTCCGCGCTCTTGATGAGCGCGTTCTCCTGCTGGGCATTCCAACCAGCGAATTTTTCTTTCATTCCTATAGGCACAGCGCACTGCCTGCTCAACCACCATTTGTGTGGCAGCCATGATTTCTGGGCCAATTCCATCTCCAGCCAGAAATGGGACGATCTTTTCCTGCATTTTTTCCATCATGCCTCGATTTTTAATTAATTTTACCTGTACGGCATTTGGGCAAATTCCTAAAAAACTGCTTGACAACCTTCGCAAAGCAGGTAAAATAATAACATAATTTATGGGACACTGTCCTATATGCCAGGACATGTTTAATGGAAAAAATTCAGGTACTGGAGCGCACGGTAGCAATCTTGGATAGCTTTTCACTTGAACAACCCGTTCAAGGAGTAAGAGACGTAGCCCGCAAGACAGGTCTCTCCTCCAGCACAACCGGGCGCATCATGGTCTACTTGAAAGATTTAGGCCTTCTCAATCAAGATCCCGATACACTTTCTTATATGATGGGCTCAAAACCCCTCGCCTGGGCAGGCATTTACACCATGACCAGTGATGTGCGCACATTAGCGCTGCCGGTGATGGTGCGTCTGCAGGAACAAACCCGCGAGACCATCAGCTTATATGTCATGGAGGGCGATGAACGCGTTTGCGTGGAACGCCTAGAGAGCCCAGAAACCGTGCGCATTGTCGCGCGTGTGGGGCGGCGCATTCCTTTGTACGCCGGTTCAGCCGGTAAACTCTTCTTGGCATATCTGCCGGAGGCCCGCCGCGAAGAGATCTTGAAGCGCGTCAAACTAGTGCCCATGACCGAAAAGACCATCACCGACCTTGAAGAATTGCGGCAAAATATCGGAAAAATTATAAAACAAGGTTTTGCATTCAGTCGCGGAGAGTGGATCCTGGAAGCGGCTGGAGTTGCCGCCCCGGTCTTTGACCAGCGAGGTCAAATTACCGCCGCGTTGACCATCAGCGGTCCCGCGCAACGCTTTACGAATGAAAAAGTTATTGAATTGGCGCACCTGGTCAAAGCGGGCGCTACAGAGATATCTACTGAGTTAGGCTACTATCCTGCTCACCAATTTTCTTAAGGAAAGGAATTATAACAATGTGGCTCCATGAAATCCTGAATGACAAGATTGAAGACGCGAGAACCCGCTTGCAGCGTATTAAGCAGGATTACAGCGACCAGACCGTAGCGGAAGTGAAAGTCAAGCATCTCTTTAATGGGTTACGCGGGGCTGACTTGTTGGTCAGCCAGATTTCCTACGTTGACCCCAGCGAGGGCGTTCAATTTCATGGACATTCAATCGATGAGGTCCTGCGTCTGCTGCCCAAAGCGGATAACAGCGAGTTGCCCCTGACGGGAGGAATGTATTACCTGCTGCTGATAGGTGAATTTCCCACACGCGAACAAGCTTTGGCAATTGAGGAAGAATGGCGGCGTCGCAGCGATCTGCCTTACTATGTCGCCGATATGCTGCGCGCCATGCCTAAAGATACTCACCCCATGACCATGTTCTCGCAAGCCATTCTAGCTCTGCAGTCCCGTTCTGAATTCACCCGCCGCTATGTCAATGGTCTGCAGAAAACTGATTATTGGCAGCCCACCTTAGAAGACAGCCTTAATCTGGTTGCCAAAGGGCCAGCCATTGCTGCGGCTATCTATAACATCAAATACCTGAACAAGGGCTTGGTGCCTCCCAGCCAGACTCTCGACTGGAGCGCCAATTTCGCCTATATGATCAATAAGGACTGGGACACCGAGTATATGGACCTCTGCCGCCTCTTTTTTGTGATCCATTCCGAACAAGGTATCGGCAATGTCAGCGAGCATACTGCCTGGCTGGTGAACTCCGCTCTCTCGGATATCTATTTTTCCTGTTCGGCTGCCATGAATGGCCTGGCAGGGCCACTGCATGGACGCGCCAACCAAGATAGCCTTGAATGGCTGTTGGGAATTCTGCACAAATTCGGCGAGTGTCCCAATGAAGATCTGCTGGAAGAATACATCTGGGATACGCTCAATCGCGGAAAGATCATCCCTGGTTATGGGCACTCGGTATTGCGTCAAACTGACCCGCGTTTCATCGCTCAGCTTGAATTCGGACGCAAATGTATGGCGGATGACAGCCTGTTCCAGCTGGTCGAATTGGTGTACAAAGTCGCTCCGCGCGTTCTCAAGGAATACGGCAAGGTTAGCGATCCCTGGCCAAATGTGGATGCTATCAGCGGTGCCATGCAGTACCATGCCGGTTTGCATGAATATGATTTCTATACGGTTCTTTTCGGTGTTGGGCGCATTATTGGTATCACTGCCAACCTGGTTTGGTCGCGCGCAATGTTCACGCCAATTGAACGGCCCCAGTCGCTCACCCTAGATGTGCTCGAAAAACAGCTGGAATTGGTATCAGCCTGATTGATATCCAATCCTAAATGAGGATACGATTTCCCCCATTTTTGGGGGATTTTTATTAGAATTGGTGCAACTCGATTCAACCAGGAGATGGCTATGCAAGTAATTTGTGATTTATGCCAGCAGCGCATTGGTTACGATCCCGGTCAGTATCACTGTGCTTGTGGCGGTGCTTGGGAGCCTTTGCGTCTATCGGGCTTCAACTCAGACTCAATCGCGCTGAAAGAATCTTCTCTTTGGCGTTATCGAGATTTGCTGCAAATACCGGAAATAGAGAGTCCAATCTCCCTGGGCGCCGGCTGGACACCCCTGGTTGACTCTGTTTGGGACGAAAAGATCGTTCATTTCAAATTGGAATATTTTTCTCCCACTGGCTCATTTAAAGACCGCGGCACAGAATTGGAGGCCAATTATTTAAAAGCCGTTGGAGTCACCCAGGTCGTTGAAGATTCCTCGGGTAATGCCGGTGCTTCGCTAGCTGCGTATGCTGCTCGCAGCGGATTGCAGGCGCACATTTACGCGCCAGAAAGCGCCTCGCCTGCCAAACTGGCGCAGATTCAGGTTTATGGAGCGGTGTTGTATAAGATCCCCGGCGCCCGCAGCGAAGCTACACGCGCAGCCCTTAACACAGTAGCGCAGGGGAAAATTTATGCCTCGCATGCCTACAATCCGCTATATCTGCAGGGTCAACAGACCTTCGCATGGGAAGTTTGGGAACAGATGGGAAGAAAAGCACCAGACGCCTTGATTATCCCCGTCGGTCAGGGGGGGTTGCTGATGGGTGCCTGGCTGGGTTTTGAACGCTTGTTGCAGGCTGGCTTAATTGGCAGCCTGCCCCGCCTGTATGCCATCCAACCGCAGCTGCTCGCCCCCATCCAGCGAGCCTTCCAAGCTGGCAAAGATGACATAGATGAATGGCAACCGACGGAAAAAAGCTTGGCCGAGGGCTTGGCGATTGTCAAGCCAGTGCGCAGCAAGCGCATCTTACAGGCATTACGGAAAAGCAAAGGGGGCGCGTTCACAGTATCAGAAGCAGAAATACACCAAGCGTATTATCGCTTAGCTCGTATGGGTATTTTCGCCGAACCCTCCAGCGCGGTCGCCGTGGCTGCCTTGCCGCAGGTGCGCCAAGTCCTCGCTCAGCAGGCTTCGATCGTGATTGCCTTGACCGGCAGCGGATTAAAGGCACCCTTGATACCGCCTGAGGAATAATGACTGACACGATTGCTTTTACGCGCGGCGTTCCGCCTCCCGAGAGCTTCCCGGTGCAAAAGCTGGTGCAATGCACTTCAGCGATATTGCAGCGTGAAGCGCACGAAATTCTGCAGTATGCGCCTGCCGCTGGCTACGAACCTCTGCGTGCCTGGCTATCCGATCAGCATCATTGCGCGTCTGACCAGGTTCTGCTCGGGCAAGGTTCCCTGCAGCTGCTGGATATCCTGGTCCGGGTAACGCTCTCCTCTCAGGATTGGGTCTTTGTGGAGCAGCCCAGCTATGACCGCGCTCTGACGATCTTCCGCCGCGGCACTGCGCACCTGCTTGGCATCCCGCTCGACAAGGGCATGCTCGATTTGGCTTACCTTGAAGCTCGCCTGATTGCCGGAGAGATTCCGCGTTATTTCTACCTGATTCCCGATTTCCAAAACCCAAGTGGCTCCGTTCTCTCTCTGGATCAACGTGAACACCTCATCCATCTTTCTAGGGCATACAAATTTTTAATCATTGAGGATGGCCCTTACCGGCAGCTACGCTACCGCGGCCAGAGCTTGCCCACTTTGTATGAGTTGGCGCCGCAGCAGGTAGTGCACATGTCCTCCTTCAGCAAACTGATCAGCCCAGGTTTAAGAGTAGGATATATGATCCTATCGCATGAGCTGGCTCAACCCATGAAAAAATTCGCGGAAGACACTTACATAAATTCAAGCTATCTGAACCAAGCCATTGCCTTTGAATTCATCCAGCGCGGTTGGCTGCAGCAAAATATCCACGCATTACAAGATCTCTATCGTCCGCGTTTAGATGCTGCGCTGCAGGAGCTTGAACAAAATTTTCAAGAGCTTGCAGATTGGGTAGTGCCGCAGGGCGGCTTCTTTATTGGCTTGAATCTCAAATCTGGATTGAGACTTCCACTACCTGAGGTATTACGGCAAGCCGACTTGCAACTCAGCGACAGCCGCGCCTTTTTTGTGAATGGCGGGGAATATTTTATCCGCCTGCCCTTCTGTGCGCTGACCCCGGCTCAAATCAGGCTTGGGTTGCAGCGACTGCAGGGTTTATTTGAAAAAAGAATCTGCTGAAATTCAGCAGATTCTTATAAATTTATTTCCAGTCATTAATAGCGGTTGGAATAATCCGAGTGCCCGCCTTTGCCTCCCCGGCTACCGCCTTTGCGCCCTCCCCCGCCGCCAAAACGATTGCGGTTGTCAAACGGCCGCCGGTTATCCTCTCTGGGTTTCGCCATGTCAACTTTTAGAGGGCGATCACGATAGCTGTATGACGAGAACATTTTTAGCGCGTTTTGAAGGCTCTCCTGGTTTTCCATTTCAATGAAGCCAAAACCCTTTGACTGACCTGAATACTTATCCTTGATCAGAACCACTGATTTGACTTCACCCGCTTCCGAAAACAAGGTTTTCAGTTCTTCTTCACTTGCATCAAAAGGCAAGTTACCTACATATAATTTCGTTTCCATTTGCATCCTTTACATGCTGATTTAAATAAAACACCACCAGATCACATGATCTGGTGGCTTGTTGCCAACTCCGAGATCTAAATCTGTAAACGCATTATATCACAGTGGTATGGAAAAAGAAAAAATGCTGCCCTGATTCTTGCCAGCGCTTTCTGCTCGAATCCAGCCGCCATGCGCTTCCACCAATGATTTCGCAATGGTCAATCCAATTCCGCTGCCGCCCCCATTCGCGCGCGAGCGAGATTTATCCACTCGATAAAATCGTTCGAAAATATGAGCTAAATGCTCCGCTGGAATACCCGCTCCGTCATCACTCACAGAAAAAAGGACGTCTTGTTTGCTCTTCCTTACTCTTACGTACACGTGACCATCCAAGCTTGTGAATTGCAGGGCATTGACCAGTAGGTTATGCAGCACCTGCTGGATGCGGTCAGCATCCATTGGTATGGTTGGCAATCCCTTCTCCAATTCAAGCTCCAGGTTGACACCCTTCATCGCAAATAGATTCTCAAGCGGATCGACGGTCCTTCTGACCAATTCTGGTATTTTTGTATCCTGCTTGTTCAATTTCAGGGTTGCCCCATCCATGCGGCTCAACTCATGCAGATCATCCACCAGATGCTGCAGACGATCTGCTTCGCGATAGATCTGCTGGTAGGTTTTGACATCCTGCGGCAGCACGCCATCCATCAACCCTTCCATGCTGCCCTTAATGGCTGTCAGCGGGGTGCGCAGCTCATGGCTGATATCTCCGATCAACTGGCGGCGCATGCTTTCAATGCTTTCTAATTTCTCTGCCATGCAATTGAAGTTATATGCCAATAGCCCCAACTCGTCCTCTGATAAATGCGCTTGTGCAATGCGATGCGCATAATCGCCCTGGGCGATTTTTCGGCTGGCGTTGCTGATAGTCTGGATTGGTTTGGTAATGCGTTGGCTTAAAGCCAACGCCGCCAATCAAGCGATCACAAAAGCGGCAATAGCGGAGGTCAGCATGGATTCATTCATGGCGGCTCGGAAGGTTGAATACAAATTCACCCCGCGCAGGTTTCCCATCATGGTCTGCATACCCTCCCCCATACGGTTGAGATGACGTTCAAAAGCGGCTGCGATCGAAAGGTTCATCGCAATAGTATGAATCATACCCGCCAGAAAAACTACCAGCAAAAAAGCCGCTAATATTTTAAAAATCCAACGGCTGCGAAGTGCTTTCAACAAATCAACCCTTTCCATCTTCGAAGCGGTACCCGGCGCCGCGCACAGTTTCTATAAAATTGCCGCCAATTTTCTGGCGCAGGTGCCCGATGTGCACATCCACCACGCGCATATCACCGAAATAATCATATCCCCAAGCTTTTTCCAGCAATTTTTCTCGGGAGAGGACCATACCGTGATGCTCAGCCAAAATGACAAGCAGATCGAATTCCAAGGTGGTAAGATCAATTTCTAAGTCTTTTACCCATACTCGGCGGGCGCTGATATCGATGCGGACGTTCTGGAAAGCGAGGACTTTGCGATCAGTTTGCTGCGTTGTCTGCTGCATGCGCCTTAAAGCTGCCTTTACGCGCGCCATCAACTCACGCGGGCTGAAGGGCTTTGTTAGATAATCATCCGCCCCCACCGAAAGCCCTACCACTTTATCCACTTCCTCAGATTTCGCTGTTAACATAATGACATACGCGTCCGATTCCCGCCTGATCCGATTGAGCACTTCAATGCCATCCATGCCCGGCAGCATGATATCCAGGATGACTAGATCAGGTTTAAATGCGCGAAATGCTTTCAAACCTGAAACGCCATCTTCAGCAGTGTGGTAATCAAAGCCCTCTGCCTGTAGGTATGCGCTGACCAGGTTTAAAATACTCGGTTCATCATCAATAGCCAGGATTTTCGCTTTCGTCACAATGTCTACCTCAAAAGCACTTTATTCATGAGGAAGGCGGACCTTCCTCATGTTTAGTATAGTGCCTTTCCAATAATTATTTGCTTTCGCCTGTCGCTTCCCATTCATCAATGAAAGCCCCATGCCAGGTGTGCAGCCAAATCTGCCCGCTGCTGCCATTTACGCTCAGCATGCCAGCTATTTGTCCGTCCTGCTGGTAATCAAACGTGTAATAACCGTAAAAAGCTACGCCTTCACCTTCCAACTCAACATCCGGCAGGTTTGCGGTCAGGTATTCGCTGGCGATCTTAGCGGCTTCTTCTTTACTTAGGTTTATTTCAGGATTTTCACTATCGAGTGAAACAGGACCATAACCAGCCCCGCACCCCACACCTCGTCCAAAGCCCAACATTCCTCCAGCCATCATGCCGTACTTGGTGTTCCACATACGGTTCGGACCATACTCGGGAAACACGTACAGCGTGAGCGGGTCAACCAGTAATTCCATCGCACCCATGCCCGTGCTTTCTTCGAGGATTACGGCATAGGCATTATTATCGAAACGCATGATCTCACCAACTGCCAGGTCTGGATTTCCCAGTCCTATCAAATACTCTCCAACTGAATCGCGGATTTGCTCCATGCTGGGAGTGTTTTTCGCAGTATCCGCGCCTGTATTGTTGAACCATCTCCTGCTAAAATCCATGGCGCAGCTGCCTGCAAAATTCCTGCTCCAATCACTGCCCATCCTGCCTGAAGTCATTCCAAAACCTCTGCCGCCCTGCCGATCAGAGAATCTGCCGGTCATGCCTCTGCCATAAAATTGGTTGGTATTCCCCTGTTGGTTTTGATCTGCGCCACTTGCTCCTACGGGGTAATTCGGGGTTCGGTCAATGCCAAACATGCGTTCAATCCCAACAGCCCGATTCAGGAAGACGCGCTTGCCGATGAAGGCGCCCATGAGAAGCAGTGATGCTGCCAGGATCACAACTCCACCAACAATCAATGCTATCTTTAGATTCTTGTTCATCTTTCACCTCTTCTGTTGTTGCATTAAGGATAAAGGCTGTCGATAAAGCAATTGCGTTGGCTTTGTGAAGATTGTGTAAAGATCCGGCATGTAAACCAATTTAAAGTGAATGAAGTGCTTTCCATTTATCAATAATGACCATTGGTCATAATCAACGAACCTCTTTCTTTGGCGAGTATTACCGAAGATGCACATCCCCAAAAATAGTCACCCCGTCAATATGCAGGGTATTGGATTTACCATTCGGCAAAGAGTGGTTTTTACGATGATCTTTCACCTCTCCGGCAATCTCAACCATGCGCAGGCTGACCCGCCAGTCATCCGGCAGTGACACAAAAACACTTCCCATGATATTGGTAATTTCCAAGGATGCCTCACCTGGTGTCATCAAAGCTGCACGCAAATCCAAATCTGCACTGCCCAGGATGGAAGTGATCGCACCGCCAGCAAATTCAGTGGGATCATACTTCCTGCGGATATCATTCAGAATAGATGTAAGGTAGATCTTGATTCCTTCGGCCATTTTTTCCTCCGCTCTTTTGTCTTTCTTTTATTATATGAATTAAAATGAAAATACTATAAGGGAGAAAAAATGAACGATCCCAACATAAAAGAATCTCAGGTGCTGGATTGGCTGTTAGAAAAGGACCCGCAAAATCCTTCCATCCGCTATCTGGCCCTTAAAGACTTGCTGGATCTTTCAGATCAAGATGAACAGGTGCAGCAAGCGTATCAGGAGATATGGACGCAGGGTCCCATCCCGGCAATCTTAGCCCAGCAGCATCCGCTGGGATATTGGGTCAATCCAGGGCCCGGGTACTATCCCAAATATACCGGCAGTGTCTGGCAGGTCATCTTTCTGGCCCAGCTGGGTGCTGACAACTCGCATGCCAGTATCCAAAAAGCGGGTGAGTATTTATTAGAAAACACTCGTGCCAAAACCGGTGGATTCAGCTTGAACGCCAGCGGCAGCGGAGCCATTCATTGCCTGCAGGGAAACCTGTGCAAAGCCCTGCTGGATCTGGGTTTTCAGGATGACACCCGCCTGGAGCAAGCCATCGCCTGGATGGCAGCCAGCATCACCGGAGATGAGTACATCAATACCGAACAAGAAGCCATCCCCATACATTATTATCGCAGCGGCATCAGTGCGCCCGGCTTCTATTGCTCTGCCAATGATCACCAACCCTGCGCCTGGGGTGCGGTCAAAATGGCTCTGGCTTTGACCGCCTTCCCTGCTGCGCGCAGAACGCCCGTCATTCAAAAAGCCATTCGGATGTGCGGTGATTTTCTGCTCAGCGTAGACCCCGCCCAGGCGGATTATCCGCATCCATACGCGCCCAAACCCAGCACTTCCTGGTTCAAGTTCGGTTTCCCATTGTTTTACGTGACGGATATGCTCCAGATTCTCGAGTCGCTGGCCGCCCTCGGATTGGGGAACGACGCACGTTTGCAGAATGCGCTGACCCTGCTGCAAGAGAAGCAAGACGCTGATGGCCGTTGGAGTATGGAGTATACCTACAACGGCAAAACCTGGACACCAATCGAACAGAAGGGAAAGCCCAGTAAATGGGTCACGCTGCGCGTCTTGCGGGTTCTAAAAAATGCGGCCGAATGCAAGAAATCTAGACTTTCTCAATGATCGTTTGAGAAAGGGTGCGCTTGAAATCACTTTCATTAAAATCCCCCGGTTCCTTGCAGAGCACGCTGGCGCTTGCCAGTGCGCCACCAAACTGCAGCGCTTGTGAGAATGTCTTTCCATCAGTTAATGCATGCAGGAAGCCCGCTGTGAGAGTATCGCCGGCGCCGGTCAAGCTCACAACTTGCACCTGAGGTACTTTGACCGAATAGCATCTGCTTCCATCGCAGCCCAGCAGACCCTGTTTGCCCAGCGAAATCACCGCCATGCGCGTCCCGCTATGAACATACTCTTGCACGGCAGTTTTGATGTCAAGCAAACCAGATAGGTTTTTTCCACACAATTCTTCCAATTCAGAACGATTGATACGCAGCAGATCTGGTTGTGCCTGCGCCCCCACCCGCAGAGCTTCGCCAGAAGCATCCAGGCTAGCGCATGCCCCTGCCCGCTTGGTTCGCGCAATTAGATCTGCGTAGAGGTCTGTCGGAGCGCCTGGCGGTAGACTGCCGCTGATCGTCAGCCAGCTACAGGCGGGTAGCAACTCTTCAAGCAAGGCTGTCAAGTTATCCAAATCTTGCTTTGCGACCTTGAAACCGCTCTGGTTAAATTCGGTATCCTTCCCGCAGTCAGCCGCCATGATCTTGAATGCTGAGCGGGTGATGCCGCTTACCGAAATGAAAATGCTGGCAACTTCTATTTGCGAGAGTTTTTGTCGGTATGCATCAATATCTTGCTCTCCGATGAATCCAACCGCCCGGCAGCGGGCATGCAGCTTTCCCAGTGCAAATGCGGTATTGATGCCCTTGCCGCCATAAAAAGTGGTGGATTCTCGCACGTAATTTTTGTTGTATAGTGATATTGAATCTACAGTCAAGATATGATCGATGGCTGGATTCAGCGTGAGTGTGATGATTTCTCTAGTACGCATGATAAAGGTATTCTAATAGCTTTTTAATAGATTATTTATACGGCAATTGTATAATAAGATGTATCTTGTCTGAATCATCTGGTTAAGGACTCGTTCTTTGTGAAGGAAGGTATTGAATGAAAATAACCATCGTAACTGACAGCACGGCGGATCTGCCGCAAGAGGTCATCCAACAGCATGATATTCAAGTGGTGCCGCTTTACATAAACATTGGCGAGGAAAGTTACCGCGATGGCATCGACATGACCCGCGAACAGTTTTATAGGGGCCTACCCAACTTCAAGAAACATCCCACCACAGCCGTTCCCGGAATTGACGCTTTTGTGAACACCTTTGAACGCGCCATTAAAAACGGAGCAGAAGCCATCATTTCTCTTCATATTTCCAAAGTGCTCAGCAATACTGTGGATGTCGCCCGGCTGGCGGCCGAACGTATTAAAAAAATTCCAGTGCACGTGTTGGACACAGGCAATCTCTCCCTTGGTATCGGTCTGCTAGCTCGCCAGGCTGCACGAATGGCGGAGGCGGGTGAAAAGGTCAAATCCATTCTGCAAGAAATCGGTGCGAAAGCCAAACGCACCTATACCTTTGCAGTCCTTTCCACCCTGGAATTCCTCAGGCGCAGCGGCAGACTTTCTAATCTGCAATACGGTTTGGGCAGCCTGCTGGTGCTTAAGCCCATCATTAAAATGAATGACGGTGTTACTGAATTGGAGCGAACCCGAACCATCAATGGCTCCAACCAACGTTTGCTGCAGCTTGTGGAAGAGAAGGGGAAATTGGAACAACTGGCTTTTGTTCATACCTATGCGCCCGAAAAGGTTGAAAAATTGAAACAAGAAGCTGCGCATTTCGTGCCTGAGGGACAGATTCCTTTGGTCGGCGTGGTCACACCTGTCATCGGCGCGCACATTGGTCCGGGAGCAGTCGGCTTTTCCATCATCCAGGCGGCATAAGCATCTCACCCTGCTACCGGGTGGTGATTTGTGCAACAGATTTGAGGTGAAAATGGTTATTGCGAAAATCATTGCATTAGTGGGCGCCTTAGCTCAAGCGGGGATTTTGGTCTATGGTTTTACCCAGGGCAATTTTTCGGCAGCTGGGCAATTCTTTTTCAATGACCCGTGGGGCATTGTCTCTTTGGTCGATGTGTATGTCGGTTTCATCTTCTTCTCAGCCTGGATCATCTTCCGTGAGAAAAACTTGGCTGTCGCTCTGCTATGGGTGCTTTCTATTTTAATACTGGGAAATTTTCCATCCGGTGTGTATGCCTTTCTGGCATTGCAGAACAGCCGCAATGACTGGAAAAAATTCTGGCTGGGAAAACACTTTCAAGAATAAGTGAGGTCTGCTATGAAAAACAGAAACATCAATATTATTCTGAATATCCTTTCACTAATTTTTGCCCTGGTTGTGAATTTTTTAGCAACCAATTTACCGCTCAACAATATCACCACCGGTCAGATCTCCGATCAATTCGATGTGTTCTTTGTTCCCTCTGGATATGTGTTTTCGATCTGGGGATTAATCTATATCTCCTTGCTGGCTTTTGCGGTCTATCAGGCTTTGCCTGCCCAACGCAATAATGAACTTTTGCAGAGCACTGATCCCTGGTTCATCCTCAGCAACCTGGCCAATGCGCTTTGGTTGGTGAGTTATCACTACCAGCAATTCGTCCTTTCTCTGATCATAATGGCCATTCTGCTGGTTTCTCTAATCATCATCTTTATCAAACTAGAGATCGGTAAACGCTTGTCGCAAAAGTCCTGGGCATGGCTGGTGGAAATCCCCTTCAGCATTTACCTGGGCTGGATCACGGTAGCAACCATTGCTAACGCCACCCAAGTGCTGGATTTCCTCAATTGGAACGGTTTTGGTTTAGCGCCTGAGATCTGGTTTATCATCATGATCGCAGCGGCTGTGTTCATCTCAACTCTGATGAGTTTCACCCGGCGCAACATAGCGTTTGCGCTGGTATTGGTTTGGGCATTAGCCGGCATTGCGCTGAAATTTCCCACTGATCCGCTCATCAATTACACAGCTTGGGCGGGTGCAATTGCGATCCTTACCATAGCAATTCTCGCCAAGTTCACCAAATCAAAAGTTGCCCAATAATATTTATTATATTAATGGAGATTTATTACGAGCGCGGAAAAGAAATCCGCGCTCTTTTCTTTTACATTAGACGCCAGGGTTGCTCAATGAATTGAGCCAGATGCTGGAGGAACAGGGCACCTTCAGCGCCATCGGTGATGCGGTGATCGGCTGAAAGCGTAACCTTCATCAGCCAGCCAGCTTTCACCTGTCCCTGCTCAACGATCGCTCCTTCCTGCGCGCTGCCCACCGCCAAAATGGCAGCTTCGGGAGGGTTGATGATGGCAACGAAATCCTCCACCGCATACATGCCCAGATTGCTGATGGTGAATGTCGAACCTTCCACGTCCTCATTGCGCAATTTTCCATCGCGAGCGCGTTGAGCCATATCGCCCGTCTCCTTGGATATCTCGTTCAGCGTCTTCTGATCAGCGTTTCTGACTACAACGGTCAGCAAACCATTTTCCAGCGATACGGCATTGCCGATATTGATATCGCCATGCTGGACGATGGCATCATCCCTCAGGGAAGCGTTCAGGTTGGGAAACTGCCTCAACGCCAGCCCGCAAGCCTTTACGATGAAATCATTCAGAGAAAGTTTTTCCTCTGCGTCGCGCTCATCATTCATTTGCTGGCGCACCCGCATTAAGTCATCCACCCGAAAACTGCGCGTGATGAAAAAGTGCGGGATAGACTGATTTGATTCCTGCATGCGTTTGCCGATTGCCGAGCGCAGTCTGCTGAGCGGAATGTGTTCATCCCTGCCGGGTACAATTATCGAGGGCGTAATTAATGTTTCTCGCCCTGCGCCGGATTGCAGGGCTTGCTCTACATCTCGTTTGACGATCCTCCCGCCTGGTCCGCTTCCTTTGAGCTGGGTAAGGTCAAGCGCATTTTCCTTTGCCATGGAGCGCGCCAAAGGCGAAGCCTTGATGAAATCTTCAACATCCGCACTTTCTTCTTCACTAGTAAGCACTTCCGTTTCTGCTTCAGCTTTCTCGATTTCACTCTGTTTGGATCCTTCATCTATTTGTGAAGATTGATCACCCAGCAATTCCTCCAGATCAACAGATTCACCCTCTTCTGCGATCACAGCGATGGGCGAACCAATCGGAAGGGTCGTATCCGCTTGTATCAATTGCTTGTAAAGGATACCACTGGCAGAAGACTCCACCTGGACGGTTGCCTTGTCGGTTTCAATTTCTGCCAGCACTTCCCCTTTCTCGATTTTCTCACCTTCCGCTTTGACCCAACTCACCAGCGTACCTTCCGCCATATCAAAACCCAATTTCGGCATTTCAATGATCTTGGCCATTATTTCAGCACCTCCCGGACTGCCTGAATAATATCCTCCACCTGCGGCAATGCCAACTGCTCCAGCCGCCGATTATATGGCAGCGGCACTTCCTTTTGTGCCACCCGCCGGATGGGCGCGTCCACATAATCAAATGCTTCTTGGTAGAGCCGTGCTGCCACTTCTGCCCCTACCCCAAAGGAAAGCCAACCCTCCTCGGCAATCACCGCGCGATTGGTGCGTTTGAATGATGCAATCACCGGCTGCATATCCAGCGGTCTCAGACTGCGCAGGTCGATCACTTCCACTTCAATGCCTTCCTGCGCCAATTTTTCGGCGGCTTGTAGGGAGTATTGCACCATCTTGGAATAGGTAACCAAGGTCACATGTCTGCCTTCTCTCTGAATCTTGGATTCGCCGATTGGAATCACATAATCACCCTCTGGCACTTCTCCGCGCTGCTGGTAAATGGTTGCATTTTCGATGAACAGCACCGGATCATCCGAGCGGATGGAGGCTTTCAGCAAACCCTTTGCATCTTCAGGCGTGCCGGGAGCAACCACTTTCAATCCGGGGAAATGCGCAAAGATCGCGTCCGGCGTTTGCGAATGTGTAGCCGCTAGCTGACGCCCGCCTCCGCCTGGCGCGCGGATCACCAATGGCAGCTTCATCTGCCCGCCGAACATATAATGCATTTTGGCAGCTTGGTTGACAATATGATCCATAGCCACGAATGCGAAATTGATGGTCATCAGCTCCGCCACCGGTCGCATGCCCGCTAGAGCCGCACCGATCGCCGCCCCAACGATGGCCGATTCCGCAATGGGTGTATCGCGTACCCGTTCGGCTCCAAAATGATCCAGAAAACCTTTGGTAACAGCATAGGTGCCGCCCCACACACCTACTTCCTCGCCCAGAATGAAGATTTTTTCATCCCTTTCCATCTCCTCCCATAACGCCTGAGAGATAGCTTCGCGCATAGTTATCATGCTCATGCTTCACCTCGCTGGTTGTCATCCACATAGATATGCTCAAAGAGCGCTGCGTCCTCCGGTTCTGGACTTTCCCGGGCAAATTTAACCCCCTGCTCAATTTCCTCTTCAACCTTCTGCATGATCTGATCCATTTCAGCCTGACCGCATAATCCTTGTTCCAGTAAGTATTTTTGGAAACGATCGATCGGTCCATTTTCAACAAATTTTTTCACCTCGTCCGGAGAACGATATTTCTCAGGATCGCCCATGGAATGGCCGCGGAAGCGGTAGGTGCATATTTCCAGGAATTGCGGCCCGCTGCCTGCGCGGATTTCCTCCAATCTCTCAGCTACTATATCCTTGACCGCCAAAACATCCATGCCATCTACGTCATATGCCGGCATGCCGTACCCGCATGCCTTTTGAATGATCGCGGAGACTGCCGACGCCCTCTCGGGGGAGGTGCCCATGCCATAGCGGTTGTTCTCGCACACCCATAATACGGGCAGGTTCCAGGTTTTTGCCAGATTTACGCCTTCGTGGAAGAACCCGATGTTGGTGGCGCCTTCCCCGAACATGCAGATGGTCACCGCAGCGCGTTTTTCCATTTGGTCTGCCAGTGCAAGTCCAGTCGCGATGGGGATATGCGCGCCCACAATGGCATGTCCGCCCCAGTAATTTTTGTCCACATCCGCCATGTGCATTGATCCGCCCTTGCCCTGCGAGCAACCGGTAGTCTTTCCCAGCAGTTCAGCCATGACATTTCTTACGAGTATGCCGGCATTGATGGCTACGCCATGATCGCGGTAGGCAGTGATCACACGGTCCTGGGGCTGCCTGGTTGCCAGAATACCGGTGCTCACAGCTTCCTGACCGATATACAGGTGCAGAAAACCGCCGATTTCGCCTTTTTGATACAACTCCGCGGCCGTCTCTTCCAATCGGCGGATTGTGATCATTTGGCGGTACAGTTCCAGATATTCTTTTTTTTCCATCTTGGTTCACTCCCGCAAAGTTGTCAAATTCCTAACAAACTGGATATTTATACTCTTATTATAGCAAAGGGGGTTTTAAGAGCAATAATAACTATATTAACATCCCGCAGGATTTCTGGTTTAATTGGGATCAGTACTTTGAATTTATTTTATTCTGGAAAAGCAAGGACAGCTCATGGTAAAACCTCAAATTGAATTAACAGAATCCTTTCATCTTACCTACCCGGATGCAGCAGTGGGGGTCATGTTGGTGGAAGAAATAATCGCTTGGCAAACCAATCCGGAAATGGAAGAGACTCGCCATTCCATTGAAGCGTCAATTAAATCCAGGTTTTCATCTAAAGAAGCACTAATGGAAGATGCGGTCATCCAAGCCTATAGTTCGTATTACAAGAAATTCAAGAAGAATTACCATGTCCTTTTCCAGCTTGAATCGGTGATTTCAAACAAGCGTCCGCTTCCCCCGGCTGCGTCATTGGTCCAAGTGATGTTCATGGCCGAGCTGGATAACATGCTTCTGACAGCCGGCCATGATTTCACCGCGGTTGAAATGCCGCTCAGTATTGGTTTGGCAAAAGGATCAGAGACCTATACCTTGATGAATGGCGCTCAGCAGACCCCTCAACCACATGACATGTGCATGGCAGATCGCCGAGCTGTCATCTCCAGCGTGATTTACGGACCCGATCACCGTACCCGCCTGACCCCCGCCACCCAATCCGCCATGTTTGTCGTTTATTTACCTCCCAGCCTATCGGCAAATTTGATCAGCAAACACATGACGGACATCTTCCGATACATCCAGCTTTGTTCTCCCACTGCCCGCATGCTTGCGCTAGAGATTTATTGAGAGAACGGCTTAAATAGGAAAAGGCGGTTATCAAAAAAACCGCCTTTCTTGTCTTCAGTACAATAACTAACTTACAATATTTACTTCAGATGCTTGTGGACCTTTTTCGCCCTGGGTAACAACGAATTCGACGCGTTGTCCTTCTTCCAGAGTGCGGTAGCCGTCAGCTACGATCGCGCTGAAGTGGACGAAAACGTCTTCACCTGAATCACGAGCGATGAAGCCATAGCCCTTTGAACCATTGAACCATTTTACGGTTCCCTGTTCTTTTTCGGACATGATTTGGAACTCCTTTCTAAAATTTTTAAAGCTTGACAACAATTTGGTTCCAAATCAAAAGAACATTTCTTTCTTTCTAGAACTACTTTTACAAGCAATTAATTCTATCACATTCGTCATTTTGTCAAGAGATATTTTTTATTACTGTACTGTGTTTGTATTCATAATATTTCGTATATAAGGGATTGACTATTTTCTCGAATATATGTATAATTAGAACAGTTATTCTATTTGGAGGAAATCATGTCATATGAAATCAAGCTATTAGATCTACCTGAACAGCCAGCGCTGACCATTCGCACCGTTACTGCAGTGGAAAATTTGCCGCAATTCTTTGGAAAAGCCTATGGTGCCATCATGGCCTATTTGTCTTCTCTGGGAGAGAATCCAGCCGGCATGCCCTTTGGGGCATATTACAACCTGGACATGACCGCACTGGATGTGGAAGCGGGTTTCCCTGTGGCGAAAGAGCTGCCCGCCCAGGGAGAAATACAATACACCGCCATTCCCGCCGGCAAATATGTCTCCACCATCCATCACGGCGCTTATGACAGCGTCACACCGGCTTATGATGCCTTGAATGAATGGGCGCAAAAGAATGGGTACCAGCCCAGCGGCATTGCTTATGAATACTACCTTAATGATCCCAGCACAGGGGAAGGCATCATACCCGAAACTGAGATTCGCCTGCCGTTAAAATAAGCTAATGCAGTATTAATAAATTGGAGCGCACCATATTTGATGCGCTCTGTCTTTTTTATCCTTAATGCATTAGGTAGTACGTTAATGCTGGTTTGATTCAACTCACCTCTCAAGGTAACATCGACTAACCCAATCCCAAAGCCAACCCGCCCTGGAAAATAAGCACTGAAAACAGATAGGCGACAGCCAACTGCATCACTGCACCGAATGCAGCCCATTTAGCGCCATATTCCTGTATCTGAGCTGCGACAGCAACCATGCAGGGCGTATAGAGCAGGACAAACACCATAAAAGCAACGCTGGCTAGTGCGCCATGTCCGCCGCTCACCTGCTCAAAATGATCCTGGACTACTGTCATCAGTTCTGTGGGCTCTTCCTCTTCCTCCCCTTCAAAAAGATCAATGCCTACGATCAGCGGGATTGATTTGATGGTGTCCGCAACTGTTGTAAAGAATGATACGACGATCTCAGATACATCTTCAAAGAATGCGGTGGGTGCGACTCCCTCTTCAGCTCCTTCCACATGGAAGATCTGTCCCATCGTACTGACAACCACTTCTTTAGCTACAAATCCTGTAACAAGCGCACCTGCATTCTGCCAGCTGGCGAAACCCGCTGGCTGAAAAACAGGCGCAACCCCCCGGCTGATCGAAGCAAAAGCACTGCTATCAACATCCGTGTCCGCAAAGGCACCATCGCTGACTGGAATGGCAAGCAGCAGCCAGATGACCACGCTGGTGACCATGATGAATGAAAACGCTTTTCTGACAAAGCCGCTGGTGCGCTCCCACATCAAAAACCAGATATTGCGCGCTGTCGGCACACGGTACGGCGGGAGTTCCAGCACGAAGGGTGAGCGTTCGCGGTTCTTAAACAGTGTCCGACTGAGAAGGATGCCCATCAGGACAGCCACCACAATGCCTCCGACATAAAGCGAGAAGATCACCATATTGCTATTTGCCGGGAAAAATATAGAGGAAAAGAGGACATAAACCGGTAGCCGCGCTCCGCAGCTCATGAAAGGAACCAGCAATCCAGTCAGGATGCGATCCTTTTCATTTTCTAGCGTGCGGGTGGCATAGCAGGCAGGTACGGTGCAACCAAATCCCACGATCATGCACATGAAAGACTTGCCATGCAGCCCAAGCCCATGCATGAAACGGTCCATGACGAATGCCGCGCGAGCCATATAACCGGAGTCTTCCAGTAGTGCGAGCGCGAAATACAATGCCAGCATTACCGGGACGAAAACAAGCACGCTGCCCACACCGGAGATAATACCATCAACGAACAGGCTTTCCACCCAGGTACTGCCCAGCCCAAGCAGATTGAGGATGCTGACCACCCAGTTGGTTAGAGGACCGCCGATCACACCATCCACCCAATCCAGGAAAGGGCTAGCGACATCAGTAGTGATCTTGAAAACCGACCACAACAGGAACAGGAAAATAGGAATACCGAGGATGCGGTTGGTAACGATCTTATCAATACGGTCGCTGACTGAGATACGGGATGCCTTGCTCATGTCCACCACTTCACGCACCAAGCCATTAATCCAGCCGTAACGTTTGTCCGCGAACAGGGTATCCACGCCATCTGAGAAGCGCGCTTCCAATTTTGCAATCGACTCCTGCGTGGATTGGAGCAGTTGCTCACTGCTTTCGAAGGCAGCCAATTTTCTTATCACATTTTCATCTTTTTCGATCAATTTCATCGCCAGCCAACGGCTGTTAAATTCTGTTGCCAGCGCTTCATTTTTTTCGATCAATTGCTGCAGTTTGCAGATCTCTTCTTCAACAATGTTTCCATAGTTAATGGTGAAAACGTTGGTCTTTACGGGTTTTGTTTTCATAATGTGCTCCTTAGTGATACTTCGCGGCAAGCAGTGCTTCTAATTCCCGAACACCTTCTTCTTTACAGCCGGTTGTCTTGATAATTTCTGAATTTAAAGCAAATGATAGCTTTTCAACATCGATCTTGATCTGATCCGCTTGTGCGATGTCGCTCATATTCAGATCGACGATGACATCTGACCCAAGTTCCAGCAATTGGATCACCAGATATAAGTTGCGTTCCAAGTTGGTCGAATCAACCACCGCCACTACCACATCTGGTTTCTCATTTAAAATGAAATCTCTTGCGATTACCTCTTCCTGCGAAAAGGCAGACAAGCTATAGGTACCTGGCAGATCAACCACTTTGATTCTCTTGCCATCCTGAACAAAAAAACCTTCTTTCTTTTCAACGGTTTTCCCAGGCCAGTTTCCAACATGCTGCTGGGAACCAGTAAGCGCATTAAAGATCGTGCTTTTCCCGCAATTGGGATTTCCTGCTAACGCGACAGTGAATTCACTCATTTAATTTCTCCTTGAAAATGATTAGATCGGTCTGACAGAAACATGGTGTGCAATGCCGCGGCTAATGGCAAATCGAGAACCTTTCATAGCCACCACCATGGGGCCATATGGTTGGGCAGAGACCAATGAGATCTCCATGCCAATATTCATTCCCAGATCCGCCAGCCTTCTGCGCATGCCAAATCCACCGCGAAAACCGATCACTTCTAATTTTGTATTGATAGGTGCCATGCTTAACGGCATCATTTCACCTCTGTTAATTCTCGACAAGAATATCTTTGGCTTCACTCTTCCGCAGGGAAAGGTTGTAGCCTTTGAGGGAAACTTCAATCGGATCACCAAGCGGCGCGACACGGACCACAGTCACTTCACTCCCGGGTACAAGCCCCATATCCATCATGCGCTGCTTAATTTGACCCCTACCGCCGACACTCACTACTGTGCCTTTTTCGCCAACTTTTAATTTGTCTAAAGTGGATTGATTGATTTTTATTGTATTTTGTTGATTCATTTTTTTATTCTCCTCAGTCATGTTTGCCGAGCCTTCCTCAATATTTTGTTGAGATCGAACAAGTCCATTATTCATTCCTCTTGTATAGATTTTCAATACATCAGAAATTTGCCGTCCGAGGCTGATGTATTTATTTCCCACCATCAGCAATAGCATCTCATCAGTTTTACCGATCACTTTTATTTCTCCTCCTTTGTGAATTCCTACATTTAATAGGTAATCCAAGATGCTCTCATCCACATTATCCAAAACACAATGACCCCTTTCGCCAATCGATAATGTCGAAAGCGGGACAGCGGTATGATCTTTTTTTATCCCATCTCCTGTTGGAATCTTTTTCCCTGCAGGATTCACCGTTGGATGATCTAGATATGCATCCAAACGGTCAGCTAATTCGGGCGATGTGGCATGTTCCAGATCATCAGCCAATTCATGAGCTTCCTCTAAGCTGAAATGCAGTTTTTCAACCAGGAAAACCTCCCACAAGCGATGCCGTCGCAAGACCTGCAACGCTGCTTTTTCTCCTTCGGCTGTCAACCTTGCGCCTTTATATGGCTGATAATCAATTAAGTTTTGTTCCTGCATTTTGCGGCACATTTCATTGACGGAAACCGGCGAAATTGATAATGAGTTAGCCAGTACAGACAATGGAACCGGATTGACTTCTTCTTCCAACCTTTTAATTTTCACCAAATACATTTGAACGCTATCAGTGATCGGTTTTTCAATTTCGCCCAACATTTCAGGATTACCTTTTATTTTTATATTTTTTTCTTTAGGTTTGCCTAATTTTATTCAAATACGATTTTTTGTCAAGGGAAAAAGACCATTTCTTAATTCAGTGAATCATCCAATCACAAACGCAATGACTGTCTGGTTTGGATTAACTGGAAGAGACCTGCACTGAACAATGCATGCGTCATTCTTTCTATGCCAGCCAGAATAATTTTCTAATATGATGGGGGTTTTTCAATTCCGATGAGGACTTTTATCTAAAACATCTACACTGAAACCCATAAAGATTCCTCAGATATAATTGGCCTATTCCAATCTAGGTTTACGGAGAAAAATCCCACATGGAAAATAACAATTGGTTCAAGCATTTCCCGGGCGCCATTACAGTCACAGACGTCAATGGAACAATATCAGCGATGAATGACGCCTCAGCCGAAATGTTCCAGAAGGATGGCGGCTATGCCCTGCTGGGCAAGAGCGTCTTCGATTGTCATCCTCCGACCAGTCAGACTAAAGTGCGCGCCCTGTATGAAAATGCCGCAGCCAATATCTATACCATCCAAAAAAACGGGAAAAAAATGTTAATTTATCAGACGCCTTACTTTAATGAAGGCCGGTTTGCCGGTATGGTCGAAATGTGCCTGGATCTGCCTGCCTCTATCCCGCATTTCGACCGCGATAAACCTCAAATAGAATCTTGAACAAGCATTTGTTTTCTAAAACATTGTTCTGTCTTGATACATTCCCTTATGGCTGGGGAAAATAATTTATTCTCTGCCAATTGCTTGTCCTCGTGAAAATTCCCATTCAATTAAGCGCTTGATTTATCTGCCTCAATGGTCTATTACTTCACCGCTATAATAATAAGAATTGCGAGGTTATTATTCACAAGCAGGAGCATTTCATGATGGAAAAAGCGCACATTGGTTTGATCGGCTTGGCAGTCATGGGGCAGAATCTGGTCTTGAACATGAACGGTCACGGCTTCCGCGTGGCTGTTTTCAACCGCACAGTCGAGAAAGTGGATGAGTTTCTTCAAACCAGCGCGGCTGGAACACTTGTTGTAGGTGCTAAATCATTGCATGAGTTGGTCAGCCTGCTGCGCAAACCGCGCCTGGTCATGTTAATGGTAAAAGCCGGCCAACCAGTAGATGATTTTATCGAACAACTCATCCCGCTGCTCGATGCGGGCGATGTCATTATCGATGGCGGCAATTCCAATTATCAGGATAGCATCCGCCGCACTTCGCAGTTGGAAGCCAAGGGTCTGCTGTTCGTCGGCACCGGCATCTCGGGCGGCGAGGAAGGTGCGCGTCATGGTCCTTCCATCATGCCGGGCGGTTCACCGGCTGCCTGGCTTTTAGTCAAGCCGATTTTTCAGAGCATCGCCGCTAAGGTGGGTGAAGCCCAAGAACCCTGCTGCGACTGGGTGGGCGAAAATGGCGCCGGTCATTTTGTAAAGATGGTGCATAACGGCATTGAGTATGGTGATATGCAATTGATCGCTGAAGCGTATCATTTGATGAAGGAAGGGCTGGATTTGGATGCGGATGCCATGGCCGGGATTTTTCGAAAGTGGAATCGCGGTAAACTGGATTCTTACTTGATCGAAATTACGGCGAATATTTTGTCATTCAAGGATGATGACGGGCAGCCTCTGCTGGATAAGATCCTGGATGCTGCCGGGCAGAAGGGTACCGGCAAGTGGACCGGCGTCTCTGCTCTCGAATTAGGCATCCCGCTTTCGCTGATCGTTGAAGCGGTTTTTTGCCGCGCGCTCTCGGCGTTAAAATCTGAACGCCTGCGGGCAGCCCGCCAGCTCAGCGGACCATCCGCTCAAATAACTCAGGATGCATCCGCTTTCGTCAACGACCTGCGCGATGCGCTGTATGCCTCCAAGATCATCTCCTACACGCAGGGTTACATGCTCATGCGTGCTGCCGCCAAGCATTACCAATGGAATCTCAATTATGGCGGCATCGCCCTCATGTGGCGCGGAGGATGCATCATCCGTTCTGCCTTCCTCGATGAGATCAATCAGGCTTTCCAAAGGCAACCACATTTGGAAAATTTGCTGTTAGATGAGTACTTTACCAACGAAATTCATGCTGCCCAGCCTGCCTGGCGGCGCGTCCTTTCGGCTGCGCTGCAAACGGGTATCCCCACACCGGCCATGTCCAGCGCTCTTTCTTTTTATGATGGCTATCGCCGCGGCTGGCTGCCCGCCAACCTGCTGCAGGCTCAGCGCGATTATTTCGGTTCGCATACTTACGAGCGCGTCGATCAGCCGCGCGGGCAGTTCTTTCATACCAACTGGACCGGACAGGGCGGAGATGTTACTTCGCAGACTTATCAGGTGTAAAAAATATACGAGTAAGAATCTTTATTGACAATTTTGCAATTAACAAATGCTATTGAATGACTTAATTCAATAATTGCCATTTTTATTAATTAGATTATTTATTAATATTATCCATCTTGTCAATAAAATTATTTCCCAAGATTGAAACCTAATCTTGGTTTAGGTTTTTCGATTTGAAAAAATGAGTTCAAATTTTCCATTTTTACTTGGTTTTTTGGAAATCCTGGATACCAAGAAGTATTTATTTTAATAATAAATCCATTACTATTTTTAATTTCCAAATTTTCCGAAGGAATATTTTTAAGGTAGAAAGACAATATTGAAGCGGCAGCAATTTTTCTGAGTTCCTCTATTGAATATTTTCTACTGAAAGTACCCGATATTTGTACATGGATTTCTTTTATTATTTTTTGCTCTTCTTCAACCTGAAAAATAAATACACTGTAATCTCCACGTGATGGCCCATCTTTAATAAACTGATATTTGATTTTCATTCTTGCCTCAAATGATCTTAATAATCTAAGAAACCCTTTTTTTAAAATCTTTTACTATATCTTTTAAAATCATTGTATTATTTGTTGTAATAAAAACATACTTAAGAAACAAAAAAAAGAAAATCATAGAAACAACCAATATAAAACCTCCTATTACTGTTGTTTTTATGTAAAACTCGCTTGGTATTTTTAAAGACATTTCAGTTTCCATTAATGTCAAATTCCTCAAATAAACGGATTGGTAAAGTTGTATTCCAGAAAAGAATAAACCCGTAAATAATAAAAAACAAACAATAGAAAAGATCACAATTCCATAAGATTTTCTTAGTTTATATTCATCTTTGAGTTGATTTATCCGCCATTTTAATAAATCAAATTTAAGATTATCATATTCTTTTTTCATTTCTTTTTCATTATTTTCAAACATATTTTTCTGATTCATTAATTCAAAAAATAAATCTTCATTAGTATTGGGTATGATTGCACTTCCAGAAGTGAAATAAGATTTTCCTCTCATCTCATCCCAATAATCTGATGCACCAGCATTTGAATTCATTCTATCCTCCTTAAGAAATGACCAATTTTTAGATACCAAAATCTTGTTAGAAAAGTTTTTGTTGAAAATTTTTAATAGTTACTTAATAATAATGCTTTTTTTAAATACCTGAATCTTAATGTTCTGCTCATATACATTAACTCAGCACGACCATTTCGGCGCACATACCTACGAGCGCGTCGATCAGCCGCGCGGGCAGTTCTTCCACACCAACTGGACAGGACAGGGCGGAGATGCTACTTCGCAGACTTATCAAGCCTAGCGAGAGCGATTGGTGAGGAAAGCTTTTTTCATATCCCTCGAGTTGGTATGTAGAACAAGGCAATTCAAGGTATTTTTTTGGTCCATTCGGCAAGTTAGTTTTTTCCTCCCCTATTCCGCAATGAAGAGAATATCACTGGTGCCGCGTTCTTTATTTCTGCCCAGCGGATTATTGACCACCCTGCCCATAAAATACATGGTGGCCGAGCCGCCGCCATCCAGGTTATAAGCAACACTGCAACCCAATTCTTCGAACATTAATGCAAATTCCATCAGCGTCGCTCCTCTGCTGTATCCCCGGCTGCGTCCATCCACAACGATGAAGACAAAATGGTTCTCATCAATTACCCCTACACCGGTCCTGGGCTGCTCTCCTTGGATAGGATGATTGCCAATGTTCGTATCAATCTCGACCTTAGAAATGTATTCAACGATCTCGCCGTTCTCAAGCAGCGCAGGCCCAAATGAAAATGTGTTCCAGACTCCACTATCCAGCAGATCCTGGCCGTTAGTCTGAGATTCATCATAGATTTGCATCTGTCCATCCACAAAAAAAGCCAGGCCGATTCTCGCTGGTTCATCCCGAAAAAGGATGCCATTGCGAATGATGATGCCATCCTCACGAAAGCCATAATAATCTCCATTAACCGCAAATATGGCATTGTTGTCTTCTGCGATTTCGGATGTGTCGGCAATGATGTTCCTTCCAAACTGGTTATCCGCAAATGCATTTCTGAGCTCCTTGGCGTCGCTTAGCACGACATCAGCCACAAAATAGGTCATGCGCTCCTTGCCGCTGCCTGCTGCAAATTCTTGGATCGAGATTGATAATTCTGGACTCTGATAGCTCCAATCATTCGCCGTAACCTCTTCAACCGGATTGGTTCCTGGGGTTGAATCAATGGTTGTTTCTATCGGTGTTGTTTCCAGTCCCGTGTTTTCAGGAGTAGTGGCTATGGCCATTGTGCTTGAAAAGGCAGCTACATCTTGAATTTCAACATGTCTGATCAAGTAACGGTTGGCTGCTAAAATAACAATTAAACCAATCAAAAATATAACTGCTATAGTGAGTGGTTTTCTTTTACTGTTCTTTTCCATTTTTTACTCCACGGTGGTGAGAATCGCACCTGTAAAAAAAATAAATTAATATTTTGATGAATTCGTCAACAGTGCGCATTCTGTTTCTCGCTTGTGTTGTTCAGCAATGTTTTTGTTCTTTTTCTAAACAACCTCCAAAAGATATATTTGCTGCTGATTTTAAACATCTAAGTGTCTAAAAATAATAAAACACAGAGTTTTTACAATATTTTTACAATGATAGGAATAATTGAACATAAAATTATTGGAGAAATCAAATGAAAATTTTATGTTGACGGATTTAATTTTTTTCCCCTAAAAAATGTTTTATCAAAGCTTTTTACCCTACTGCCTCGTGGGACTTGCAGCTTTTCTGGAAGGACCGATCACAATCTTGACCACTGGCGCAGCGGTTTCCCTTGGAAAACTGCAAGCTTTGCCTGCCTTGTTCGCATTAATCATCGGCAACTTGACCGCAGATTTTGGATGGTACAGCTTAGGCCGCTTTAGCAGGTTGGAATGGCTGGAGCGCATTTGCATCAAAGTTGGCATTGACCTTGATGATATTAAGGAACTGGAAAAAAACATCCACCAACATGCTCCCCACTTGCTCTTTCTATCCAAATTGACCGTGGGTCTTCCCATTCCCACGCTGATCACCATCGGCCTCCATCGTGTAGAAATATCAATCTGGATTGGATGGTTGTTTATAGGTGAATTGATTAAGACTTCTATCTTGGCAACCATTGGATTCCTCTTTGCCTCAGGTGTCCAGAAAGCCTTCAATAGTGTCGAGACGGTCATGTTTATAATAACCATAGCGATCTTATTGATCGGTATTTCGTTTTTCTATTCCAGGCATCATAAAGGTTCAATAATTCGCCGTCAATTCAATGACACAAAAAATGCACAAATGAATGAGACGATAGAGACAAAGCAATCAACTCTCCCGCAAAATGATCGCGGCATCGTGGTGATCCCTGCCTGCAATGAGGAATCTCATGTGGCTGCGGTTGTGCAATCCGCGCTTAAATATCTGCCGGTCTTGATCGTTGACGATGGGTCGATAGATAACACAGCCCAACAGTCGGAATCAGCAGGTGCATTCGTCCTAAAAAATCCAAAAAATTTAGGGAAGGGAGCATCACTGCAATCCGGTTTTCAATATGCGCTCGAGCATGGATACGATTTCGCAATTACTTTAGACGCCGATGGACAGCACAACCCACATGAAATCCCGAAATTTCTGCAAGCATACGCTGATTCGCATTCCGATCTCATTATTGGGAACCGCGACTTTTCATTCATGCCGCCCATTCGCAGGCTAAGCAATACCCTCGGCACGAAAATATTTTCTTGGGCGGTCGGCAGACCAATCTCGGATAATCAGTCAGGCTATCGCCTGGTAAGCTGGCGCTTGATGGAAATCCTGGAGGGATCGGATGAACAAGGATTCGAGTTCGAAGTTGAGATGATTGTTAGATGTTTGCTGCATGGCTGCAAAATTCAATGGGTGCCGATTCAAACCATCTATGGGGGAGAAAGAAGCCACATCCAGCCTATTCGCCATGGGTTGCGCTTCATCAGAGCATGTTTGAAAGCAAATCGCGTTATGAAAAATTCTTCATAAAGCGCGAGTATGCTGATTCGGGGAAAACGAATTCGTTCACCGTTCGTTTGTGGTTTTTTTATAGTTAGGCTTCTTTGGCTTTGGAATTTATCAGAAAAAGCAAAGCCGATATTAATCCTAAAACGAGAAACGCGGATGTGAACAGTTTTGCAGATTCTTCAATAATATAGGAAAAGGTTGTGGGGGGTTCAATAAATGCGTCAGTCATTGTATGTACAGCAAAGCAAAAGAAACCTACTAAGAAATACTCAACGATATACGGGATTTGAAGTGCGGTCGGCAAGAAGCCGACCAAGACGGGCAGACTGACAACGCCATACAGAACGATTAGCAAATCATTCCAGCGGCGGATTGATGTCCGGGAGAATATTGCTTTTTTCATGAATCCAATGCTGTCGAGATAGTCGCCAAACTTTTCATGAAAATGAAGGATTTCATCCAAAGCCAGAAAAGTCAGAGCCAGAGCGATGATGAGAAAAAAAAGTCGCTGATGTTTGAGGTTCGATGGTTTCATAAAAAAGCAAACATAGGAAAGAAAGCTGGCAATAGTCAATAAGGTCACTGAAAGAATGGTGATCGAGCCATCCTCGGAATAAAAATTATGGGCAAACCGATAACCTTCCGGACGAATGAAAACCGAAAAGGATATGAAAGCAAATATTATGATTAAAAATACACTTGAGATGAGGAAAAACTCCAACTCAGAACTGTTTGGGCGGTTTTTATATGCGGATTGAATTTTTTTTAAGTATCTTTGAAAAATGATTTCTTTCATAAATTCTCACTGCAAATAAGTATTTCAAACTTATATAAATATCTCATTATCGAAATGTCAAGGGCAATATTTTGCCCATTGTTCAGCGATGAAATTCTTCAATAAAATCGTCTCGGATACATTATCCACACGATTCCCATTTTCCCATTCTTGCCAGACAAATTCAATCCCAACAAACCCTTTATAACCACAATCGATCATAGATTTCACAACTTTTTGATAATCTATCTTGTTTTCTGAAAACACAGTCTGTAAATGACCGGGCGCTGCGTTGCGAGCATGGAAATGTGAAGCATAGGGCATGAGAATGCTGTATTCCTCCTGTGGAATTCCTAAGCGTACAAAATGAGTGTAATCAAGCGTAAGTGTCAATCCCGTTGTGCTCTTTACCAATCGTTCAGCTTGTTTAGGCTGTTGGACTAATGAACCAACATGTGCCTCAACTCCTAAAATCAGGGCATACTCTTTTGCTCTTTCAGCATACCATCCCAGTTCATCCACTGCACGATTAAAATCACCCTCGTAATCGTCACCAAAATCGACTCCTGGCAAAATGGTAACATGCTGAGCGCCAATGAATTTAGCGTACTCAAGCGTTTTCAAAAACCAGTCCCGCGTAAATTCCCGCCTGGTTTTATCCGGATGATTCACTGCGTAAACTGAAAAATCATTATCACATTGCAGGAACACATCAGCTACTACGAGTCCTTGAGTATTCAATTTCGACAACAATGTTTCCGCGTTCTTTTTCAAAGACTGGAATTCACTGGAGGGTTGAAGATGAGAGCGTCCTTCAAACAAACCAATGTCCACTCCATCAAAATCCATCATAGCAATCAATGCCAGCACATTTTCATGCTTCAATAAAGGAAATGTAAAATCCGAACAAGCGTATTTGGGATTCATTTTTCACCATCCGTTTCAATAAGGAATATTAACCCGTAAACATACCACCATTGATATCAATAACCGCTCCAGTAATGAAACTGGCTTTTTCAGAAGATAGAAAAACAACGAGATTGGCAATATCCTCTGGCTTCCCAAGTCGTTTAATTGGCACGGACTCGCGTAATTCTTGGATCTTCTCAGTGGTGAAAGCTTTAAGGATATCCGTTTCCGTAGTCCCCGGCGCCACAGCATTAACATTGACCTTATAACCTGCCAATCTTCGGGCAAGGCCAAAGGTTAATCCAATAATGCCAGCCTTTGTGGCTGAATATCCCAGGCCATTAGCAATTCCGCCCATTCTCCCTGCTAAAGAGGAGATGTTGACAATTTTACCGCTTCCATTCTTTTTAAAGTAAGGTAGTACTTTCTGAGACATGAAGAAAACGCTTTTTAGATTGATGGCCATCATGCGGTCCCATTCCTCTTCAGTGATATCTTCAACCTTTGTGGAATGTAGAATGCCCGCATTATTTACCAAAATCTGTATATTCCCTAATTCCTCTGCTGTCGTAGTTACAGCTTTTTCAATATCAGATACTCTTGAAACATCACAATGGAAATATGCTGCTTTGATACCATCTCTGGTCATTGAGTGCACAAATGATTGTCCTTCTTCATCATCAATATCATAGATTGCAACCGACGCACCTTCTTTAGCAAATTCCTCGACTATTGCGCGACCGATTCCTCGCGCTCCACCCGTAACAATGGCTACTTCACCATTAAATTGCATTGAAAATACTCCTTTCATCCAAATTTGTTCTTAGAACATCTATATAACCATTACTTCAAAAAGAAAATTATTTTTTTGTTTTTGACGCAATTTTGATTTTTTGGCTTGCGATGGCAAATATTAGAATCACACCAACCACTACTCTTTGCCAGTATGACGAGACTCCCAGCATGTTTAATCCATTTCCTAAAACACCAATCAACAAAACACCAATGGCAGTACCCACCAATGATCCACGCCCACCTTGCAGGCTGGTTCCTCCAATCACTACTGCCGTAATGCTGTCCAGATTCAAATTTGTCCCTGCATTTGCATCAATTGCCATAAGGTGGGCGGATTGTATAAATACAGCAACAAAAGCTAGGAAACCAACAATGATGTAAGGAACAATTTTATATGCATAAACCGGTACGCCTGAGTAACGAGCAGAAAGCTCATTACTGCCAATAGCATAAATCATCCGACCAGTTTTTGTGTAGGTAAGGAATAAATAGCTAAGCAGGAAAACAATCAATAGAACAAGAACATAACTCGGTATACCAAATACTCGGAAATTATCAATTTTCTCTAAAATAACTGGAAGATTTGAAACAGCTTTCGAGTTCGATATGATATATACAATTCCATGGTATATCGACATCGTTCCAAGGGTTACAATGAATGGTTCGAGTTGGGTAACGGAAACCAAGAATCCGTTGATAAAACCGCATAATATACCAATTGCTAATCCTGCCATTAAACCTTCCGCAAGGCCAACTTCTTTCACCAAAAAACACATTACCCAACCAGATAGAGTAAAGGTGCTTCCAATAGATAGATCAATACCCCCCGTCAGCAACACCATGGTTTGGGCAATTGCCAGAATTCCAATGGCGGAAATTTGATAGAGTATGTTGTAGAGATTTTTTGTTTTCAAAAAATATGGTGATGTTATCGAAAAAACAATAAAAAGCACAATCAAAGCTATGCCGACGCCAATTTCATTGCTGTTGTTTCGAATAAACTCTGTAAATTTTTTGCTTTGTGAATTGTTTTTCATATGTTACTCACTTTACTGGAATCATTTCTTTAAGAATCTTTGGTTCGGTAGCATCCTTACGCTGAAATATTTCAGCCACCCTTCCCTCATTGATTACTACTATCCGATCGCATATAGCAATAAGCTCTTGAAGTTCACTGGATACCATTATGATCGCTTTACCTTCCTTCGCCAGATTTTTTATCAAATCATAGACTTCAGTCTTGGTACCCACATCTATACCTCTGGTAGGCTCATCAAAAATATAGACAGAAGGATTCTGTGATAACCACTTTGCTAATAAAACTTTCTGTTGATTTCCTCCGGATAAACTGTTAGCTTTTTGGTTCAATGAGTGGTATTTCAGTGCAAGTTTTTTTGCGATTTCGAGGTTTTGCACTTCAAATTGTTTTTCATTCACAATCAAGCGATCTTTTTGATTCATTTCAACCTGACTCATATTGGAGCAAATCGGCAAATCAATCGCTAATCCTTTGCCCTTGCGATCTTCTGGCACGAAGGAAATCCCCTTCCTTACCCTCTGCTTGGTAGAAAGGGTATCTATTAATTCGCCATTCAACCGAATACTGCCGCTTACCTGTTCTCGAATACCGAATATTGTCTCCATGATTTCAGTACGACCTGCTCCAATCAATCCAGCGAATCCCAATATTTCACTCTCGTGTACTGTAAATGATACATTTCGAAAAGAGACCCCATCCGATAAGTCTTCAATTTCTAAAACAGGTTGCCCTATCTCAATCTCTTCTTTTACTCCGTAGAAATCCTTAATATCGCGACCCACCATATATTTAACCAATTCATGCTCATTGAGGTCTTTGACTGGCAATCTGCTTTTAACAATTTGTCCATCACACAATACAGTGACAATATCTCCGATTTCAAATATTTCTTTCAATCGATGAGTAACAAGAATAATCGAAACATTTTCCTTTTTGAGTCTTCGAATTAATGAAAATAATTGCTCAACCTCAGTTATTGAAAGTGTGGTTGTTGGCTCATCAAAAATGAGCAAATTGTTTCTTTGGGAAATCGCTTTGACGATCTCAACGATTTGTTGCTGAGCCAAAGTTAAATTCTCTACTTTAGTAGAGGCAGTAGGTAGATTAGACAGGTTAAATTGCTCAAATAGTCTTTCAGTTTCCTTATTAATTAATTTACGGTTAAGAATTCCATTTTTATAGCTTCTTTTTTCG
>ENA-ORXD01000809-ORXD01000809.1-sediment-metagenome-genome-assembly--contig:-NODE-809-length-33263-cov-47.127403_pt1 | contig 33263 bp, 33 predicted proteins | sample MGYA00237862_ERZ511471 | MGnify/ENA metagenome assembly ERZ511471 | reverse complement strand
CATATACGTTCCCTGAACCATCCGCCGCAAGATAAACGGGACTAAATAATGACCCATTCGCGGTTCCGTATGAACCCCACGTCGTCAGGAAGGTGCCCGTCGAAGTGAACTTCTGGATGCGGTTGTTACCGCAGTCCACGACATACACGTTCCCTGAGCCATCCACTGAAACCCCAGAGGGAGTATTGAACGACCCATCCCCGGTCCCTTCCGACCCCCAAGCCGCCAGGAATGTGCCCGTCGAGTTGAACTTCTGGATGCGGTTGTTATTCGTATCTCCGACATACACGATCCCTGAACCGTCCACTGCGACCCCACGGGGATAGTTGAACGACCCATTCGCGGTCCCGTACGATCCCAAGGTTGCCAGGAAGGCGCCGGTCGAGTTGAACTTCTGGATGCGGTGGTTACCATTGTCCGCAACATATACGTTCCCGGAGCCATCCACTGCAACCCCCCAGGGACCGCTGAACGACCCATTCGCGGCTCCGGATGACCCCCACCGTGTGATGTATGTGCCCGTCGAAGTGAACTTCTGGATGCGGTTATTCCCCGAGTCCGCGACATACACATTCCCGGAATCATCCACTACAACCCCTATGGGAACGAAGAACGACCCATTCGCGGTTGTCCCGTATTTCCCCCACGTTGTGAGGAAGGTGCCTGTCGAACTGAACTTCTGGATGCGGTGGTTAGCCGTGTCCGCAACATATACGTTCCCGGAGCCATCCACTGCAATCCCATAGGGACCGCTGAACGACCCATTCGCGGTTCCGTATGAACCCCACTGGAGCTCGTAAACATAGGATTCAGTTGCTGCACCTGGCATAACGGTGACCAGTATAATCAGGAGCACGCCAATCAGTACCATAACGAGAGCACTTCCTGCTCTCTTCCCACCGCTTTTCCCTTCCATCGGTATCATGAATCAACCTCAAAAAAAAGATCACGGAGGGGGAGATACGATCTCTCGGCATTCCTGCAAGGAGACGTGGTCATCTGACATCCCCCCGGGATTCTCTATAATTGGATGTTATCAGATGTGGGCTTAACTATTTCTAAAAAAAACGGGAATTGATTTTGAAAATTTCAGACACAGAGGAGATGTCCTGATCGCGCTGGCCGGTATCAGGCTGAACCTGTGGATCATATGGTATGTCCTGGTGAAGTGGCCCGGGGCATGGGATCAGCCCTTGCCGCCGCTCGGGTTCCTGTCTGCGGGATGAGTGCGCTGCTCCTGGGTCGTCTACACGATCCTGCGAAGTTTCTATCCTCACCCCGCAAGATTGGAGGATGAATTACCTCCCTACAATCAAGGCATACCCCGTGGTGCGGGATGAACCGGGCACCCTGCCGGATGTATGCCCGGACCTGCGGGCATGGCATTTAGGGGCGGGCAATGTGGAGCTTGGACGCGCATGGATTTTATACATAAAGATGAGAAAATAATCCTTTTGCGGGCGTATTTCCATTTTGGTTCTATCAAACCGGCATTAAAATAGCATATAGATTATAACTCTTATTCTGACCCCGCCTGAGGCTTATTAGTTTTATTTACTCGAAAGAAACAGAAAAAATTGCATTGGATATCATACAAGGATTAGAACATGAAATGGAGATTCATCGAACATATTCAAAGGAATATGGATATTGCTTTTTCATAATAAAAAATAAAAATTCGGAATAAAATGAAAAGAAAATAAGTTTTTTCCGGGCAGATTGAGAGGTATGACCTCTTAAAACAGCATCAAAAATGCATACAGATTATAATTTTTATTTGAACACTTCCTGAAGGCTTGCGGAAAAAAGATAGTATCTGGATCCCTGTCCCATCAGGGATCTCAGCCTGCTTTCAGACTGTTCCGGCCGGTCATGGGGGTATCATTACTGCATCAATGACGTGGATGACCCCGTTGCTGGCTTCAATATCGGTTATGACAATGGTGGCATTATCCACCATGACCGTACTCCCGTCAACTTTAACCTCCAGGGGGCTTCCCTGAACGGTCATCAGGGATGTCTCCTTGACCACGTCAGCAGCCATGTACTTCCCGGGCACGACGTGGTACAGGAGGATCTGGGTCAGATCCCCTTTTGGATCCTTGAGAAGGGTCTCCACGGTGCCGGGCGGCAGTTTGGTGAAGGCATCATCTGTCGGGGCGAAGACGGTGAAGGGGCCTGGTCCGCTGAGGGTATCAACGAGATCGGCAGCCCCGACTGCAGCTACCAGGGTAGTAAATCTTCCGTCTGCAACGGCTGTTTCAACAATATTCTTCATCGGTTCGGGCGTCGGTGCTGGTGTTGGAGTTGGGGTTGGTGTTGCTGGAGGTGTCGGTTGCGTGCAGCCTGCCGCTGCAAGCGTTACCATGATGAGGAGTATCAAGACCCACACGGTTCGGTTCATAACCTTCCTCTCCTTTCCCCTCTGATCGGGGTAATTACTACACATCGCCAGATCCATTAAATGTTTTCGTGCCGTTTTCTCCCGGCCGATCATGACGAAGGTTCAATGGAGACGCTCAAAGTTAATGAAAAACGGGCTGAAAACGGAAGAAGAGATAACGGGAAAATTCCCGTTGTGAGTGGGCGTGGGATCTCGTATGCAGCGAAAAAGGTATCTTTACCTCCCGCACGCGTATTCGATGCCCCTGTTGATACAGGCGATGGCCTCGTTCTCCCGTCCCAGTCTCTTCAGGGTCAGTCCCTTGTTGAACCATGCTTCAGATGATTCGGGGTCGATCCTGAGGGCTGTGTCATAACACTGGAGAGCCTCATCGCACTTTCCGAGGTAGTCAAGGAAATTGGCCTTCTCGTTCCAGGCTGTGGAATTCTCCGGATGGGCTGCAATTGCCCTGTCAAAGTACTCGAGGACTTTATCCGGGTGTTCCTTGTGCTGTGTGTCTACCGCCAGGCGGTAGAAATATTCTGCTTCGTGTGGGATTTTTCCAACTTTCTTCATAGCTCATACCTCCTTTCCCGGTTACCCGAGGGCAAGTTCAATTCCGCGGTTGATACAGGAATCCGAATCCTGGCTCCTCCCCATCTTCCTGAGCGTCAGTCCCTTGTTGAACCAGGTCTCAGCCGCTCCGGGGTCGAGGGTAAGCGCGGTATTGTAGCAGGCCAGGGCTGCATCCAGGTCTCCCATAAGATCCAGGAAATTGGCCTTCTCGTTCCAGGCTCCGGCATAACCCGGTTCCAGGGCAATGGCCCGGTCAAAGTATTCCAGAACGCTCTGCGGGTTCTCCCCGGCCCCTGCATCCAGCGCAAGCCGGAAGAAATACTGGGCATCCTGCGAGATGCTCACGGTCTTTTTCTGCATATTCCTGTTTGTCCCCCTTGTGGTCATGCCAGGGCGATTGTTCCGGTCTGTTCCCCGACAAACCAGAATAATTTGCTTTTTTAAATATATTTTTGCAATATATTATTGAATAAATAAATTGCATGGCAGTGATGCACAATGTGTCGGTTTCTGAAGTGCATGGCACTACAGCAGTGCACTGCGGCGGAGAACGTGCCTGATATTAACAAAGTATTATTTACTTTTAAGTATTTTAATTGAATTTCAACCGTATAAAGGCGCGCACAATCCCGAAATCTCCCCGGACACCCTGCATCCGTGCCATTGCACGGCAGATATGAAGCCCACGTCTATGTCGCCTCTGGCAGCTCCCTGCTGCACGCATACACCAGGCACCGCAGATCCGGAAAAGATGGATGGAAGCAGAACATGCCCGGGGTGCCGCCACCGGTATGGGTCGTTCGGGCATTCTTGAAGAAGGGAGGGTTTGAGCTTACGGATGATTTCGATTTCTGCCGGTTATTCGTCATGGTCCCGGAGGTCCGTAACAGTTCCGGGATAGTACTCCGCTGTGTGATCGCCGGACCTGGTAAGGTCTCTCTGCCGGTTGCCCGGCCCCTGAAACAGATGCTCCGTCGAATGGGGAGTGAGTCGGTGGAAAGAAGGGGTGGCGTTTCTGTTTGAACAGAACGGGGTGAGTTCCAAGTGCCTTCACAGTCGCATGGCAAAAGATAAAAGGCATGAAACGACTAGTTAAGTTAACCTGCAAAGGTGTGAATTATGCAGATGAAATACGTCCAAACGACATGTCCGTACTGCGGAACAGGCTGCAGTTTAAATCTTGTTGTTGAAAATAACAAGGTTACGGGCATCGCCCCTTACCAGCGTTCACCGGTGAACCAGGGGAAGTTGTGCCCGAAAGGCACCTATGCCCATGAGTTCATCAATCACCCCGACCGCCTGACGAAGCCCCTCATCAAGAAGGACGGCAAATTCGTCGAGGCGAGCTGGGATGAGGCCTACGACCTGATCGCCAAGAAGTTCAAGCAGTACAAGCCCGACGAGTGTGCCTGTCTCTCCTCAGCCCGTGTATCAAACGAGGAGAACTACGCCATGATGAAGTTCGCCCGCGGCGTGATGAAGACCCGTCACATCGACCACTGCGCACGGCTCTGCCACGCATCCACGGTCGCCGGGCTCGCGTCAACCTTCGGCTCGGGGGCCATGACCAACTCCATCCTGGATATTGCAGAGTCCAAGTGCCTCTTCATCATCGGGAGCAACACCTTCGAGCAGCACCCGCTGATCGGCCGGAAAGTGATGCAGGCCAAGGCGAACGGTGCGAAGCTCATCTATGCCGACCCGCGCCTTACTCCCACCGGGAAGCAGGCCGACCTCTATATGCAGTTCCGGTCCGGTTCGGATGTCGCTATCTTCAACGGCCTGATGCAGGAGATCCTGAAGAACGGCTGGGAGAACAAGGAATTCATCGAGAAGCGGACCAAGGACTTCGACAAGCTGAAGGAAGAGGTCATGAAGCCGGACTACGCCCTGGACAATGTCTCAAAGATTTCGGGGATACCAGTCGACCAGCTCAAGACAGCTGCCGAGTGGATCGCAAAGTCGGGCGCAACCGCAATTCTCTACTCGATGGGCATCACCCAGCACACCACCGGTGTGGACAACGTCAGGTCTGTGGCAAACATCCAGATGCTCACCGGGAACCTCGGCAGGCCGGGCACCGGTGTGAACGCACTGCGTGGCCAGAACAACGTGCAGGGTGCCTGCGACATGGGTGCGCTGCCGGTGGTCTTTACCGGCTACCAGAAGGTCATCGATGAGGCGGCCCACAAGAAGTTTGCCGACGCATGGGGATTCCCCGATGGGATCTGCGCCCCCCAGAACGGGTATGAAGTAACGACCATGATGGATGTCCTCGCCGACAAGCCCGGTGAGCTCAAGTGCATGTACATCATGGGCGAGAACCCGTTGATCTCGGACCCTGACATCCACCACGTTGAAAAAGCATTCAAGAACCTCGAATTCCTGGTGGTGCAGGACATCTTCATGTCCGAGACCGCCGCGCTGGCCGATGTTGTGCTGCCCGCCTGCTGCTATGCAGAGAAGGATGGTACCCAGACCAGCACCGAGCGCCGTGTCCAGATGTGGAGAACGGCACAGGCTCCGCCGGGACAGGCAAAGCTCGACTGGGTGATCATGAAGGAGATTGCCACAAAGATGGGCTACGGGAAGCAGTTCGCCTGGAACAGCGCCGAAGATATCTTCAACGAGATCGCCAAAGTGACACCGTCCTACGCCGGCATGAACTACCAGCGGCTGAACAAGCCCGAGGCTCTGCACTGGCCCTGCCCGGCTGCGGATCACGCGGGAACCCCGATTCTCCATAAGGAGAAGTTCGCCCACCCCGACGGCCTGGGTGTCATGTTTGGTGTTCCCTACAAACCCCCGGCAGAGGTTCCTGACGCGGAATACCCGTTCATCCTCACCACCGGCCGCTGCCTGTGGCACTGGCACACCGGTACCATGACACGGCGGTCCAAAGACCTCGAGGCAGAAGAGCCGACCGGGTGGATCGAGATCAATCCGGAGGATGCGAAACAACTCGGCATCACGAACAAGGAGATGGTCCGGGCGATCACCCGCCGTGGCCAGGTGGATGTGCCGGCAAGGGTCACCCCGGATATTATGAAGGGGGTCATGTTCATGCCCTTCCACTTCAAGGAATGTGCGGCCAACATACTCACCAACAATGCCCTCGATCCCATCGCCAAGATCCCGGAGTACAAGGCCTGTGCTGTGAAAGTGCAGAAGATTGCGGAGGGGAAGTAACATGGGACTCTTTTCATCCAAACCGGAGATGAAGAAAGGTGATATGGTCTATGCATGGACGAACGACCAGGATATTGCCAAAAAAGCTGAATGCGGCGGTGCGGTCACCACGCTCCTCAAGTATGCCCTTGAGAACAAGATGGTGGATGCCGTACTCGTGATAAAGAAGGGCCAGGATGTCTACGATGCGGTCCCCACGCTGGTTACCGATCCGAAGGATCTCAAGGATACGGCAGGATCACTCCACTGTGGAACGGTGCTCCTTGCCAGTGTGGTGAAGAAGCGGTTCAACGGCGCAAAGAACATGAAGATCGGGATGACCGTCAAAGGCTGCGATCTCATGGCACTTCAGGAGCTTGCCAAGCGCAAGGAGGTCAACCTCGACAATCTCCTCCTGATCGGCGTCAATTGCGGAGGAACTGTCAGCCCCATAATGGCCCGGTACATGATTACCGAGAAGTACGGTGTAAACCCCGACCTCGTCCACAAGGAAGAGATCGACAAGGGCCAGTTCATCATCGAGTATGAAGGCGGCCACAAGGGGATCTCCATCGATGAACTCGAAGATGAAGGGTTCGGACGGAGAACGAACTGCCGCCGCTGCCTCTACAAGGTGCCCCGGCAGGCTGATCTGGCCTGTGGAAACTGGGGAGTTATCGGTGACAAAGCAGGCAAAGCAACCTTCGTCGAAGTCTGCAGTGATAAGGGTGCAGACCTCCTGTCAAAAGCGGTAAAAGGAGGAGCTCTCGCCACCGAGGCACCGGTTCCGAAGGGAATCGAAATCCGGGGCAAGGTCGAGGGCGCCATGCTGAAGCTCGGCGAGAAGTGGCGGAAGAAGGACTTTGCCAGGCTCGGAAAGGACCCCTGGACCATGATCAACAAGGAGACATCGCGCTGTATCAAGTGCTACTCATGCATTGAGAACTGCCCTGTCTGCTTCCCGGTTTCAGAGACCCTCAAGAAGTCCTATACCGTTGAGCCCGGGCAGGTCCCGCCGAACCCGATGTTCCACCTCCGCAGGTTTGCTCATATCTCTGATTCCTGCGTCAACTGTGGTCAGTGCGAGGAACTCTGTCCCATGGATATTCCCCTCGCCCTGTTCTCACACGCGATCCGGGCTGAAGGCGATGCAACCTTCGAGCCGAAACTGGGCAAGTCTGCCTACTCCAACTAACCTTTTTTTAGTTCCGGCATGTCGGATCGTCCTCTCGACTCAAAGTCCTGTGAGAGTTACCTCTTAAAATTTCAGAAACAGAAACGTATATACGGAAAAGTCATTCCGCAGGACTATCTCCCGAGTGCAAGGTCGATCCCACGGTTGATACATGCGTATGCCTCTGTCTCACGACCGATCCGTTTCAGGATGAGTCCCTTGTTGTACCAGGTTTCTGCATCGTACGGGTCGAGTTTCAACGCATGATCATAACAGGAAAGCGCTTCATCACACTTTCCCAGTTCATCGAGACAGTTACCTTTCTCATGCCAGGCGCCTGCAAAGTGGGGATCGGTTGAGAGCACCTGATCAATATAATCAAGGGCATGCAGGTGATCTCCTGCATGCATCGCTTGATGTGCCATCCGGAAAAAATAGTCCGCGTTGTGTGAAATCGTAACTACCGTTTTTTTTCCCGTATTGGCGAAATTATCCGTAAGATTTCCCCCGTTTTGGTACCATGGGTTTTCCTCCCACGGCAGAGAAAAGTGGAGGGTGAGTTTAAATAATAATTTGCAATATAATATTGTAACCATAAATTGGCAGGCAATGAGAACGCCATCATTGCATGGCACAGCTGCATGAACGTTCCGCTAACCCTGACTGCAGCCCGGTAATGATATTTAAACACAGTTGCAAAAGTTTTTAGGGATACCTCTGGAGTCTATTCCAATGGAAAATCACGGAGACCAGCGCATCAACGGAATACGGGATCTCCTGAAAGCCCAGCCCAGAGGGCTCTCAATATCAGAGATTGCTGATCGTCTTGGTCTTCAGAGACATATTATTTCAAAGGATCTCGGATATCTCCACCGGCTGGGCCAGGTGGAACTGCAGACTATCGGGACCAGCAAAGTCTACAGCTATGCAACAAAGATACCTATCACCGGAATCCTCGACTATTTCTCAGATATGATCCTCGTCCTCGATGAGAACTTTGCTATTCTCGAAGTGAACGATCCTCTCCTCCGCATGGTAAAACTCGGGCGTGATGACCTGATCGGGAACCGGATCGATGCCCATCCCTGGCCCCTCATCTCCGGTCTGAAACCCGAAGCCTTTGAAGGAGAGGGAGTGGAAGAACTGAACATATGCCCTCCGGATGAGGATGATCCGAAGGCGATTCTCCATTTCAGGGCCAGATACGTGCCCATAGTATTCGAGGACACCTCCAGGGGGATGATTATTTTCATTAAGGATGTTACCGAGCAGACACGCTTCCGGGATGCCTTCCTCCTCTCTGAAGCGCACTATAAATCGATAGTCGAGAACCAGACCGAACTCATCTTCCGGTTTCTCCCGGATGGATCCGTCACATACTCGAACTGGAGATGTGCAAAGACCTTCGGGACGACCGAATCCGGTATCAGAGGGAAGACCGTCTTTTCATTTTTTACGGGTGATGATGCCAGTCGTTTCAGGGACGCGGTCCTGACAATGGCCGCCGGGGAGCCTCTCATCCGGACCGTTTCCAGACTTGAGACGGCAGAAGGGAGCCGGCCCTTTTCAATCACTGTTCAGGCCATCCACAACGAGGCGGGGCGATTGCTTGGATACCATGGTATTGCACATGATATTTCCGCAGAACTTGAAATCGAGGAGGAGCGGAAATCCCATAGTGCCCACATGGAGTTCCTCTGCCGGAAATCACACGATTTTCTGATAAGTACCGGGAGAGAGGACCTGGTATGGCATCTCTCCAATGGTCTCTCCGAGTTGATTCCCGGTGCCGTGAATTTTGTCTTCAGCTACGATGACAAGATAGGGCAGATGAAAGCGCTTTCAGTCCGGGATGAGAAGGGAACAGAACTGCTGGAGACCGTCTTTGCCGATCATCCCATTAGCTTCATCGCCCCTCCAGTAGCACTCCGGGGAGAGAAAGAATTCGAACCGGTCATTGTCGGAAATATTGCCGAGATATCCAATGATATGGTAACCTCAATTCTCGGGGAGCCGGTTCACACGGCAATAAAGCAAGCTATCGGGCCCCGCCGGGTCTATGCAACCCTGATGATCTGGGAAGGGACTATCGTCGGAGCAGTGGCAATCTGCCTCCCCTCCGATGAGACTCTTGAAAACCGGTATCTCATCGAGACCTTCATCAGGATGGGGGCCCTTACCCTTCAGCGGCTCCTTGCCCGGAGATCTCATGACAGGAGTGACAACCGGTTCAGAATTATCGCTGAAACAGCACCCCTCCCTATCGCCATCATCAATCCCGACGGAAAATACCTGTATATTAATAAAAGGTTCATTGAAACCTTCGGGTATACACTCGACGATATCCCGACTGGCAGCAAGTGGTTCCTCCATGCATTCCCAGATGGGGAAACCAAGCAGAAAGCTCGTGATCTCTGGATCAGCGACCTGAACCGATCATCGGTAGGGGAGATCCGGCCCCGACAGTTCGGGGTGCGCTGCAAGGACGGGACATTCAAAACAGTCATCTTCCGTCCCGTGACCCTCCCGGACGGGTGTCAGCTCATTCTCTACGAAGACATCTCTGACCAGGAGGAGGCAGAGAAGGACAGGAACCTCCTCGCCGAAATTGTCCGATCCTCCCACGACGCCATTATCGGAATGACCACGAGCGGGAAGATCCAGACCTGGAATCCGGGGGCACAACGTATCTATGGATATTCAGCCGATGAAGTCCTCGGGAAGGATATTGACATCATCTTCCCGGAATCCCGGCTGCATGAGAAAGACATGCTCCTGGCAAAAGTCTCGCAGGGGGAATTCATATCCGATTTCGAGACCGAACGGAAGAGGAAAGACGGGAAGAACATCGATGTTTCGGTGACCATCTCACCCATTTTTGACCGGAATAACCAGATTATCGGGACATCGACCATCGTCAAGGATATCTCGGCAAGAAAAGCTGAAGAGCGGTTACAAAAGCTTGAATCCCAGTACCGGGATTTGGTTGATTCCATCAATGTCGGGATCTACCGCAGCACTGGAGATCCCGAAGGAAGGTTCCTCTGGGGAAATACTTCACTGGTCAGGATCCTGGGGTACCCGTCTTTCCAGTCTGTTCAGGATCTGCCGGTCTCTGATCTCTTTCTCAGAGCACAGGGCAGAGAAGATCTCCTGAAGGAACTGAAGGACGAAGGGTTTGTACGGAACAGGGAAATCCTCCTGAAGAGACAGGATGGTTCGGTCGCCTATGTCCTGGTAACCGCTCTCGCAACGTTTGACAACAACGGACAGATTGCTTACATCAACGGGATCGTTGAAGATGTGACCGAACAGCGTGTCCTTGCCCGGAAACTGGCGTCGCTCCAGGGATCCGATTCCTGAACGGTTATCCGCTTCACTGGAGAAATCTGCATCAGCAGGAGAATCTATAGAGAATATGAGCACCTTTCTAGTGACCCCTCCATTTCCACTGGAAATATCCATGTATACCCAGAAGATGCGGACGACCACCACAACCATACCGGTGAATAGCTGAACCGTCTGTTCATTCCCGAAGCATGAGGATACGAAACCTGACCGGGCTGATGCAGTACGGTCATATACACGGTCACTACGTCTCTTCCCGGGATTATCAGGCTGCTTCGGGTGCCGGTAAGGTAATCTCGGTATAATACGGCGGATAGAATATGATCCTTCCTGCCCGGAGCGGATCGGTGAAGACAACCTGATCCCCGTCCCGGTTCGCGGTAATCACGTATGAATAGAATCGCAACCGCTGGTACTCGGGTCTCCTGACCAGGTCATCAAGTTGTTGAGGGGTGGTATTTCTGTACTTCGGGAAGATCTGCTCCGGACCTGATCCCGAGAGGAGATTCAACAAAGAAAGGATATACCTCTCATCATCTTCTGCGAGTATGAACCACCGGAAAGGGTGAAGTGTGGGAATGGCTCTCCCCCGGGTGCCGGCCCGTACAGCAAGGGCGATGCCACCACTGGCGAGAATGAACAGGATGAAGAATGCAGCATATATCCATATCAGGGTTGGCGCGCCCAGTCCTGACAGGGAGATTGTGGCAAAGATGAGGCTTGCTGCAAAGAGGGCGAGGCTTGGGCCAGGGAATATCCCCGCCGTATACTTCTGTGGAGAGACCGGATAAAGAAGTGGGATTCCCGGGTAGGCGAGCGCATCAAGGAAAAGGTGGGTGAAGGTTCCGAAAATGAAAAAAATTCCCATCAGGAACCAGGTGAAACCCTGTTCAGGAACGGGAAATGCTCCCCATGCAACGGCAACAGCACTACCGGTGAGAGCAAGGGGCGCCATGGCAACAGCTCCCGGGATGCTATGGGTGACCCCTCCGTGGGTAAACATGTACAGTGACGGGTAGCGATCGGAGAACGGTTTAAAGAAAATATCGATGTCCGGAATGATAGCCCCCAGGACCAGGGCAAAAAGATATGGCCCGGAGAGCGTAGTTTGTGCAGCAAGCATGACCGCAAGGGCATGGGTCAGGGAGTCCACATCAGACGTTCGTCCCGCCATCTCAAAAGGATAAGGACTGTGCACCATGGGAATACAGTATGACACCCGGTCATCAGGCATCAGCATATCCTGACCCCGGACGGCGAAGGATATTCCTTCCAGCGGATATCGCAATTGCCGCCGGTGGACCAGCGCATCTGTGCCGGGAGGATGATGGCAACCATCGCAAATCGCGGATTTACAGCGGGAAAGAATGAAGGTCTGAAAAGTTGGCAAGAGAAGAGGGAGACCCGGGAGGGCCCTGTTCTCCGGATGATTCCGGTCAGACGGGGTGATATTCCTTTACCGGCACCATCGGGGTATACCCGTCGAGGACGCGGGAAAGGTCACGATACCCCACAACATAGAGGTGGCGGCGTATGAGGGCGGTCAGATCCTGTTTCTTGGGATCGAGTATGGGTGAGAGCCAGGCAGTTCCTTCCCGCTCGCCGCTCTGGTCGACGACCTCGACCATACCGTGGACCATCAGGGCAGGGATATCCTCCGGGGTGATAAAATATCTGGCTCCGGATATCTCCATTGAGAGTCCCCGGCCCGAGCGGCGTGCGGTGCCCGCACGTGTATATGAGACGGATGCCACCTTTCCCATGTCACTTCACCACAGATAATCTATGGATGAGAGAGTATGTAAAGGTGGCGTCTGACGAATTATTTCGCTTATTTTTGCGAAATAAAGATTTATAGGGGTTTTCGATGCCGACGAAAACCACCGGTACTTCACGTCTTTTACCTGCGTTTTTCTGCATTCATATGCCCGGAATGGCCGTGATATGTAAAAATACGGGTTCTCTGCCCGGCCTTTATAGAAAGATTTATAAATACATCGATACAACGGATGAATGAAGCCAGCATGGCCTGGTTCCTGGATTAAGCAGAAAATGCTGATACTCTAATTGATCGATGGCTGATACTCTCACGCATCAATTATGTATCCAGGCACAGGCCATGATGGTCTGTTTTTCATGATATCCGATTTTCATCGTTGAACAGGTCCTAGATCGCCTTCATTGAACCCCCGTTCAAAGAAAAAATCACGAAGCAGCGTCTAACCGTCCCATGACCGAAAGAACAGATTTTCCGGGGATTGGGAACATCTAAACATCGGAAATAAATTCTTTCCTCCCCTGTGCCTTCTCCTATCCGATAATGAGGTAGATGACAATGGAGAGGAGGAACGCAAGCAGCAGCATGCCGATGGAGAGCGGAGGGATGAAGAGCACCATGGCATTGACCGTACTTGCCATCTGGGCTATCCGCTGGGATCCAAAGACCACCACCCGTTCACAGGTTGCGGTATCGCCGCCTGCAAGCGCTGGAGAAAGGTCATCGAGCGCCTCGCGGATTGACCGATCAACGTAGGGGATGATATGATCAGGGGGTACGTTGAAGCCGACAGGGTTCTTGCCGCTGATGGTGTTGACCACGTGGGAGTCGGTGGTCATGATCTCTGCCTCATCAACCAGGGTAAGCGCGTGGTCCCTGAGAACCTCCCTGACCCCGGCAAGGACATTATTGCCATCTATCAGAACATAAGCCGTGGTCTGTCCTCCAGTCCGGATAACCAGGGTTTCTATGCCCTGGTCTCCGAAACCCTGGACCCGCGTGAAAGGGGGGATGACCTGAGAAGACCCTGCTTCCATCGGGTACTGTTCAAGACCAGGTCCTTCGTTGATAGCATGGAAGGCCGCCTGATGGTAATCAAGCGCAGCCAGGGATCCCTGCGAGATGCTTGAGATATCCCCGGTAAAACAGTTGTGGCCATCGACAAAGGCGACATGGGGGAATGAACGATGCCCTTCCGCCATGATGGCCATACCGATACCAAAGTCGATATCCTCTGTTTTTTCAGGGGACCGGGTACTGACCATCAGGAGTGTGGTGCCGAAGACCTGGTAGAGAAGCGAGACCGAACCTGAATGGTACCGGTAGGCTCTGCTCGCGCCGAACGAATACTCGGGCCGATCCCTCCCGGAACGGATTGCCGTGACAATCTTCTCGATTTCCTCTTCGGCGACAAGATTGAAGTCGTGGGTCGCTGTACCATGGGAGACCATCACCAGCTCGGGAAATGCCTTCTGGAGATATTTCGGAAGGATGCCTCCCCCGATCTCACCCATCGGCCCGGGATGGACATTCGGTACCGTGAAAATCACTCCGCGGCCTTTCTCCTTCCTGAAAAAGATGGTGACCTGCGGTACGTACACCTCTTCCCCGATTTCACGGAAGAAGTCCTCCATAGTCTTTGACCCATCGGTCAGGTGAGCGATGAATGTGTTGAGGAAACTGAGAATGTGGATATGGAAAGCCCGATAAAGCGGGCGATCGATCGCCCACATCAGGAGAATGAAGCCGGTCCCGAATACCAGGTGGAGGAGCAGAGCCAGCAGAAAGAACGGCGGGTCAAAAAACACCAGGCCGATCAGAAGCCCGGTTCCACTCTGGGTGAGGGCCGGAACGATGATCCGGCTTAAGCGGAAGTCGACAATTGCGGCGAGAACGATAAGCCGGGAACCGAACATGAACCCTATCGCGATGGCATAGGACAGAGAGAGCAGGGTAACACTCACCACCATGCCGGTGAGGGTAATGATGACGCTGATAACCGTGCAGGAGAGGGCAAGCAGGGCCGAGCGGTTCCAGGTCAGGCGTCTACCGGAGAGGGATGCCAGCGGGCCGGTCAGCAGGGCACCGGCGAGGGCCGGGATGGTAAATGCCAAAGTTCCGAAGAAGCGGATACTCGGTCCAAACCGGAAGCTTGCACCATCGATCAGAAATCCGAGAACTACAATGATGGCGAGAGAAGTCGGCCAGGAGGGTGCTGAAAATATGTATTTTGAGAGCCCCTCCATTTTGACATCCCCATTGATAATACTCACCGTATTCCTCCTGATAGCCAGGTTCAGTGCTGCCCGGTCCCCAAAATATCCTCCGGATTTCCGAATGCCTGCCTATACCGATCTGCCATCTGCCCCCAGTCAGGAAGATTCGTCTGACAGCCGGCGACCTCGACGGCGAACGATGCACAGACGGTTCCAACCCTGCAACAGGTGAGCGGGGGAAGATCCCGGGTAAACGCGGTCAGGAATCCGGCCCGATATGCATCTCCGGCACCGGTCGGATCTGCCATCCGGACCGGAACGGCGGGGATATGCCATTCCTCTCCCCGCACATAGAGCGTACTCCCCCGGGAACCGCTGGTGAATATCGCCATGGGAATCTCATTGATGAGATTGTCCAACGAAAGTCCGGTTATCCGGCACATGCCCTCCACTTCGTGATTATTTGCAAACAGGAGAGAACTATGGGAGAGGATCTCACACAGCTGGTCAGCGGTATACCGGTGGAGATCCTGCCCGGGATCGAATGAGGAGAACTCTGCCCGTGAAGCGATCTTCACATTGAAGACCGGATCTGCGGTGGCCATATGGACAAATGAAAAGGACGGCGGCTCCGAAACCCTGAAGATATCCGAGGCTCCCCACTCAAAGAAGGTGATCTGGTCCCCGGCTTCATCCGTGAACATGAACGCAGTCGGGGTGTGGGTCCCGGGAACAATATAGAACTGTTTCTTTACTCCGAGGCTGTGCAGCCAGGCATCGTAATCGCTTCCGGCAAAATCATCGCCGACCGCACTCACCAGTGTGACCGAACCACCAAGGCGGGCGATTCCGGCGGCGATGTTTGCGGCGCCACCTCCATAAAAGATCTTACGGTCGGTGATGGTTGCCGAACTGTTCGGGTGAGGGAGGAGGCCTACCTGGGAGATGTGATCAATAGCCGTGTGCCCGGCCACATGGATCATAGTTCGCATACGTCCTTAACCTGGAGCGGGATGTCCCGGAGGGCCTTTCCAATAACCGACCTGGCGATCTTCGCCGCATGATCCGGCGTATCGGCACGAAACACCTTCATCTCCAGCATGAGGCCGACGAGTGCTGTATTGGCAACGACCAAGGCACTATTCAGTTCCCCGTCACAGAAAGGACAGGCGAGCATCCCTGCTTCGATCTCTACATACTTGGCCGTCGGATTGAGCCGTTTTCCGGCTTCGCTGATGGCGATTCCTACGGCATCGTCAAGGGATTTTACATCCTTGATAATCCAGGCTGATTCCAGTACCACCAGATAATCGGGCATTCCTGTTCTCTCCCTCACCACTCCTCGGTATGGAGGTGCTCGGCTATCGGCATCCGTCCGGTCAGTTCTGCAGGAGGCTTTCCCCTTCCGATACAGATGATGGCGACCGGTCGGACATGGGGTGGAAGGCCGAGGATATTCTTTGTCTCTTCTTCATCAAACGCGCCCACCCAGCACGAACAGAGCTGCAGTGCATGGGCTGCGAGCAGGAGATAGGTGCCGGCGATAGTCGCATCCTGCACCGCATACAGGATTCCCCGTTCCCCATACCGTGACATCGAACGGACGTAATTTGCACAGACCACAATGAGGACGGGTGCGTCCCGGACATGGTGCTGACCGAATGCGGCTTCGGAGAGGGCTTCTCTCCGTTCAGGATCCCTGACCAACACCACATCCCAGGCTTCGAGGTTTCCTGCACTGGGGGCGGTGCTGGCACAATCCAGCAGGCAGACGATCTCCCGCTCGCTGATCTCATCGACAGAGTACTCCCTGACCGAACTCCGGCCCGCTAGAAACTCAAGGAATTCAGAGGAGTCCATGCTCTCCGAGTACCTGCCAGGCCCCCTGGGCGGCGGTGGTCACCATACTGATCGATTCCGAGAGCCTGAGTGACGCGGAACCATACTGATCACTCTCAGTAAGGCTGATCGCCTCGCTCATCAGGTCGATAGCTCTCCGGAACTCGCTAAGTTCGGTTCCGCGGTATGCAAACTGGAGTTCTGCTCTGACCGAATCCAGGACCATGACCAGCATCCTCCTCGCTCCCACCTTCTCAGCGTCAGGAAACCCTGCGAGAGCTGTTACCAGATGTGAGCAGATGATCAGTTCTGATTTGGCTCGTTCCGCAAACTGATAGCTCTTCACTGCAGTCTTGAGATCCATGTTCTCTTTATCAGCTCACCCGATGATGATAGTTCCGGAAATCGTTCTTCCCGGTCCTGCGGCAGAAAAGTGATATTGGATATCGATAGAGGCCTGGTTACCGGCCTGCTTTCTGTTTTGCGCCCATAACCGATGCTTTTGAGCGGCGCATCGATTTCCGTACCATGGGATTACCGGTCCTTGAATCACCGCGTCCTCCGCCACGGCGACCACGGCCTCCGCGGCGTCCGCCCCGCGATCCGCCATAACTATCTCCGGTCTCCTTTTCAAGCTTCTTGAGCGAGGCCCCCGCCTTGAACCGCTGGTTGGGCCCGGGTCGCTTCAATTCCCCTTCGGATCTGGGTACAAGTCTGATCTGTCCTTTGACACCTTTGACCTGAACCCATTGGACTGTTCCTGTTTTTCCCATATCTGAAACTCCTTACACTATACGTCGTGCCGTTTCATAAACCTTGTTACTCCGGATGGATCTCCTTATCCTTCATATGTGCGGCGATTTCCTGACGGAGTACTTCACTCACCAGTTTCCCGTCGACAGAACCCCGTACCTCATCCATGACCACCCCCATGAGCGGGCCGAGAGCCCCGTTCCCGCGTTCAGTAATGAAATCGCTCCGTTCCTCGACAATCTTCTTCACGATCGCCCGGAGTTCTTCACGTGACATCGCAGGGGCACACTCCTGAAGCGCTTCATCAACCGAAGCCCCGGAAGAGACCATGCCGAGAATGGCGGGTATGGCTTCTTTTGCTGCTTCTCCCTGCTCGACAGCAGACAGGATATCCAGGATCTTCTGATCCGAAATGTGCCTGACATCGGTGCCTGCCCGGGAAAGCTCTTTCAGGGTCGAGAGCAGGGTCCGCGCAGCAAGGGCGGGGGAGATCCCTGCTGCGACCATGCGTTCAAAGAGAAACACCTGTTCGGAAGATACGAGCTGGGAGGCGAGCGCCGGATCGAGATGGAGATTGCGGACAAACCTGTCTCGTTTTTCAATCAGGAGCTCGGGGAGGGGCAGAGAATCAAACCAGTCGCTGGTGATGGTAACCGGAACCACATCCGTCTCCGGGTACATCCGTGCGGCACCCGGGAGCGGGCGCATATAGGCAGTACTCCCTTCTTCGAGCATCTTCCTGGTCTCTTCCGGGATACCCCTCAGCGCCCATCCGGCCCGGATAATCACCTGCTGTGCTGCACACCGGGCTTTATCCGGGTCTGCTGCAACCAGGATGATACATTCATCGTCCCCTGCCGAGAGGTGAGCCCGCAACTCTGCAACTTCCCCGGCCGTGATCCCGTAGGCAGGGAGTTCATCGGAATGAAAAATTCCCCCGACCCCGCATTTCCTGGCATAATCGGAGAATTCGCTTCCGAGCCTCCTTCCCGGCTGGATCTCCCTGCCCACCAGTCCTGCGAACCCCGGCAGACGGACGGCAAGAATGCGGGGAGCTCTCTTCAGGATCGATGATTTCGTCGTTCCGAAGATTCCGGTGACATCGACCGGTTCCTGCACTACAGACGCCCCGCGGTCCCTCAGCTGGCCCCTGATCGAGAGCAGGTTCTCCTGGCGAAGCGCCTCCCGTTTCACCACCTCGGTGATGAGGTCGAGCTCCTGCACCCCTTTGATCTCCACCCGTGCACCATCCCTGATGGAGATGTTCACATCCTGCCGGATGGTTCCGAGACCCCGCTTCACCCTCCCGGTTGACCTGAGCACCATTCCCAGGTATGCGGCAATCTCCCGGACCTCCTCCGGTGTCTTCATGCAGGGGGAGGTGGTAATCTCCACCAGCGGTATTCCCAGGCGGTCGAGCGAGAAGGTGTTCCCCTCTGCCCGCTGCGCTGCCTCCTCCTCGAGGCAGATGGTCTCGATGCTTCCGCCGTTCGGAAGCACGCCGTCCATCGCTACAAGGGCCGTTCTCTGGAATCCACTGGTGTTGGATCCGTCGATTACCAGCTTCCGCATGGTGTGAACCTGCCCGATGGGGGTCATCGAGAGGGTCCGGGCAATGGTACAACAGATTTCAAGGGCTTCCGGGTTGAGAGGCGCGGGGGGCTCCTCATCGTACTCCACCAGACAGGTCGTGTCATAGGCATAGTAGCAGAACTGTCGCTCCTGTTTCATCTCCTCCTTTGCCGCCTCATCGATCTCGCCGAGCTCGCTCTCGGTTGCCCGGAGATACCGGAAGAATTCCCCGCTTCGTTCATCGAATTTCCTGAGCACGGTCGGACAGTGGCAGAAGAGTTTCTCCCGGGTGTTCATCTGCTGGTGGATCTCGATTCCTGCCTTCAGGCCGAGGTTCTCATAGTCCATTGGTCGACCTCCCCGTATACTCGCCTTTGAGGTTTTCCCTCATCAGGCGCTCTGCACAGTCCGGGTCCTTCTCGTTCCCAAGCACCCACATCATCTTCACCAGCGCTGTCTCGGGAAGCATATCCTCTCCTTCGATTACTCCCGCTTTGAGCAGGTCGCGGCCGGTGTCATACACACGGTCACAGACCCGTCCGTGCAGGCATTGGGAGGTCATCACTACCTGGGTTCCCTCTTCGATCAGCTTCCGGATTGCCGGAATGAGTACGGTGCTCACATGGCCAAGTCCGGTTCCGGAGAGGACCAGTCCGGCATATCCGGAGAACGCCTCAACCGATGCCGGTGACATCCCGGGGAAGAACGTCAGGAGGGCGCACCGCTCTTCCAGGTTCTTATTCAGGCCGGGCTCGCACGAGCCCCGCCTCACGGCGCAGGGTTCGAGGTCGACAGAGAGGGACGGGTACGTAATACTCCCGATGGGGAGCGTGCCGATACTGCGGAACGCGTCCCGCCGGGAGGTATGCATCTTCCTGACGCGGGTACCGCGATGAATGGCGCAGACATCGTCGTTCGTACTGGCATGCATTACCACCGCCACCTCCCCGAGGTCGCTTGCCGCAGCACTGGCACTGCAGAGTGCATTCATAGTATTGTCGCTGCTCGGCCGGTCTGCTGAACGCTGTGACCCTACAAATATGACCGGCACCGGGGTATCAAGCATGAAGCTCAGTGCAGCGGCACTGTAGGCCATGGTGTCGGTGCCATGGGTGACGATAACACCGGATGCTCCGCCCAGAATCTCCTCGTATACCGCTTCTGCCAGCTGCTGCCAGATGGCAAGGGTCATATTCTCCGAAAGGATGGTGGTGAGCTTCCGCGCCCGGTAGTACCCGATGGTCTGGAGGCGGGGTATCGCCCTCATGATGTCGGCGGCATCAAACTGGCTGGTCACCGCCCCGGTCCGGTAGTCAATACGGCTGGCGATCGTCCCGCCTGTTGATACGATGGAGAGCGCGGGAAGGGATTCGTCCTGGGAGATTGTTATTTCCGGCAGCTCCACAATTTCCGGACGGGAGACCAGGGAGAGGCAGGAGACCGGGACCCCGACATTGTACCCGCTCTCCAGTTTTACCACGGCATGACCATCCCTGCTGGTGATATACGTTCCCTTCCGGGGATTCCGGCCATAGGTGCAGAGGACGATATCCCCGGATGAGAATTCACCTGTCACGACGCAATCCTCCGTGCTTCACGGATGAGTGCCTGGACCGATTCGGTAAGCTGCTCTTTCCTCTTCTCCAGCATTTCCCGGTCCCCGGCCAGCTGTCTCCTCCGTTCTTCAAGGGCGGCGGCGACCGGGATCTTTGCTGGGCTGCCCGTCGCCCGCTTCTCCTGGAGGCTCTTTTCCACATCGAGAGCCGCTACGATATCGATGGCAGAAAGCCCCCGTGCGGAGAGGGGAGACCCGGTGATCTCAACCGCTGCCGCGTCAAGGTTCAGGAGGTCGGGAGTTCCTTTCTGGACCGCACGTCCCACGATGCTGTGTGCGGTACGGAACGGGAGACCGAACCGCCGCACCAGCATATCGGCCAGATCGGTGGCCGTGGCATTGCCCCGTCCTGCCTCCTCCCGCATTCTCCCGGTATTGAAGGTCGCAGAAGCGAGCATCTCGACAAGGAGGCCGGTCGTATGCTTGGTATCCTGCACACCACGGATGAGGCCCGGTGTCAGCTCCTGCAGGTCCCGATTGTAGCTCATCGGGAGCGCCTTCACGATGGCGGCCGAGGCCATGAATGCCCCAAGGACCGATCCTGTCTTGGCCCGCATGATCTCGGCGCTGTCAGGGTTCTTTTTCTGGGGCATGATCGAACTCGTGGAGCAGAACGCATCGTCGAGATCAACAAACCGGACAAAGGCCGAGCTCCAGAGGATAAGATCCTCGCAGAGCCGGCTCACCGTGACCATGAGGAGGCTGAGATCTGCCAGGACTTCCAGGGCGAAGTCGCGGGAGGCAACGGCATCCATGGTATTTCCGATGACCCCGTCAAACCCGAGCAGATCTGCGGTGTACTCCCGATTGATGGGAAAACCGGTCGATGCAAAAGCCGCAGCACCGAGTGGAGACCGGTTAACCCGCGGGAATGTTTCATTCAGGCGTTCAAAATCACGGGAGAAGGCCTGTTCATACGAGAGGAAGTAGTGGGCGAGGGTCGTGGGCTGGGCATGCTGGAAGTGGGTGAATCCGGGCATGACTGCATCCTGGTGATTCCCGGCAAGGGAGAGGAGAACCTCGCGCAGTTTGGAGAGAATGGTAAGTTGCCGGAGGATATCCTCCCGGATGCGAATCCGCAGGCATGCGGCAACCTCATCGTTCCGCGATCGGCCGGAATGCAGCCTCCCACCTACCTCCTCTCCGGTATTCTCGATGAGGTAGGATTCGATCCCGGCATGGATATCCTCGAACTGATCGCCGAACGCCGAGTCGGGGATACCGTTGTCATAGAGTGTGAGAAGTGCAGAAAGTAGTAACTTCGCTGTATCCGGTTTGATGATCCGCTGTTTATTCAGCATCATGACATGTGCAATATCGACAAGAACGTCAGCATCGGCCAGATGCCGGTCAGCTCCCATGGAGGAGAGAAAATGCATCATTTCGCCGGACCGTTCGCCGGCGAGACGGCCCCGCCGCACCACATCATTGCGCATCGGTATAACAACCTCTGATCCATTGATGGGCGGGAAAAATGATTAAAGCCACGCCTTCCGTGCGGCAAGCTCGATGGCCCGCTGCACCGATTCACGGGGGATGATGGTGGCCACCGGGATGTGGACCAGCTGTTCGATAATACTTGATACGATGGGTGCACAGACGATTGCGGTTGCACCCTCCCGTTCGGCGCGGACTGCGGCGACGATGGCATCCTCCATGGTATGCACCGGGTATTCCCGTACCCGTATCCGTCTCCCGTCAACTTCGGCATTCCGTTCCTGGACGGTATCGAGCACAGGCCTCGCGGCGATGAGGCCGATGAACTCCCCTTCCCCGGATCCTTCATAGAGACGCAGGGCATGGACTATCGCCCGGAGCGTCGAGAGGTTTGGCGAACGCTGGCCGTGGAGTATCTTGTAGAGCGAGCTCTGGGCAATCCCGCTCTTCTCTGAAAGTTCACGGACACTGATCCTGAGATCGCTCTTCATGATCAGGTGGAGTGCCCGGACAAACTCCTGGTCAGAAGCGAGTGCTGCGCGCATCAGCCGGTCAATGGGGTCGCTGAGTACCATAGATATATACAGAAAGGATAATTATCAACAATATAAAATACTATTGTCCATTAAAACCTGCCAAAACCACAAACAATGGACGTTACTCTACTATAAATAGTAAAATTGTATAATAATAAGATATAATATTTCCAATTGTATAATTTATTTGACTCAATAAGAGAATTTATAGAGTGTCAGTCCCACCTACTACGCATGAAGATTCCCAGCCTCATTGCGCTCGCTGGAATTGTGGCGGTTGCCCTGCTCATTGCCGGGTGCACTACCCCCACCCCGCCTGCAGAGAGTACGGTATCCCTCATCCAGACCCGGGGGACCGGGCCGATGCCGACCCTGCTCGGGACCGACCAGATCGATGCCTACATCGCCTGGCAGCCAACTGTTGAAGTGGCGCCGCTTGCCGGAATCGGCAGAGTCCTCCTCTACACAGGGGACCTGCCCCCGGAGGGAAAATGGACGAACCATCCCTGTTGTGTTCTTTCGGCGCGTCAGGACATCATTGCCGAGAATCCCGATCTTGTGAATGCCATGGCCGCGCTCACTATCCTCTCCACCGAGTATGTGAAGGAGAACCCTGACGAGAGCGCGGAGATCGTGGCCGACTGGCTTGCCGGCAAAGGCAACTTCACCTATGGAGATGTTTCGGTATCTTCGGTTGACGTCCTCAAACAGGCATTCCCCACGGTGAAGTTCGTGAACGAGCCCACCGAAGCGTGGATCGACGGAAATATCGAATTCGTGCACGCTCTCCGGGAACTTGGCGTGCTCACCGGGTCCCTGGCAAATACGACTGATGAGGAGACCAGGGCCATCCTGTTCGATACCGATCCCTACTACCAGGCTCAGGCTATGATCGAAGCGGGGACCATCACCACCCCGAAGCCTGTAGCGAAGGAGATCGGTATCGGCTACCTGAACTCCGATCACCATGCAGCTCTCTTCGTCGTGGTGAAGAACTGGCAATATTTCAACGACAACTACGGGATCGCCCTGAAACCGGTGGACGGGACACAGTCCCGGCCCGAAAAAGCTGAGCTTATCGTCAACGGCCAGAAGATCGCCGATGTCCGGCTCATCCCGGGTGATGCTGGCCCGCAGCTGATGCAGCTCGCCTCAACGGAAGCAATCCAGTTCGCCTATGTCGGAAACCCCCCGGCAATCGCAGCGGTTGACAAAGGAACCCCGATCAAGATCCTCCTGGCAATCAATACCGAAGGCTCCGGCGTGGTTGTTTCCAATGAGTCCCCGGCAACCGACTGGGAGAGTTTCGTGGACTGGGCCGAGACCCGTTCGGCGACCGGAAAACCATTGGTCATTGCCGCACCCGGTAAGGGATCCATCCAGGACGTCATGATCCGGTACTCCCTTGAGTGGAGTGGTTTATCAGTCAGTGAAGGATAACGTATAGGAAGCATGAGGAGCCCTGTCCCCCTCCTCCTCCCCGTCCTTCTCATTGTGGGATGGGAGGTTGCGGCATATATTATCGACAACCCCTTCATCCTCCCCTCACTTACAACAGTTATTCCCATCCTCCTCCATCCCTTCTCCGCAGAGTATACGCTCGGGACCGGCAGCCTGGTGGACAATGCGGCGATTAGCCTGTTCCGGGTGGCATCAGGGTTCGCCCTTGCCGCGGTAATCGCCATTCCACTCGGGATCGGGATGGGCAGGTCTCTGTTCCTGAACGATTTTCTGGACGCCACCATCGAGCTCCTCCGCCCTATTCCCCCGCTCGCCTGGGTCCCCCTTGCCCTGGCATGGTTCAAAATCGGATTCGTCTCGATCGTATTCATCATCTTTATCGGAGCATTCTTTCCCATCCTCCTGAATACCATCGACGGTGTCAAATCGATCAAGCGGACCTGGGTAGAGGTGGCCGGAACACTCGGTGCACGGGAGACGCAGATCCTTGGAAAGGTCATCCTGCCCGGCGCTGCCCCGACCATCTGGACCGGGCTCCGTGTCGGGTTCGGGATAGCCTGGATGTGCGTGGTGGCCGCGGAGTGGCTGCCGGGGATCACACGGGGACTCGGGTATCTCATCCTCTACGCCTACAACTTCGGTCAGACCAACGTTATCATCGCTGGGATGGTGGTGATCGGGGTCATCGGAATCCTGATTGACCAGGTATTCAAAGCCGGGGAGCGCAGGTGGTTCTCGTGGAGGTCGCTTGAGCGATGAGGTCGCACCAGAACAACGGGGTGCTGGAAGGATGACGCTGACCATCAGGCACCTCACCAAGGAATTCCCGGTCCCGGGCAAGGAGAGTATCAATGCCCTCTCGGATATCAACCTGAAGGTTGGGAACAGGGAATTCGTCTCCGTACTCGGCCCTTCCGGGTGCGGAAAAACCACGCTCCTTCGCATCATTGCCGGGCTCGATTCCACCACGTTCGGTACCATTGAACTGGACGGGGAGATCATCGAAGGCCCAAGTCCCCAAATGGTAATGATATTCCAGGAGTACTCGCTCTACCCGTGGAGGACAGTGCGGGACAACGTTACCTTCGGGCTCGAAGTGGAGGGCATGAAGAAACCGCAGGCCCGTGAAGTGGCACTGAACTACCTCCACCTTGTCGGGCTCGATGAATTTGCCGAACGGTATCCCTATGAACTCTCCGGAGGGATGCGCCAGCGGGTGACTGTTGCCAGGGCGCTTGCCATCGAACCGCAGATCCTGTTGATGGATGAGCCGTTCGGAGCGCTCGATGCCCAGACCAGGAACATGCTCCAGAAAGAGCTCCTTGAGATATGGGAGAAGACCCGGAAGACCATCCTCTTCGTGACCCACAGCGTGGATGAAGCGGTCTACCTCTCGGACCGGATCGTGGTCCTGACACCCCGTCCGGGGCGAATCCGGGATATCATTGTGAGCCCCCTTCCAAGACCGCGTGACAGGACAAGCCCGGAATTCGCGCGAATCCGGAGATATGTCCTCGATCTCATTGACGAAAGCGGGAAAGCAAAGGAAGGTTTAAGAGGGCAAACCTCAACTTTATAAAGAACCGAGACCGCGACGGAGTTGTTGGGTTATGGTACGAAAACCAGGTAAAATGTATAGGAATGTTTCAAAGCGGGCCTATACAAGACGGGAATATATGGGCGGTATCCCAGGGAGCAAGATCGTCCAGTTCGATATGGGGAACCTCTCGCAGGAATTTCCTGTCGAGGTGAACCTGATTGTTGAAGAGACCTGCCAGATACGGCATACGGCACTTGAAGCCGCCCGTATCAGCATCAACCGGAAACTGCTGAAGGAGATCGGCCGGATGAACTTCCACCTGAAACTCCGCGTCTTCCCCCACCATGTCCTGCGGGAGAACAAGCAGGCAACCGGTGCAGGGGCAGACCGTGTTTCCGAGGGGATGCGGTCCGCCTTCGGAAAGGCGATCGGGACAGCTGCACGGGTCGAGAGCGGCCAGATCATCTACACCACCTATACCACCCCCCAGTACGTGGACAAGGCAAAGGTGGCCCTGAAGTCCGGTGGCCACAAACTCCCCTCCCCCTCCTATATCACCATCGTGGAGAAGGCAGTGGCCACTGCTCCCGTGGCCGAACCTGCACCGAACTAAAACACTCCCCGAATCTCTTTTTAATCCGGCGGACAACACCGGATGGAAATAATTATAGAGTTCATTTCCTCACTCCTACTGATGCTTATTCCGGCCGGAAAGGAATTTCTTGTGGCGGTATCAGATGCGACATGCCGGGCAATCAGGGAAGCGGAGATCAGGCTTCCTCCTGATGTCGTTGTTGCGATCCGGAACGCTGCCGCGAAAGAATCCAGTGATATCGCACGGCAGGAACTTGGGCATATCCTTGAGAATATCGCCCTCGCCGGACGTCTGGGTGTACCGATCTGCCAGGACACCGGCGTCCCTGTGGTGTACCTGACCGTCCCCCCCGAAGTCCCGGTCACCTGCGACCTCCTGGAAGCCGTCGCAGAGGGCGTCAGGAAGGCGACCCGGAAGATCCCGCTCCGGCCCAATGTCGTCCTCCCGCTTGAACGGGCCAATTCGGGCGACAATACCGGGCCGGGGATGCCGGCAATCCATATTCGTCCCGGTGAACGCCTGGAGATCACCGTTCTCCCGAAAGGGGCAGGGGCGGAGAACATGTCGCGGCTGGCCATGCTCCTTCCCACGGAACAGGACCGGATTCCCCGCTTTGTTACAGAGACCATGCTGATTGCCGGAGGGAGACCCTGTCCTCCTGTTGTACTGGGAGTAGGTATCGGGGGAACCTTTGATGGCGTGGCTGCCCTGGCAAAGGAGGCACTCCTCGAACCGATCGACAGCATGGACCCGTTCGAACAGGAACTCTGTGATGCGGTGAATGCCCTCGGGATCGGTACGATGGGTCTCGGGGGGAAGACCACCGCCCTCGCAGTCAAAGTGAAGATGGCGTCATGCCACACCGCCTCGCTGCCGGTTGCCGTGAATGTCCAGTGCTGGGCGGCCAGGAGAGCAACACGGGAGGTCATCTGGTGAGTCCGGGTCACCTGAAAACACCTCTCTCCCGTGAGGTGCTCGATCTCCGGGCAGGCGATCAGGTGACCCTTTCGGGCACCGTCTACACCGCCAGGGATGAAGCCCACCTGCGGATGATGGAAGACGGCATACCGTTTGACCCGGAAGGTGCTGCCATCTACCACTGTGGACCGGTCATCAGCGGGTCCCGTATCCTCGCCGCAGGGCCGACAACGTCTGCCCGGCTGAACAGGCTGACCGGATTTCTTCTCGATGCCGGGGTCCGTGCCCTCATCGGTAAAGGGGGAATGAGCACCCAGGTGGTTGACCAGCTGAGAGGGCGGGGGGTGTACCTCGCCCTGACCGGCGGTTGCGCTGTCCTTGCCGCATCCCGGATGAAGATCAGGGGAGTATACTATGAAGACCTGGGAATGGCTGAGGCGATCTGGATTGTCGAACTTGACCGCCTTCCCCTTGTGGTTGGGATCGATTCCCATGGAGGAGACCTCTTCGGAACTGTCGCTCGGGAGGCAAAATTACAATTCGACAGACGATACATCATATAGATACAGGACCATCCCATGAGACTGGTAATCGATGAGAGCCGGTGCAAAGGCTGCAACCTCTGCACGCTGGTCTGCCCCTACCGGATCTTCAGACCCGGCACCACGGCCAACCGGCGGGGAGTTATCGTTCCCGAGCTTGACCGTCCCGAGCGGTGTGCAAACTGCCGGCTGCAGCACCTGTACGGGCGTAAACTCTGCGGGGTCTGCCAGATGATCTGCCCTGACCAGGCAATATCCTGGGAGGAAGAGGGGCCCTGTGAGCCCGTGAAGGTGGCGATTGAATATTGAGCCGCATTGAATTCATGCAGGGGAACATCGCCTGTGCCGAGGGGGCGCTCGCTGCAGGTTGCCGGTTCTTCGGCGGGTACCCGATTACGCCCTCCACCGAGGTTGCCGAGCATATGGCGCTGAAGCTCCCGAAGACAGGGGGGATCTTCATCCAGATGGAGGACGAGATCGCCAGCATTGCTGCGGTCATCGGCGCCTCCTGGACCGGAATGCGGGCAATGACTGCCACGAGCGGACCCGGATTCTCGCTGATGATGGAGAACCTCGGCTTTGCGGTCATGACCGAGACCCCCTGCGTAGTGGTGAATATCCAGCGGGGAGGTCCGTCCACCGGGCAGCCGACCATGGCTGCGCAGGGCGACATGCTCCAGTGCCGGTTCGGATCTCACGGTGATTACAGTGCAATCGCCCTCTCCCCTGCCAGTGTCCAGGAGATGTACGACCTCACCGCCGAGGCCTTCAACCTTGCCGACCGTTTCAGGATCCCGGTCTTTGTCATGGCCGACGAAATCATAGGGCATATGCGGGAGAAGCTGGTGGTTCCGGATACCGTTCCCCGTGTGGAACGCAAACCGCTTCAGAAAGGGAACCTCCCGTTCAGGGCTGATGATGACCTGGTTCCGGGTTTCCCGACATTCGGAAGAGGGTACGGCGTGCACGTGACAGGCCTCACCCACGATGAAAGGGGATATCCCTGTGCAACCAGCCCGTCCGTTCATGAAGACCTGGTGAAGCGCCTGGTGGACAAGGTAGAATCTGCCAGGGATGCCATCGCTTCCTGTGACATCGTCAACCCCGAAGCACAGGTCGTGTTCATCTCCTATGGAGCCCCGTCACGGGCGGTCCAGCAGGTTCTCCATGATACCCGCCGCGATGACGTTGGCCATCTCCGGCTGAAACTTGTCTGGCCGTTCGCCGAGTCCCTGCTGTCCCGGTTCCCCGATGCAGAGACCTTCATCATTCCGGAGCTGAACCTTGGACAGATATCCCGCGAGATAGAGCGGCATACCGACCGGACGGTCATCCCGGTTCCGAAACTCGGCGGGGCTCTCCATGACCCATCCGATCTCGCCGGCCTCCTGGAGGAAGTTGCGTGACCTATGAAGACTGGTTCCGGGAGGACCGGCTCCCCCACATCTACTGCGTCGGGTGCGGCAACGGGACGGTTATCAACTGCACGCTCTCCGCCGTTGATCAGATGGGATGGACCAAGGAAGAGACCGTTTTCGTCTCGGGAATCGGGTGTTCCTCCCGTGCACCGGGATACATCGTCACCGATTCCCTGCATACCACGCATGGCAGGGCGATTGCCTTTGCAACCGGGATCAAGATGGCAAACCCCGATCTCAAAGTAATCGTCTTCACCGGGGATGGGGATCTCGCCGCAATAGGCGGAAACCACTTCATCCACGGCTGCCGGCGCAATATCGATCTCACGGTGGTCTGCATGAACAACATGATCTACGGCATGACCGGAGGTCAGGGGAGCCCCACCACCCCCCAGGGTGCCCTCTCGACCACCACCCCGTACGGTTCCCAGGAATCAGCATTCGATCTCTGCGGACTGGCAGCAGCCGCCGGAGCAAATTACGTGGCGAGGTATACTTCCTACCATGTCAAGGAACTCACCCGTGCAGTCAGGGCCGGCCTTGAGAGCCCTGGATTCTCGTTCATCGAAGCCCTGGTCCAGTGCCCCACAAACTATGGCCGGAGAAACAAATTCCGGCAGGTCCTGGACCAGATCGAGTACTTCAAATCCCACGCCCTCCTGGTCCAGAAAGCAGACCGGATGCGTGAGGAGGGGAAGAAGATCCCTGACGATATGATCATCATCGGCGAACTGGCCCGGCAGAACCGTCCGGCACTGGGGGTTCGGAAATGAGAACCGAGATCAGGTTCTCCGGTTTCGGTGGGCAGGGAATCATCCTCGCTGCGGTGATCGTCGGCCGGGCGGCGGTAATGTACGATGGCAAGTATGCGGTCCAGACACAGGTGTACGGGCCGGAAGCGAGGGGGGGGGCATCGATGAGCGCTGTGATCATCGATGATGAGCCGGTCCTCTTCCCAAAAGTGACCTCCCCTGACATCTATGTGATCATGTCCCAGGAAGGATTTGAGAAGTATGGTGTCTCAGTGTGCGAAGGAGCGGTGATGCTGGTCGATTCAACCCTGGTTCATTCACGTCCGTCCTGCCGCTGCATCGAGATTCCGGCCACCCGGGAGGCCCGCGAGTCCCTTGGCAGGGATATCGTCGCCAATATCATCATGCTCGGGGCGCTGGTTGCTGCAACAGGGGTTGTGAGCCATGAGGCAATCGAGAAGGCCATCCTCGACTCGGTACCGCGGGGAACAGAAGAGCTGAACCTCAAAGCGATGAAGAAAGGCTTTGAACTGGTTGACCAGGTGAAGCACGGATGAAACTGCTTGAGTACGAAGCAAAGGCACTATTTGCAGAGCATGGTATCCCCGTCCCCCGGGGGATGGTAATCAGGTCTCCGGACGAATTACCTGGCCGCATCGCAGATCTCCCCCCCGAATTTGTCCTGAAGGCCCAGGTGGAGGTCGGCGGACGCGGGAAGGCCGGCGGCATCCTGATGGCCGACCGGAAAAACGGAGAGAGAATCGCACGGGAGCTCTTCGGAAAGCAGATCAGGGGAGTTCCGGTCAGGGAGGTCCTTATCGAGGAACGACTGGCCATAACCCACGAGTACTATGCAAGTATTGCTGTCGACCGCTCGTCCAAACAGGCGCTCATCCTCTTCACCGAATCCGGCGGCGTTGATATCGAGACCCTGGCACGGGAAAACCCGGATGCCATCAGGAAAGCCTCCCTGCCGCTTCTCCTGAACCAGATTCCGCCATTCATGCTGAGGGACCTGTTGGGAGCTGCACCAAAGGAGCTCGGGCCGGTTATCCAGAACCTGTACCGGGTTTTCCTCTCCAGGGACGCGCTCCTTGCGGAGATCAACCCCCTGGTAACCACGCCGGGAGGCCCCTTTGCGGCCGACGCCAAACTGATAATCGACGATAATGCCCTGAACCGCCAGGGGATCACCCAGAACCGTGATCTCACCGAACGGGAGCGGGAGGCGGAGAAGCACGGGTTCTCCTACGTGGAACTGGCCGGAACTATCGGCGTTATCGGCAACGGCGCGGGGCTGACCATGGCCACCCTCGACCTGATCGGGTACTACCAGGGAAAGGCAGCGAATTTCCTCGATGTCGGGGGCGGAGCAGACCAGGAGCGGGTGATGCACGCCGTACGGCTTGTGGCAGCGGACCCGTCGGTGAAGGTGATCGTGGTAAACCTCCTCGGGGGGATCACCCGGTGTGACGATGTCGCGAGAGGCATCATCAGCGCCGGCATCAGTCAGCCGGTTATCGTCCGCCTTGCCGGGACAAATGAAGAGGAAGGGCGAAAAATACTCGATGGACGGGGATACCGGATGCTGGACAGCATGGAAGAGGCGGTCCAGGCTGCCGTGGAGGCGGTGCAATGATTTACGGGGATAAGAATACCGGCATCATCGTAACCGGGGCAACCGGCAAGCAGGGGGCCTTCCATGTCGCCCTCATCAACGAGTACGCCCGGCAGGTCGGTGGCCGGGGCGTGGTAGCCGGAGTCTCGCCCGGGAAGGGAGGACAGGAAGTCGTGGGCGTCCCGGTCTACAACAGCATTCGGGACGCCCTCCGGCATCAGGATGCCTCGACCGCAATCGTCTTCGTGCCGGCATTTGCCGCGGGAGACTCGATCATGGAGGCGGCCGGTGCCGGGCTCTCCCTCGTGGTTGCGATCACCGAGCACATCCCGGTCCATGACAGCATGCGGGCAATCTCCTATGCAAAACTGAACGACTGCGCTGTCATCGGGCCGAACTGCCCCGGGCTTCTCTCTCCCGGTGAAGTCAAGATGGGGATCATGCCCGTCCACCTCTCCTCCCGGGGTCATGTCGGGGTGATCTCCCGGAGCGGGACACTCACCTACGAGATCGTCGACCAACTCTCCCGGGCGGGGCTCGGACAGAGCACCATCGTGGGAATCGGCGGAGATCCGGTCATCGGCCAGACATTCGCCGATGTGCTCCGGAGATTTGAGGAGGACGACCAGACCAGGGCGGTGGTCCTGATAGGGGAGGTCGGCGGCTCCCTTGAAGAGGAAGGTGCCCGATCCACAGATCTGCCGATAGCCGCATACATTGCCGGGATCTCAGCACCACCTGAAAAAAGGATGGGGCATGCAGGAGCCATCATCGAAGGCGGGGAGGGGGATGCCAGATCCAAGATCGAGCGGCTGAAGGTAATGGAGGTTCCGGTCGCCTCCCGGCCTTCGGACGTCCCTGCCCTCATCAAAAAACTGATCTGATTTTCCCGGGCAGAACGCCGGGAGGGGGCTTCCCTTCCCCTGAAACAATATAAGCCAGAAGACCAAAAAGGAAAGGTACGTTCGGGTAAATATCATGAGTACCAGTCAGTTTGATGCACAGGATCCGGCCCCTGCTGACGAGCCCGCGGGTGCAGAGCGGTATCTCTTCCCAGGAGAGGAACTCCGGATCTGCTCTTCGGACATCCAGATCAAGAAATTCAGGTTTGAGGCCTACCTTACCAACCGGCGGCTTTTCCTCATCGATCAGAAAGACCGGAAACCCGGGGTGACGGCAAAAGAGATCCCGGTCGAATCTATCCTCTCCTCGTACCTGGAAGAGAGTCCGGCACGGGAACCGGTCATCGTGCTCTCGGTGCGCACGGCAGATGATGACATCCGCACCATGAAGATGACCTTCGCCCACACCGGAGAGGAACGAACATCGGAAGCAGAGGAATGGGTACACCTGATTGCCCATGCTACGCCCGGGGCAATCGGGGCTCCAGCAAAGGAAGGGACCGGGGAGATCAAGGGAAAACCGGCCATATCCCCCGAGACCCGTGCGCTCTCGGACACCATGGTCTTCCCGTCACCCCCGTCAACACCTCCTGCAGAGCGGTCTGCTGCCGGCCCTGCCAGGGTCAGAGGGGAAATTCCGGCGTCCCCTGCGGCAGCGGCCCGGGAACAGGCAGGTGCTGTATCGCCAGCAGCCGGGGAGACTACCCGAATCATGTACTGCTTCCACTGCGGAAAGAAGCTCCCCCCCCTGGCAAACTTCTGTCCATTCTGTGGAACAAAGGTTCACCAGACCCCTGATGAGGCCCCTGGGAAAGAGGGTCACCTTCACCTCCCGCTTCACCAGTATCAGGAACCTGAACCTGAAGAACCCCCCCGTAAGAGCGGGTGGCGGCGGCTCTTCGGGAGATAGTCCCTTTTTCAGGTTACCGCCCTTCAGCGATCTCCTGTATCCCGCCCGGTCATTCCACCTGATGGCAGCATTTTGCCTGTCGTGCGCCAAAAGGAATGATTAAATGATTTCCCATCGTCTGTATAATGATTAACAACAGCGGGAGACTTGAGACCTGATGAAGAGGAATATCAAAGTGGAGGCCCTGCAGCAGATACCGCTCGAACAGCAGGA